>Ga0210398_10002452_pt1 | contig 18154 bp, 14 predicted proteins | sample IncBWC4OmetaG_FD_161047 | JGI IMG/M metagenome (GOLD analysis project Ga0210398, IMG submission 161047) | Forest soil microbial communities from Barre Woods Harvard Forest LTER site, Petersham, Massachusetts, United States - Inc-BW-C-4-O | ecosystem: Environmental > Terrestrial > Soil >... | reverse complement strand
ACTGGCCGAAAGCTCTCATGTCCATCCTCGTCCACGCCGACACAAAGGTCATCACCCAGGGCTTCACTGGCAAGAACGGCACGTTCCATTCCGAGCAGGCGATCGCCTATGGCACCAAGCTCGTCGGCGGCGTCTCGCCGGGCAAGGGCGGTTCGATCCATCTCGGGCTGCCGGTCTTCGACACGGTCGTTGAAGCGCGGGAGAAAACGGGCGCCGACGCCAGCGTGATCTACGTGCCGCCGGCGGGCGCCGCAGACGCGATCTGCGAGGCGATCGACGCCGAGGCGCCGCTCATCGTCTGCATCACCGAGGGCATACCGGTCCTCGACATGGCGCGGGTCAAGCGGGCGCTGCAGGGCTCGAAGTCGACCCTGATCGGCCCCAATTGCCCAGGCGTCATGACCGCGGGCGAATGCAAGATCGGCATCATGCCGGGCAACATCTTCTCGCGCGGCAGCGTCGGAGTCGTCTCGCGTTCGGGCACCCTGACCTATGAGGCGGTGTTTCAGACGACGCGCGAGGGCCTTGGGCAGACGACGGCGGTCGGGATCGGCGGCGACCCGATCAAGGGCTTGGAATTCGTCGATGCGCTCGCCATGTTTCTTGGCGATCCCAAGACCCAGTCGATCGTGATGATCGGGGAAATCGGCGGCCAGGCGGAGGAAGACGCCGCCGAGTTTCTGAAGGATGAGGCCAAGCGGGGGCGAGCAAAGCCGGTCGTCGGGTTCATCGCCGGGCGCACGGCTCCCTCCGGGCGGCGCATGGGGCACGCAGGCGCGATCATCGCCGGCGGCAAAGGGGGCGCCGAGGACAAGATCGCGGCGATGGAGTCGGCCGGCGTTCGCGTCTCGCCCTCTCCCGCGCGCCTCGGCAAAACACTGGTCGATCTGTTGCACGGTAAGTAAGGGAGTCCGCTCGGTGGCTCGTCAGGACGTCAATCAAGCGCTGCTGCAAACTTCGTTTTTGTACGGCGCCAACAGTGCCTACATCGAAGCCTTGCAGGCGCAATACGAAAAAGACCCCCTCTCGGTCGAACCCGGTTGGCGCGAATTCTTCGACGCGCTGGGCGATGATCCGGCGAGCGTGGTCAAGACTGCACGTGGAGCGTCATGGCGCCAGCCCAATTGGCCGGCGACGCCAAAAGGCGATCTTATCAGCGCGCTGGACGGCGATTGGCCGGCCACGGAAGAGGCGGTCGCCGATAAGCTGCGCGCCAAGGCCGCCGTAGCGGGGCCGAGCGCGGCGCCCAGTGAGGACGAGATTCGCCGCGCGACCCGCGATTCGGTGCGCGCGCTCATGATGATCCGCGCCTACCGCATGCGAGGCCATCTTTACGCGAATCTCGATCCGCTCGGTCTCGAGCCGCAAAGGGATCACGAGGAGCTCCATCCCTCGACCTACGGATTTGAGGACTTCGACTACGACCGCAAGATCTTCATCGATCATGTGCTCGGGCTCGAATATGCGACCGTGCGCGAAATGCTCGCGATCCTGCGGCGGACCTATTGCGGCGCCATCGGCTTCGAATTCGTCCATATTTCCGATCCGGCGGAGAAGGCCTGGATTCAGGAGCGCGTCGAGGGGCCCGACAAGGAAATCCAGTTCACGAGGGAGGGCAAGCGCGCGATCCTCGGCAAACTGGCCGAGGCTGAGGGTTTCGAGAATTTCTTCGACGTGAAGTTTCCCGGCGCCAAGCGCTTCGGCCTTGACGGCGCCGAGGCGATGATCCCGGCGCTCGAACAGATCATTAAGCGCGGCGGTCAGCTCGGCTTGCGCGATATCGCGCTTGGCATGGCCCATCGCGGCCGGCTCAACGTGCTGAGCCAGGTGATGGGCAAGCCGCACCGCGTCATCTTCCACGAGTTCAAGGGCGGTTCGGATTCGCCCGATCAAGTCGACGGTTCCGGCGACGTCAAATATCACCTTGGCGCGTCCTCGGACCGGGAATTCGACGGCAACAGCGTTCATCTCTCGCTGACCGCTAATCCGTCCCATCTCGAGATTGTCGATCCGGTCGTTCTCGGCAAGGTTCGCGCCAAGCAGGACCAGCTGAACGACGTCATCGAGCGTTCGAGGGCGTTGGCGCTCCTGATCCACGGCGACGCCGCTTTCGCGGGGCAAGGCGTAGTGGCCGAATGCTTCGGCCTCTCGGGGCTGCGCGGCCACAGGACCGGTGGCTCGCTGCATTTCATCGTCAACAACCAGATCGGCTTCACCACTTATCCTCGGTATTCGCGTTCCTCGCCCTATCCTTCCGACGTCGCCAAGCTGGTCGAGGCGCCGATCTTCCACGTCAACGGCGATGATCCCGAGGCGGTCGTCTTCTGCGCCAAGGTGGCGACCGAATACCGGCAGAAGTTCCACAAGCCGGTAGTCATCGACATGTTCTGCTATCGGCGGTTCGGCCACAATGAAGGCGATGAACCCTCGTTCACCCAGCCGATCATGTACCGGCTCATCCGCTCGCACCCGACGACGCTGCAGATCTACGCCAACAAGCTTATCGCCGAAGGCGTTGTCACCCAGGCCGAGGTCGACAAGATGCGCGCGGATTGGCGTCAACGCCTGGAAGCGGAATTTGAAGCTGGCCAGTCCTATTCCGCCAACAAGGCCGATTGGCTTGACGGCCGCTGGGCAGGCTTCAAGGCGGCCCGGGACATCTCCGACGATGAACGCCGGGGGAAGACCGGTGTTGACCTTGCTCGGCTGCGCCTAATCGGCGAGCGCATCACCGCTGCGCCCGAAGGCTTCAACGTTCATAAAACCATTCTGCGCTTCCTCGAAAACCGCCGAGCAGCCGTCAAGAACGGCGAGGGGATCGACTGGTCGACCGCTGAGGCGCTTGCCTTTGGCACGCTGCTGGACGACGGCTTTCCAGTTCGCCTGTCCGGACAGGACAGCGAGCGCGGCACGTTCTCCCAGCGCCATTCGGTGCTGATCGATCAGCGGACGGAAGCGCGCTACATCCCGCTGAACCACATTCGCGACGGGCAGGCGCGCTGCGAAGTCATCAACTCGATGCTGTCGGAAGAGGCAGTGCTCGGCTTCGAATACGGCTATTCGCTCGCCGAGCCGAACGCGCTCGTCTTATGGGAAGCGCAATTCGGCGACTTCGCCAATGGCGCGCAAGTGGTATTCGACCAGTTCATCTCGGCGGGCGAGAAGAAATGGCTGCGAATGTCGGGCCTCGTCTGCATGCTGCCGCACGGCTACGAGGGCCAGGGGCCGGAACATTCCTCCGCCCGCCTCGAGCGCTATCTGCAGCTCTGCGCTGAGGACAACATGCAGGTTGTCGTCTGTTCTACGCCGGCCAATTTCTTCCACGCCCTGAGGCGCCAGCTCAAGCGCGAGTTCCGCAAGCCCTTGATCGTGATGACCCCGAAGTCGATGCTGCGCAACAAGCGCGCCGTATCTAACCTTGAGGCCTTCGGCCCGGGAACGAGCTTCCACCGTCTGTTATGGGATCACGCGGAGACGCATGAAGGGGAGAAGATTACGCTCGCTAAGGACGACAAAATCCGCCGCGTCGTGCTGTGCTCGGGCAAGGTGTACTACGATCTTTACGAGGAGCGCGAAAAGCGCGGCGTCGACGACGTCTACCTGCTCAGGGTCGAGCAACTCTATCCCTTCCCGCTCAAGGCGCTGGTGAAGGAGCTCTCGCGCTTCAAGGACTCCGAGATCGTCTGGTGTCAGGAGGAGCCCAAGAACATGGGCGCCTGGAGCTTCGTCGAGCCCTACCTTGAATGGGTGCTGGGCCAGCTTGGCGGCAAATCGAAGCGCGCCCGCTACGCAGGGCGCCCCGCGTCGGCGGCGACCGCGACCGGCCTCATGTCGAAACATCTGGCCCAGCTCAAGGCCTTCCTCGACGAATGCTTGGCCTGAGCGAAGCCAGTTCGATATGCCCCATTACTTCTGCAAGCTGAGGCCGCCGCGGACGGCCTTCATCAGCAACATGACGTCCGACGAGGCGCGGCTCATGCGCGCGCATCGCGAATACTGGACGCCTCGAGTTGAGACGGGCGTGGTGGTGGCGATGGGCCCGGTCGCCGATCCGGACGGCGGCTACGGCGTTGCGATTATCGAAGCAGCCTCCGAGGCGGCGCTCGAGGCGATGCAGGATGCTGACCCGGTCATCGCCGCGGGGCGTGGCTTTGCTTACGAAAATTGCCGCATGCTGGGGATCGCGGTGCGCCCCAGCCAGCCGCTTACGCCCATTACTTCCGTAAGTCCCTAAGGGCAAAGAAGGGCGCCTCGCGGCGTGACTGAAATGGCGATTGAAATTCGTGTTCCGGCGCTGGGCGAGTCGATCAGCGAAGCAACCGTCGGCAAATGGTTCAAGAAGGCCGGCGAGCCGGTGCAAGCCGACGAGCCGCTGGTCGAACTGGAGACCGACAAGGTGACGCTCGAGGTCAACGCGCCGAGTTCAGGGGTCTTGAGCGAGATTGCCGCAGAGACCGGTCAGACGGTCGCGATCGGCGCGCTGCTTGGCCAGCTCTCGGCCGGAGCGGCGACGCCGGCCGCAACATCGGTTCCCGCTGCGGCTGCCAAGGCCGCCCCCGCGCCCGCCGCCGCAACCCCGATGCCGCCGGCGCCGGCTGCGGCCAAGCTCGCAGCCGAGGACAAGATCGATCTCGCCTCGGTCGCCGGCAGCGGCAAGCGCGGCCAGGTGCTGAAGGGCGACGTGCTTGCCGCCGTCGCCTCGGCTCGTGCGCCTTCGCCGGTCGTCGCGCCTGCGCCGTTGCAAGCGCCCGCGCTCGCGCCAATTCCTGCCTCCGCTCCGGCTCCGATGCCCGCGGCGCGCACGATCGCCCCCGACGACAGCGCCCGCGAAGAACGGGTGCGGATGACCAAGCTGCGTCAGACCATCGCTCGCCGCCTCAAGGACGCGCAAAATACCGCAGCGATGCTCACGACCTTCAACGAGGTCGACATGAGCGAGGTGATGGCTTTGCGCGCCCGTTATAAGGATGCCTTCGAGAAAAAGCACGGCGCCAAGCTTGGCTTCATGGGCTTTTTCGTCAAGGCCTGCGTTCAGGCTCTGAAAGAGGTTCCCGCAGTCAACGCCGAAATCGACGGCGCTGACCTTGTTTATAAGAACTACTATCACATCGGCATCGCCGTCGGCACCGACAAGGGGCTCATCGTGCCGGTGGTGCGCGACGCGGACAGGCTGTCCATCGCCGAGATCGAGAAGGCGATTGCGGACCTGGGAAAACGCGCTCGCGACGGTCAGCTCAAGCTCGAGGAGTTGCGGGGCGGAACGTTCACCGTCACCAACGGCGGCATCTACGGCTCGCTGATGTCGACGCCGATTCTCAATGCGCCGCAGTCAGGCATCATGGGTATGCACAAGATCCAGGACCGTCCGGTCGCCGTCAGCGGCAAGGTCGAAATCCGCCCGATGATGTATCTGGCGTTGAGCTACGACCATCGCATCGTCGACGGCCGGGAGGCGGTGACCTTCCTGGTCCGCGTCAAGGAGGCGCTCGAAGACCCGGCGCGGCTCGTGCTAGACCTCTGAAGAAGGCCTCGTGGAGGGCCGATCGGGGAGGTATCCATGAGCGAATTGACGTGTCTCGAATTGAGCGTGGCCCTGTGGGTGGTCCATGTCCTTGTTCAGGCGAGCGTCGGCAACGTGGAGCTGCCGTTCGGCTATTTGTTCACCTCGCGCGACAAGCCTGCCGCAGCGAGAGGCTTGCTGTTTGGTCGAGCCACTCGGGCGCTGGCGAATTATGTCGAGAACTTTACGCCGTTCGTCGCCGTCGCGCTCGCGCTCATCGTCACCGGGAGGACCGGCGGAGCTGGCGCGCTCGGCGCGACGATCTGGATTCTGGCGCGCATCCTCTACGTTCCAGTTTACCTGTTCGGCATCGTCTACGCGCGGACGGCGATATGGGCGATTTCGATCGTCGGCCTGTTGATGATGCTGAGGCGGTTGATCGGATGATGGTAGCTGGCGTCGGCGCGAGTCCTATCGGCGCGCCCAGCGAAAGAGAATTACAATGAGTTATGACCTTGTAGTGATCGGTTCCGGCCCGGGCGGCTATGTTTGCGCGATCCGCGCAGCGCAACTCGGCATGAAGGTCGCCGTGGTCGAGAAGATGAAGACGCTCGGCGGAACGTGCCTCAACATCGGCTGCATTCCGTCCAAGGCGCTCCTGCACGCGTCCGAAATGTTCGACGAGGCGGGGCACGGTCTTGGCCCCCTGGGGGTCGTCGTCTCTCCGCCGCAGCTCGATCTCACCGCGATGATGAAGCACAAGGACGTCACCGTCGCCGCCAATGTCAACGGCGTCGCCTACCTGTTCAAGAAGAACAAGATCGACTGGGTGAGCGGAGCGGGCCGCATCGCTGCTCCTGGGAGCGTGATCGTCAAGGGCGCTGACGGCAAGGAGGGCAGGCTCGAAACCAAGGCGATCGTCATCGCCACCGGTTCGGATGTCGCGCGGCTGCCAGGAGTGGAAATTGATGAGAAGACGATTGTCTCCTCGACTGGCGCCTTGAGCCTGCCGGTTCCGCCGAAGAGGCTGATCGTCGTCGGCGCTGGCGTCATTGGACTTGAACTCGGTTCCGTTTGGCGGCGGCTGGGTTCCGAGGTGACGGTGGTCGAATTCCTCGACCGTGTCCTGACGGTTATGGACGGCGAGGTCGCCAAGCTGATGCAGCGCGCGCTGGAAAAGCAGGGCTTTACTTTCCACCTCAGTCACAAGCTGGCCAAAGTCGAGACGGTTGGGACGGGCGTCAGGGCGACGATCGAGCCATCGACGGGCGGCGAGGCCAAGGTCATCGATGCCGACGTTGTGCTCGTCGCCGTCGGACGCCGCCCATTCACCGAAGGCTTGGGATTGGAGGCGCTCGGCGTCGAGACGGAGCGTGGCCAAGTGATCGTCGATGCGCATTTCGCCACCAACGTTGCCGCAATCTATGCGATTGGCGACGTCATCCGCGGGCCGATGCTCGCCCATAAGGCGGAGGATGAGGGAGTCGCGGTCGCCGAACTGCTGGCGGGGCAGGCCGGCCACGTCAACTATGGTGTTATTCCGAACGTCGTCTATACGAGTCCCGAAGTCGCCTCGGTTGGCAAAAGCGAGGAAGAACTGAAGGCCGAGGGCGTCGCCTACGCGCTCGGCAGGTTCCCGTTCACCGCCAACGGGCGCGCGCGGGCGATGCGTCACACCGATGGCTTCGTGAAAATCCTCGCCGACGCCGCCACCGATCGTGTGCTCGGAGGGCACATTGTGGGGTTTGGCGCTGGCGAATTGATCCATGAGATCGCCGTTCTGATGGAGTTTGGCGGATCGTCGGAAGACCTTGCGCGCACCTGCCACGCGCACCCGACGATGTCGGAAGCCGTCAAGGAGGCGGCGCTGGCGGTGGCGAAGCGGGCGATTCACATTTAAGCCGCCGCGGCGCGCTTGCTTGTCACCGGCAACTTGCCGGCCTTCTCTGACATCCTGGACTGTCGCCTTGAAAACTGGCGTCGACGTGCGCGGATCATGCGCGGGAGCGGGCGCAGTGCCGGCACGGCGAAGTGCTTGGCGGCGGATCTGCCCGGTGCTCACTTTCGGCGTCGGGGCTTACGTATCGGCACTCAGCGGTCCCGCCCACGCCGATCCGCTGGCTTTGTGGCGGATCGTGCATGGCGCGTGCGTTCCCCACGTCGAAGCGGGTTTGGGTCCTAAGCCTTGCGAGCGCGTCGACCAGGGAGTGGCAATTCTCAAGGACCTGGTCGGCATCGCCCAGATGCTTACCATTCCGACTCGGCGCATTACCGGCATCGAAGATCCGCAAATGCTGGCGCTCAACGCGCCACCGGTGTTTGCCGTCGCTTGGAGCGCAAAGACGTTGGTCGAGGCGCGTCTTGGCCGCGCGCTGCCGCGGGAAGCCGTTGGACTGGCGATTAACTCGAAATGGGCGCGCAGCCAGGACCAATTGCATGTCCATGTCGATTGCATGGCGATTCCGGTCATGAAGGCCTTGGCCGAATATGCTTCCGCACTCGACGGCGTGTGGCGCGCGATGACGGTCCCGCTGCACGGTCAAATCTATTTCGCGCGCCGGGTCGACTCGGCCGATCTTGTCGACGTTGCCCCCCTCAAGCTTCTTGCCGACGGGGTGGAGGGAGCACGAGGGCATATGGGTGCCTATAGTCTGGCGGCAGTGGGCGCAACTTTCGACGGGAAGCCCGGCTTCATCCTGCTAGCCGACCAGTTTTCTTTGGAAGGCGGCGGACACGCCGAGGACATTCAGGATCACGATTGCGCGATTGCCCATTCGACGCCATGATTTGAACTGGACCCATTGCGGGCTAAGGGACAAACTCAAGTTATGGGTATGCGCGGCGGCACCGCTACAATTGGTTCAGGCGAGGAACTCTGCGCGAGAGCAGATAGCAGGTCGATAGAGCGTCGCTATTTGAAGGCCATATAACGGATAATACCTGTTGTTATGTCCTGCTTGCTCACGCTAAGGTCAACGCATGCGACATTCGACATTAAAGGCGAAGCTAAACGGGGTCATAACCGATAGAAAACATTAGGGCGCTACGGTAAAACGACGGCAAGCATGCGGTTGAGCCCGCTCTCTCGAGAGGGATCTTCGACCACAGCGCCACCGATTCCTCGTAACGCGAGAACATTTTAGTTTGGCGCTCGGGCTGGGCGGAAAAAGGGGAGCAGGGCAAATGGGGACTTTATTCACGCGCCTTCTTGCGCTTGCGGTTCTGATCGTGGCGCCGAGTTACGCCTCCGCGCATGTTGAGATCAACATTGACCTCACGTCGCAGACGATGACCGTCCATTCGGGATCGGGCGAGACCTATGTCTGGCCGATTTCCTCAGGCAGAGTCGGCCACGCGACGCCGAACGGTGTCTTCCGACCGCGAGCGCTGTACGCCATGGTCCACTCCGCCAAGTACGGCAACGCGCCGATGCCGCACTCGATCTTCTTCTACGGCCAGTACGCGATCCATGGCACGACCGCAGTAGGCAATCTCGGCCGCCCGGCGTCGCACGGCTGCATCCGCATTTCGCGCGCCAATGCGGCGACCTTGTTTGCCATGGTCCAGCGGCAGGGGGCGGAAATCCGTATCGTCGGGTCTCCGTTCAGCGATATCGCTCACAGAGAACGGCGCTCCGAATCGGCCCTCGGGTTCGCGCCGGTCCACCACACCTCGACGCTCAAAGAATGGGCGCGCAATCCGCTCGCGCAATGAAAGGACGGGCGGGCCGGTTACGGTCCGATTAATAACACGTAACCCGCGCCGAATTTTGCGCGCCCGGGTGTCGCGTTTTCTTTCCGTTTAGGATATCAGGCCACCGTAGATTCGAACTGGCGGGAGCCGTTTGAGGAGGCCATGGTGCAAAGACGTCAATTTATCAGCGGCGCCGTCGGCCTGATTGCGGGCTCGCTTGCGCCGCGGCTGGCGATGGCGGACGTGCCGACGGCCTTTACTTTCGACATGGCGCCTCCGATGGACAATCGCGAGAAGTTCATCGCGTGGGGCGTGGCGCAACGCGGAGAGGATCCTAAGTATCTTGGCGAGCGATTCGATCGCTTCGGCGCAATGGTCCGTAATGAGGACCTGGCCAACGATCGCAACAAACGCGCTTTCCTTTTGACGCCGCGCGAGAAATTCGTGCTGCAGCAGAATCTCGCCCGAGCCTACGATCACGCCTTTCTCGACATCGGTTATGGCGTCACGATTTCGGGCCCGCACATCGTTGGCCGCATGACTTCGAACATCGATCCCAAGCAGGGGGAGAAGGTGCTGGAGGTCGGCACGGGCTCAGGCTACCAGTCGGCCTATCTCTCGCACCTGACCGATCAAGTCCACACCGTCGAGATCATCAAGCCACTGGCTGACCGTACGCGGTCGATCTACGACCAGCTCATCAAGGACGGCTATAAGGAGTTCGAGGCGATCAAGAGCAAGGCCGCCGACGGCTACTATGGGTGGGAAGAGGCGGCGCCGTTTGACAAGATCATCGTCACCTGCGGCATCGACCATGTCCCTCCGCCGCTGCTGCAGCAGTTGAAGCCCGGCGGCATTATGGTCATTCCGGTCGGACCGCCGGGAGCGCAGCGCGTCTTGAAGGTGGTCAAGAATCAGGCCACCGACGGGCAGATGACAGTCGCCCGATCCGACATCTACGGCGGCCGGATCGTCCCATTCGTTCCATTCACGAAGCTCGAAGGCGATCAGATCGTCGGCACGCACAACAACTAGCGCCCTTTTTAGGATCGCTTCGGCCGCGGGGGCGCCCTCAAGCTAAGGGCTATAGCCGGTCAATCCTGACCGGCTCTTGCTCCGAGACGCAATGAACGAAGCCAGCAAAGTTCCAATCGCTGATATCCTCGAACCCCAGGCTGAGCCGGGCGCAGAGGTTGCTCCGGGTCCGCGACTTGGACTCTATGTCGCGGTAGGCCTTGCCGCCGGCTCGGTGATCGCGCTGCAGATCGATATCATGCGGGTCTTCGCCGTCGGCAGCTGGGCGCATTTCGGCTCGCTGGTGGTGAGCTTGGCGATGCTGGGATTCGGCCTGGCGAGCGCGGTGATGACCGTCGCCAAGGACTGGTTCGCCCGCAATTGGCGCCGGGCCGCCACCGTTTCGCTCGCCCTCTTCGGACCGCTTGCGGTCGGCGCCAACCTTTATGTGCAGCATCTCGGCTTCAACGCGATCTTCCTGGTCTCCGACCCGGCGCAGAAGTGGAAGCTCTTGGCGATTTTCCTGGCGGAGCTGACGCCGTTTCTGGCGGGCGCCTTCTTCCTCGGGTGCGTCTTTCTAAGGAGCAACCGCATTTTCGGCCGCGTGTATTTCGCCGACCTGGCCGGGGCTGGATTGTGCGGCCTCGTATTCCTCTTGGCGATGTACGTGTTTCCGCCCGCCAATTTGATCGTCGCGCCATTGGCGCTTTGGTTCGCCGCCTGCCTGGCCTGGTCGTTCGGACCGGGAGGGCGCGTGACCCTCGTTCCGTTTTTGGTCGCCGGCGTTGTCGCCTTTGCCGGCCATTTCGTTGCGCCGCAGGCCTTTGGCCTAAAGACGCTCGCGACCAACGACTACAAAGGCGTGGCCTACGCCCGCAAATTCCCGGACGCGAAAAAAGTCTACGAGAGCGCCTCGCCGTTTGGCTTCCTCGAGGCTTATTCGAGCTCCTATTTGCATTTCGCGCCTGGCCTGTCCGACAACGCCGGCTTCAATCTGCCAACCATGCCGGTCAACGCCTATCTCGGCCTCTATATCGACGGCGACGGCCCGATCGGCATCATGCGCGATCTGACCGATAAGGAGACGGCTTACTTCCACTACCTACCGATGGTGTATCCCTACATCATCAAGTCCGCGCCAAAGACTTTCGTTGTTCAGTTTGGCGGCGGCATCTCGACCGAGGTCGCGCTTCACTCCGGTGCCAAGGAGGTGACGGTCGCTGAGGGCAACCGCGCTGTGCTCGAGGCGTTTCACTCCGACGTGATCCGCAAGTTCACTGGCGACATCCTCTCCAAGGTTCGAGTCATCGACTATGAGGGCCGCCACTTCCTTGCCCACACCAAGGACCGGTTCGACGTCATCGACCTCAGCCTCGCGGATTCGGTCGGCCTCTCGAATCCCGGCGGCTTCGCGATCGCCGAGAAATTTTCTTACACCAAGGAGGCGATGGAGACCTACATGCGCGCGCTGGCGCCCGGCGGCGTGCTTTCGGTCACTCTGTGGAACAAGGAGGAGCCGCCCAAATCGGTCTTGAAGCTCTATGCGACGATGGCCGCGGCGGCCCGCGAGGTCGACCCAAGGCATCTGGCCAATTCTTTTTTCGTCGCTTCGTCATACCTCTCGACAGCAACTGTGCTTTACAAGAACGGCGGCTTTGCGCCGGAGGAGGTCGACAAGCTGCGCGCCCATACGCGCGCCATGTCGTTTGACGAAATCTACTCGCCGGGCCTCTTTTACGATCCGTCGCAAACGGACAGCACGCTCGCCGGCTATGTCCAACAGATTTTCGCCGGCGCCGACGGCGGTCCGGCCTCCGCAGAGCCGTCTGAGTCAACTGGGACAGCCGCCCCGCCCGGCGCCGCCCCTGACAGGCCTCCCGGCCAGGCCGACGACACCCCGCCGTCGGGCAAGGCTGATGACGGTGTTCTGCCCGCGACCGTCATGGGCCGGCTCGCCTGGCAGGCGCTGATCGCAGGGCGATGGCCGGACATCGCGGATCGCTATGTGTTCAATTCGCGCGCGCTGACGAACGATGCGCCCTACTTCGCCGCTTACGTCAAGACCGCCGACCTACCACGCGTGCTCGACAGACTCGAGCTGCTACAGGACGAGTGGGGATATCTGCTGATTTGGGCGACGCTCGGCGTCGCTTGCCTGACAGCGACCGTGCTGCTCGTCATACCGCTGATCTGGGGTTGGCGCGCCGTCTTCTCGCGCTCGCCCGGCAAGGCCCTGACCGTGCTCTACTTTGCTTGTCTTGGCGCGGGTTACATCATGGTCGAAGTCGGGCTTATCGCGCATTTCGTCATGGCGCTTGGAAACCCGACGATTTCAGCCTCGGTGCTGATTACCGGCATGCTGGTCTTCTCGGGTCTTGGCGCCCTAGCCTCCGAGCGCGCCTTGCACCACATGCGCGTGATCATGCCGGTTTTGTTCGTCGCGGTGGGGACCATGCTGATCCTTTACGGGTTGTTTCTCGGTCAGGCGCTCGACGCGATCGGCGCGATCGCTTATCCGGCCCGCCTTGTCGTTTGCTTCCTTTTGATCGCGCCGCCCGCTTTCCTGATGGGCTTCCCGATGCCGATCGCGATGACGACGCTTGGACGTCTCGGCAAGGATCGTATGTTCGTCTGGGCGTGGGGCGTCAACGGTTGCTTTTCGGTGATCGGGGCCGCGGTGGCGCCTGTCATCGCGACCAATTTCGGCCTTGCAGCCGTGATCGAGGTCGCCGGCCTGGCTTATCTGTTGGCGATTCCGGCCTTTTACGGCGTGATCGCTTCGGACCAAGGGCGAGGTACAAGCAAAGTCCAGGTGCCGGCCTGATTCAATCGTCACGCACGGCGTTTCCCCGTGCGTCGTCGATGCCAACCTGACGCTGAGACGACACATAACAATTTTGCAACGAATTAACGACGCCTCAAGCGTTCGTCAACCGCTCACAAAAAATTCATAATTGCCAGACCTTTACTTGCCAAGCACAGCGCGCTTCCGGTCAGCGCTCAATCCGGTCGCGCCGATCGGCCCGGCGCCAGGCCGCTTGAGCGCTGCAATTTGAAGTCGGCGGATTGCAACCGAGCCGGGATCTTGTCTCTTAAATCAAGCCTTTGCATAAAAGCATAATTAAATTGTTCAATAATTGTCCACTTTCGCCGCCCTTGCGGCGCTCTTTGGTCGCGGAACCAAGGTTGCGCCGTCGCCTGACCCGTGCCATAATCTTCACAACATCAAGAAACGAGAGAAATTGCGGCCGCGTCTGGCGAGTATGGGCGGGAAAGCGTAAGTAGACAATAAGAATAGATGTTCAGGGCGAGAGCGGAATACTAAGGGCGGTCGCATCGAGTTTGGGCGCGAAATTGGGGCCGGATTTTTTTGTTGGCCCATTTTCAAGAATGGATTGGACTCAATATAAATCCGCAGTGTGGGCTGCGGAGGGAGAGGCAATGTCTTATCAGAACTTCGCTGGATATGCTGGAGATCTTCTCGCAATCGACGCCTATGCACTGCTTGAGCGCGACTCAACGTCGGTTCTTATCGACGTCCGGACCCAGGCGGAGTGGGCTTACGTCGGGACACCGGACATTCAAGCGCTCCGCAAGACGCCATTGTTCTTGGAATGGCAAAGCTATCCTTCGATGGCGGTGGACGCCAACTTTACCGCCCGCCTTGAAGCGCTGCTGCAGTCGGGGCGCGTCGAGCGCGGCGCTTCGCTCGTGTTCTTGTGCCGTTCGGGCGCGCGGTCGCGCCACGCCGCAATCGCGATGACGAGCGCAGGGCGGGGGCCATGTTTCAATGTGTCAGATGGGTTCGAAGGTCGGCTGGACGATTCACGCCGAAGAGGCGCGGTCAGCGGGTGGAAGGCGGGCGGGTTGCCCTGGACGCAGACGTAAAGCGTCTAGCAAGTTCCGTTTCACGGCATCGCCGCAACGTCGGCTGTCCACCCAGCGCCAGAGACATAACCATGGATATGTATGACGAACCTAATCCGGATCGCTTTGACCATGGCGGTTCCGGCGGTTCTCCTTTTGGCGAAGCGTGGCGGCGCTGCTGCGATCGCTTGCGGGCGGAAGTCGGCGATGCTGTCTTCAACAGCTGGTTTGGGAGCCTCACTCTGGAGTCGGTCGGATCGGGGCAGGCCCGCCTTTCCGTTCCGACACGCTTTCTGAAGAGTTGGATCGTCACCCACTACGCCGGGCATGTCGCCTCGGCGCTCAACGCCGAAGTCGGCCCGGTCGGGCAAATCGTCATTTCCGTGCGCTCGTCGACGCCCCTCGCGCCATTGATCAAAAGTCCGCCGCTCGAGTGCGCCAAGACGGCCAAGCGGCTGGAGTGGTCGGTCGATCGCGCCGCAGTTGATCGCCGTCCACCCAACCGAACGCCCGCGGCGCTTGCGGCGGGCGACGCCTTGACCGGGTCTCCCCTCGATCGGCGGCTGACCTTCGCCACTTTCCAGGTCGGTCGATCGAATGAACTCGCCTTTAACGCCGTGCAGCGCGTCGCCAACCCCAACCGGGTCGGGACGCCGGCCTTTTGTCCGCTGTACGTACATTCGACGGTCGGCCTCGGCAAGACCCATCTTTTGCAGGCCGTCGCCCATACCGCCGCTCAACAAGGGCGCTCGGTCATCTATCTGACCGCCGAGAGATTTATGTACGGCTTCGTCGCCGCGCTCCAGTCCCAGACGTCGATCGCCTTCAAGGAGCGGCTGCGGACGATCGACCTGCTCATCTTTGACGACGCGCAGTTCCTGCAGGGAAAGAACATCCAGGCCGAGTTCGGCCACGCGCTCAATGCTCTGCTCGACGCCGGGCGGGAGGTGATCGTGGCCGCCGATCGCCCTCCGAACGATCTCGAATCGCTTGACGAGCGGGTGCGCTCGCGCCTGAGCGTCGGCCTTTGCGTCGAGATCGGCGCGCTCGACGAACCGTTGCGCCTGAAGATCTTGGAGGCGCGGGTCGCGGCTGCGCGCGCAGAGGAGGCCCATTTCGACGTTTCGCCAACCGTGCTCGCCTATGTCGCACGCGCCATACGCTCGAATGGTCGCGATCTGGAAGGCGCGGTCAATCGGCTGCGGGCGCACTGCGCGCCGACGGGCGTTCCGCTGACCGTTGAGGCGGCGGAGACCGCCATTCGCGATCTCATCCGCACACACGAACTGAAACGGGTAAAGATCGAGGATATCCAGAAGCTGGTCGCGAGCCACTATAGCGTCTCACGCGCCGACATACTCTCCTCGCGCCGCACCGCCGCTGTCGTCAAGCCGCGCCAGGTGGCCATGTTCCTCGCCAAGATGCTGACCCTGCGTTCGCTGCCGGAAATCGGCCGACGATTCGGCGGCCGCGACCACACCACGGTGCTACATGCGGTGCGCAAGATTGAAGCGCTGTTGCAGATCGACACGATCTTGCGCGAAGAGCTTGAGCTTTTGAAACGGATGCTCCAAGAGTGAGCGAAGCCGGTTCGCCTACGGGCAGTTGAACGGATGGAGGGGGCGTCCCTCGAATGGCGGGTCCCGTCGATAGTGACGCGAGACGCTTTTTTTTGCGGCGGCCCCGGTTGAAAATGATTGTCTATAAGATCGTTGCGACCGAGGAATGGATCGAGGCCGAGGCGGCCGGCGTCTTCGCGGGCGCATCCGTCGATCACGCCGACGGCTTCATCCATTTCTCTACCGGAGAGGAGGCGCCGGACACGGCGGCCAAATGGTTCGCCGGCCGAGACGATTTGACCCTGGCCGCGGTTGATGCGGAAGCGCTGGGTAAAGACCTGCGTTGGGAGCCGTCGCGGGGCGGGGCTCTCTTTCCTCATCTTTATGCCGTCCTGCCGATGAGCGCCGTCGTCTGGTCGCGGCCGCTGCCGCTCGGATTGGACGGGCGCCATGTTTTCGGGAGCCTTGAGGCGTGAGTTTGGCCAAAGTCGCAAGTCCGGTTCTCAACCGTCTGCCGGCGGAGACCGCCCATCGGGCGGCGATCAACGCGTTGAAGATCGCTCCGCCGGCCAGGACGCCGTCTTCCGTTCCGCGCCTCGCGGTCGAGGTGCTGGGATTGAAATTTCCCAACCCGCTCGGACTCGCCGCGGGCTTCGACAAGAACGCCGAGGTTCCGGGCGCAATGCTCAGGCTCGGTTTCGGCTTCGTCGAGGTCGGCACGCTCACGCCGCGGCCGCAAGACGGCAACGCCCGCCCGCGGCTGTTCCGATTGCGGGAGGACGCTGCGGTCATCAACCGCTACGGCTTCAACAATGAAGGCTTCGAGCGGGCCCGGGCGCGGCTCGAGCGGCGGTCGCTCGGTCTCATTGGAGTCAATCTCGGCACCAACAAGGACGCAGCCGACCGTGTCGAGGACTATGTGCTCGGCGTCAGGACGTTCGCATCGCTCGCCGACTACCTGACCATCAATGTCTCTTCGCCCAACACCCCGGGATTGCGCGACCTGCAGCGGCGCGAGGCGCTTGACGATCTGATCGTGCGGGTCGTCGCCGCCCGCGACGAGATCGAGCCGCGCCGTCCGCTGATGCTTAAGATCGCGCCCGATCTCGACGCCCGAGGCCTCGAGGACATCGTCACTACGGCACTGACCCGCCGCGTCGACGGGCTGATCGTCTCCAATACCACGGTCGCGCGGCCGGCGACCTTGACCTCGCGGAACCGCAGTGAAAGCGGCGGCTTGTCAGGGCGCCCGCTGTTCGAGCCGTCGACACGGCTTCTGGCCCGCGCCTATCTGCTGACCGGCGGGGCGATGCCGCTGATCGGCTGCGGCGGGGTCGAGGACGCCGAGACGGCGCTGGCGAAGATCGAGGCGGGCGCAAACCTAGTCCAACTCTATACGGGCCTCGCGCTCAAAGGGCAGGGGGTGGTCGAGGAGATCCTCGGAGGCTTGAGCCGCACGGTCGAAGCGCGCGGGTTAAACCGAATCGGCGAACTGGTCGGGGCCCAGGCGAACGTCTGGGTCGGCCGGGAGAGGGCAACCGCCGGCGAGGAGCAGTGCTCGAGGTGAGCCACATGGCGATAGCGTAGAATTGACCTCTGCTTCGCGGTGCCACCGCTGACCATAATCCGGCGTTAGAGGTCACAAGTCAACCGGCGGCTGAATCCGCTCAAATGAAACCAAACAAAACGAAACAAACCCAAGCAAAATGGCTTTGGTTTCCTTGGTTTTATTCGTCCGAATCGAGGCGTTTGAATGGGTTACAGCGAATCCAAATAGAAAATTTTTCCCCGCGGTACACTATGTCTCAAATGTCTCGCCATCCATTCCCTCCTCGCCACCGAGAGCCCCGGCATCCATGCGGCGCTCACCCCCTGGTTCTCGGGCACCCCGCGCGTCAGCGGGGCCTCGAAGAATGCTCCAGTTGGCGTCCGGTCTCGCGCCGCCAGAACAGCGGCGCATTCGACAATCTCCTCGCTCGGCGTTTTGCCCCGCCGGGGCCACCCATTGCATTCGTGGGCGCGAACCGGAGGATGCACGCCATCCAGGCTGAACTTTTCCACGAAGTTACATTGACTAGACATATTTGCCTAGGAGTTATCCACAGGGTGCCGCATGCCCCGATTGCCGCTTGCTGTGCAGGCTCGCGGTTGTGCGGCCCGGCCCAGACCTTCCGATGGCGCAGTCCAGCGCCCGCGCGCCGGGCAGGCCGGCAGGCGGCTCGCGCGGCGCCCGCGCGCCTGGCCGACCTCGTCCGATCGAGCCAAGGTGCTGGCGGCGCAGCTGGCGAACGAGAAGGGCGGGCCGATCGCCCTGCAGGCCGACAGTGGGGGCGCCTTCCAGGTCAAGGCGGCCGTCGATCAGACGCTAACGGGGTTTGGCCGGTTGGACACTCTCGTCGTCAACGCCAGTATCCCACGCTTGGCGAGGATCGATCATCACAATCGGCAGCAATGTCGCTGTCCGTGTCGGCTTTCTAGCGTCTACGCGATGACGAAGACCGCGGTGGCGGGTTGGTGAACA
>Ga0210398_10002451_pt1 | contig 18161 bp, 17 predicted proteins | sample IncBWC4OmetaG_FD_161047 | JGI IMG/M metagenome (GOLD analysis project Ga0210398, IMG submission 161047) | Forest soil microbial communities from Barre Woods Harvard Forest LTER site, Petersham, Massachusetts, United States - Inc-BW-C-4-O | ecosystem: Environmental > Terrestrial > Soil >... | reverse complement strand
GTCGGTTCGCCGGGGTCAGAGTCAGGCGAGCCTCTGCTGCAACAGTATGAAGCAGATGAGTTTTTTTACATTCATGGCTGCCCCCGTGCGGCCTCCGCGCCGAGCCCGTAAAATCGCCGATTCACCTGAACTATGCCCCGCCGTTACTTCATCAAGACCTTCGGCTGCCAGATGAACGAGTACGACTCCGCTCGTATGGCGGACGTGCTGCGTGCGGGCGTCGACCTGGCGCCCACCGACGATCCCGCCGAGGCCGACGTGCTGCTGATGAATACCTGCTCGGTGCGCGAGAAGGCGCAGGAGAAAGTGTTCTCGCTCCTCGGTGAGTGGCGGCTGCTGAAGGCGCAGCGCCCCGAAATCATTATCGGTGTCGGCGGCTGCGTCGCCAGCCAGGAGGGCGAGGCGATCACCGAGCGCGCGCCGTTTGTCGACCTGGTGTTCGGGCCGCAGACGCTGCACCGCCTGCCGCAGATGATCGGCGAGCTGCGCCGCAGCGGACGGGCGGTGGTGGACGTGAGCTTCCCGGAGATCGAGAAGTTCGACCATCTGCCGGAGCCGCGTGCCGAAGGCGCGCGCGCTTACGTCTCCATCATGGAGGGCTGCAGCAAGTACTGCAGCTTCTGCATCGTGCCTTACACGCGCGGCGAGGAAGTCAGCCGCTCGTTCGACTCGGTCGTCGAAGAGGTGCGCGTGCTCGCCGCGCAGGGCGTGGCCGAGATCACGCTCCTCGGCCAGAACGTCAACGCCTACCGCGGACCGATGGCGGACGGTGTGCGCGTCGATCTCGCCACGCTCATCCATCATGTGGCGCGCGTGCCCGGTATCGAGCGCGTGCGCTTCACCACCTCGCATCCACTCGAGTTCAACGACAGCCTCATCGAGGCGTTCGCGAGCGTCGACAAGCTCGCCAACCACCTGCACCTGCCGGTGCAGAGCGGCTCCGACCGGATCCTCGCGCTCATGAAGCGCGGCTACACCACGCTCGAATTCAAGGACAAGGTACGGCGCCTGCGCGCGGTACGCCCGGACATCGCGATTTCCTCCGATTTCATCGTCGGCTTCCCCGGCGAGACCGAGCGTGACTTCGCGGCGACGCTCGAGCTCACCCGAGAGGTCGGCTTCGACCAATCCTTCAGCTTCCTCTACAGCCGTCGCCCCGGGACACCCGCGGCGGCATTGCCCGATGAAGTCGAGCCGCGGGTGAAGCAGGAACGCCTGCAGCGCCTGCAGGCGCAGCTGGAAGCGCAGGCGCAGGCCATCAGCGTGGCGATGGTGGGAAGCGCACAGCGCGTGCTGATCGAGCGTACCGCCAAGAAGAATGCCGCCGAGCTCGCCGGCCGCACCGCCAACAACCGCTGGGTGAATTTCGCCGGTCCCGCCCGGCTCATCGGCCGCTTCGTCGACGTGACGGTGACCGAGGCGCTCGCCCACAGCCTGCGCGGCCGGCTGGCGCCGCAGCGCGAGCCGGGCTGACCCGTGGCTGCCCCCGCCACCGACGCGCGCCGTGAGTTCGAGCTCGCACCTGCCGATAACGCCCGGCTCGCAAACCTGTGCGGCCCGCTCGATGAGAACCTGCGACTGCTCGAGGCGCGCCTCGAGGTGCGCATCCAGCGACGCGGCGATACCTTCCGGGTGAGCGGCGCGCGTGCGGTCAACGCCGAGGACCTGCTGCGCGAGCTGTTCGCCCGCACGGCGAGTGAGGAGATCACGCCCGAGCGCGTACACCTCGCTCTCAGCGAGCTCGATTCCGGGCTGCCGTCGCTGGAGGACCCGCGCGAGCACGGCGTGCGCGTGCCGCGCGGCGGCATCCGTGCGCGCGGCGCCCATCAGCGCGACTATCTGGAGCACATCCGCACCCGCGACCTGACCTTCGGCATCGGCCCGGCCGGCACCGGCAAGACCTATCTTGCGGTCGCCTGTGCGGTGGAAGCATTGCAGTCCGACCGCGTGCGCCGCCTGATCCTGGTGCGCCCGGCGGTCGAGGCGGGCGAGCGCCTCGGGTTTCTGCCGGGCGATCTCACCCAGAAAGTTGATCCGTATTTGCGGCCGATGTACGACGCGCTCTACGAGATGATGGGTTTTGACCGGGTCGCGCGTTTCATCGAGCGCAACGTCATCGAGGTGGCGCCGCTTGCTTTCATGCGCGGTCGTTCGCTGAACGACTCCTTCATCATCCTGGATGAGGCGCAGAACACCACCATCGAGCAGATGAAGATGTTTCTGACGCGCATCGGCTTCGGCTCGAAGGCGGTGGTCACCGGCGATGTCACCCAGACCGACCTGCCGGCCGGCAAGCAATCGGGCCTGAGCCAGGTGATCAGCGTGCTGCGCGAGGTCGAGGGAGTGGCATTCACCTTCTTCGATGCGCACGACGTAGTGCGTCACCCGCTGGTGCAGCGCATCGTGCAGGCCTACGAGTCACGCGGAGGCGGCACGTGAGCCTGCGGCTCGAGCTGCAGCGGCGCGTGCGCAGCTGGTCGCCATCGCCGGCCGAACTGAAGCGCTGGGCGAGCGCGGCGCTCGGCCGCGCGGCCCACGGGGGCGAGCTCGGCGTGTGCATGGTGGGCGCGCTGGAGAGTGCGCGCCTCAACGCCCGTTACCGCGGGCGCGATCGGCCGACCAACGTGCTGTCCTTTCCGGCCGCCCCGCTACCGCATGGCGGCCCCGGCGCGCGTCCGCTCGGGGAGCTGGTGATCTGCCCGCGGGTGCTGCGCGCCGAGGCGCGCGCGCAGGACAAGCCACTGCGCGCGCACTGGGCGCATCTCATCGTGCACGGCGCACTGCACCTGGTCGGCTACGAGCACGAGCGCGACGAAGACGCGCGCCGCATGGAGCGGCGCGAGATCGCCGTGCTGCGCCAGCTCGGCTTCACCAACCCGTACCGGAGCTGAGTTGGCCAGAGACGCAAACAGCAGTACCGGGCGCTGGCTGAAACGCCTGAGCAAGGGCCTGGTCGCCGAGCCGCAGGACCGCAGCCAGCTGCTGGCGCTGCTGCGCGAGGCGAGCGAGCGCGGCATCATCGACACCGATGCGCTCACCATGCTCGAGGGCGTGCTCGAGGTGGACGATCTCAAGGTGCGCGACATCATGGTGCCGCGCGCACAGATGGTATTCGTACGACGCGACCAGCCGGCCGCCAAGATCCTGCCGGTGGTGGTCGAGTCCGGCCACTCGCGCGTGCCGGTGATGGATGCGGACCGGGACGACATCGTCGGCATCCTGCTCGCCAAGGACCTGCTGCGGCTGACCACCGCACAGCGCCGCGAGCGCTTCGACATCCGCGAGTACATGCGCCCGGCGGTGTTCGTGCCGGAGTCCAAACGGCTGAACGTGCTGCTCAAGGAATTCCGCCGCAACCGCAACCACATGGCCATCGTGGTCGATGAGTACGGCGGCGTTGCCGGGCTGTGCACCATCGAGGACGTCATCGAGCAGATCGTCGGCGAGATCGACGATGAGTTCGACGTCGAGGACGATCAGAACATCCGTCGCGACGCCGAGGCGCAGTTCACCGTGCGCGGGGCGACGCGCATCGATGAATTCAACGAGTATTTTGCCGCGCACCTGCCCGAGGGCGAGGGCGTGGACACGATCGCCGGCCTGCTGCTGAAGCAGCTCGGGCGGCTGCCGCGGCGCGGCGAGAGCGTCAGCCTCGGCGGCTTCGAGTTCCGCGTGCTGCGCGCCGACCGCCGCCGCATCGATGCGCTGCGGGTGCTCGCCCCGCGGGACGTGCTGCCGCCGGCCGAAGAGCGGCCCGCGGGCGCCCCCTAGGCCACTCCCATGCACGCTGACACCCAGAGCGCCGCCGCGCGCCCGGCGCGAGCGGGTTACGCCCTCGCCGTGCCGCGCTCGGCACTGGCACGCGCACTGCTGGCGCTGTTGGCAGGTGCCGCACTGGCGGGCGCGTTTGCGCCACTGAACCTGTGGCCGCTGGCGGTGCTGTGTCCGGCGCTGCTCATGTGGCTGTGGCAGGAGCGCTCGCCGCGCGAGGCGGCGCGCCTCGGCTTCTGCTTCAGCTTCGCCACCTTCGCGGCCGGCACCTACTGGCTCTACATCAGCATCCACGGCTTCGGCAACGCGCCGATCTGGGTCGCCTTCGGACTGATGCTCGGGCTGGTGAGCATCATGGGGCTCTACCACGCAGGTCTCGGCTACGCGGTGGCGCGCTGGCTGCCGCGGCAGGGGGCCGCGCGTTACCTGCTGGGGCTGCCGGCGGCCTGGCTGCTGGTCGAGTGGTGGCGCGGCTGGTTTCTGTCGGGCTTCTCCTGGCTGTCGCTCGGCTACTCGCAGTCCGACACCTGGCTTGCAGGCCTCGCCCCGCTGGTCGGCGTGTACGGCATCAGTGCCGCGCTGCTGCTGTGCGCCGGTGCGCTGACCGCGCTGGTGTGCGGCGGCCCGCGGGTGCGCGTGCCGGCGCTCGTCGCGTTGTTGGCGCCGTGGCTGCTCGGCGCTGCGCTGTATCGGCACTCCTGGACACAGGCCGCGGGCGCGCCGGTGAGCGTGGCGCTGGTGCAGGGAGCGATCCCACAGGACGAGAAGTGGCTCGACAGCAATCACGACTACACGCTCGCGCTCTACAAGCGCCTGACCGAGAGCGTGATCGGCAAGGCGGCGCTCATCGTCTGGCCGGAGTCGGCCACCGCGGATGTCGCCAACGAGGAGGTACCGTACATCAACGGCCTGTACGGCGAGGCGCGGGCGCGCGGCTCGGCCCTCGTCATGGGGGTGCTGCGCGCCGACCAGGGTCCCGATGGCCGCACGCGCTACTACAACTCGGTGCTGGCGTTGGGCGATTCGGTCAGCTGGTACGACAAGCACCACCTGGTGCCGTTCGCGGAATTCTTTCCGGTGCCGCAGTTCGTGCGCGCGTGGCTGCGCCTGATGAGCCTGCCGTACTCGGATTTCACCCACGGGGCGGCACGTCAGCCGCCGCTGCCGGTCGCGCACCTGCAGCTGGGCACCACGGTGTGCTACGAGGACGCCTACGGCAGCTCGATGCTGTCGGTGTTGCCGCGCGCCGACGTCTTGGTGAATGTCACCAACGATGCCTGGTTCGGACATTCGAGCGCGCGCCATCAGCACTTCCAGATCGCGCGCCTGCGGGCGCTGGAAGCGGGGCGCTACATGATCCGGGCTGCCAATGATGGCATCACGGGAGTGATCGGCCCGCACGGCGAGGTGATCGACCGGGCGGCGGAATTCGTGCCCCTGACGCTGGTCGAAAAAGTGGTTCCTTACGCCGGTCTCACGCCCTACGCGCGTGTTGGCAACTGGCTGATCGTGAGCCTCGCAACGCTCGCGCTGGCGTACGGCCTGTGGGTGCGGAATGATAGGGGCCGCAGCCCCCTGGAAGTGTCCCCATGAACGCCCGCCTGGTTCCCGTTTGCGCCCCACTCGCGCGGCTGGCCGCCGTCTGCGGCCTGACGCTGGCACTGATCGCCTGCGAGCGCGGCGCGGCTCAGCCGACGCCTGCGGCCGCTGCGCCGCCGCCGGCCGCACTCGCCGCGGTTCCGGCCACACCGGTCGCCACGGCCGCCGAGACCGCGGCGCCGGAGCCGATGGTGCGCACCCTGCCGGATTTCTCGGCGCTGGTGGAACGCTGTGGGCCTGCGGTGGTGAACGTCGAGGTCGTGGAAAAACCGCAGCCGGGCATCCAGGGGTTGTCGCCGAACGATCCGGCTTACGATTTCTTTCGCCGCTTCGGTATCCCGCTGCCCGATCAGGGCCAGCGCGAGCACCCGGCGCCGGTGCGCGGCGCCGGCTCGGGCTTCATCGTCAACTCCGACGGCTACATCCTCACCAACACTCACGTGGTCGCCAACGCCGAGGAAGTGACCGTGCGGCTCACCGACCGGCGCGAATTTCCCGCCAAGGTGATCGGCGCGGACGAGCGCACCGATGTGGCGGTGATCAAGATCAACGCCAGCAACCTGCCGATCGTCAAACTCGGCGATCCGTCGCGCATCAAGACCGGTCAGTGGGTGCTCGCCATCGGCTCGCCGTTCGGCTTCGAGAACTCGGTCACCGCCGGCATCATCAGCGCCACGGCGCGCTCGGTGCCGGGTGAGAACTACGTGCCGTTCATCCAGACGGATGTCGCGGTCAACCCCGGCAACTCGGGCGGTCCGCTATTCAACCTGGCCGGCGAAGTGATCGGCATCAACTCGCAGATCTTCAGCCGCACCGGCGGCTTCATGGGCGTCTCTTTCGCCATCCCGATCGACGTGGCGCGCAACGTCGAGGAGCAGCTGATCAAGACCGGACACGTGGTGCGCGGCCGCATCGGCGTCACCATCCAGGACGTCAACGCACAGCTGGCCGAGTCCTTCGGGCTCGACCGGCCGCGCGGTGCCCTCGTGTCGTCGGTGGAGAAGGACGGGCCGGCGGCGCGCGCCGGGGTGTCCCCCGGAGATGTGATCCTCGGGGTCGGCGGCCATCCGATCGAGCGCTTCGGTGAGCTGTCCAGCACCATCGCCGGCATGAAGCCCGGCTCGGATGCCGCGTTGTCGGTGTGGCGCAACGGTCGCGAGCAGACGCTCAACGTCAAGGTGGTCGAGCTCAAAGAGCAGGAGCAGCAGGTGGCGCTGCGCGGCGGTAGCCAGCCCAAGGAGCACGCCAGCGATCAGGCGAGCGAGCTGGGCCTGACGGTGCGGCCGCTCGAGCCGCGCGAGAAAGAGCAGGCGGGTACCCAGGGGAGCCTGCTGGTGGAGAGCGTGGCCGGTCCCGCACAGGCGGCGGAGGTCGAGGCGGGCGACATCATTCTCGGCATCAACGGCAAACGCGTACGCACGGTGAAGGAGCTGCAGGACGCGGCGCGCAGTGCCGGCAAGAACGTGGCGCTGCTGATCCAGCGCGAGGACGCGCAGATCTTCATTCCGCTGCGGCTACCCTAAGACAAACACAATGCAGGAAACCTACGACGCCGCGGCGGTGGAGCGCGCCGCGCAGCAGTATTGGGACGAGCGTCGCGCCTTCGAGGTGAACGAGCACACCGAGCGGCCGAAGTTCTACTGCCTGTCGATGCTGCCGTACCCGTCCGGGCGACTGCACATGGGCCACGTGCGCAACTACACGATCGGCGACGTGCTGGCGCGCTTCCTGCGCATGCAGGGCTACAACGTGCTGCAGCCGATGGGCTGGGACGCCTTCGGCCTGCCCGCCGAGAACGCCGCGATCAGCAACCGCGTGCCGCCGGCGCAGTGGACGCGGCAGAACATCAACTACATGCGCGCGCAGATGAAATCGCTCGGCTTCGCCATCGACTGGCGCCGCGAGATCGCCAGCTGCGATCCGGACTACTACCGCTGGAACCAGTGGTTGTTCCTGCGCATGCTGGAAAAGGGTCTGGCCTACCGCAAGACCGGGGTCGTCAACTGGGATCCGCTCGACCAGACGGTGCTCGCCAACGAGCAGGTGATCGATGGGCGCGGCTGGCGCACCGGCGCGCTGGTGGAGAAGCGCGAGATCCCGATGTATTACCTTGCCATCACGCGCTACGCCGACGAGCTGCTGCAGGCGATCGATACGCTCAACGGCTGGCCGGAGCGCGTCCGCGTCATGCAGGCCAACTGGATCGGCCGCAGCGAGGGTTGCGAGATCGCCTTCCGCTACGCACCCGACACGGTGCAGGCGCTGGGCCACGACGGCGCGCTCAAGGTGTTCACCACGCGTGCCGACACGCTGTTCGGCGCGACCTTCATGGCCGTCGCGGCCGAGCATCCGCTGGCACTCGCCGCGGCCCGCGACAACGCGCGCCTCGGCGCCTTCATCGAGGAATGTCGCCGCGGCAGCGTGATTGAAGCCGAGCTCGCCACCCAGGAGAAAAAGGGCATGGCGACCGGGTTGCACGTGCTGCACCCGTTCAGCAACACGCCACTGCCGGTGTGGGTCGCCAACTACGTGCTCATGGGCTACGGTGAGGGCGCCGTCATGGGCGTGCCGGCGCACGACGAGCGCGACTTCGAGTTTGCGCAGCAGCAGCAGTTGCCGGTGGTCATGGTAGTGCGGCCGCGCGACGGCAGTTATGCGCAGGTCGCCGCGCCGTGGAACCCGGCATACGCGCATCATGGCGTCACGGTCAACTCGGGCGAGTTCTCGGGGCTGACGTTCCAGGCGGCGGTCGATGCCATCGCCGCAGCTCTCGAGCAACGGGGCCTCGGCAGGAAGCGCGTGCAGTTCCGCCTGCGTGACTGGGGCATCTCGCGCCAGCGCTACTGGGGCTGTCCGATTCCGATCATTCACTGCGCGCGCTGCGGGGCGGTACCGGTGCCGGATGCGGACCTGCCGGTGCTGCTGCCGGAGAATCTGGTGCCCGACGGCAGCGGCAACCCGCTGGCCAAGTCGGCGGCGTTCTACGAGTGCAGCTGTCCGCAATGTCAGGGTCCGGCGCGGCGCGAGACCGACACCATGGACACCTTCGTGGACTCGTCCTGGTATTTCATGCGCTACGCCTGCCCGGACAGTGCGCAGTCGATGGTCGATGAGCGCGCGCATTACTGGCTGCCGGTCGATCAGTACATCGGTGGCATCGAGCACGCGATCCTGCATCTGCTGTACGCGCGCTTCTGGACGCGGGTGATGCGCGCGCTGGGACTGCTCAAGGTGGCTGAGCCGTTCAGCAACCTGTTCACCCAGGGCATGGTGCTGAATCACATCTACTCGTATCAGGCGCAGGACGGCCGCAAACGTTATTTCAACCCGGCGGACGTCGCGGCGCGGCGCGGCGCCGACGGCAGCCTGGTGCACGAGGCGCTCGTCGACGGCGGCCGAGTGGTAGTGGTGCACGAGGGCCTCGGCAAGATGTCGAAGTCGGTCGGCAACGGTGTCGATCCCGAGGCGCTGGTCGCGCGCTTCGGCGCCGACACCGCGCGCCTGTTCACCATGTTTGCCGCGCCCCCCGACCAGACGCTGGAGTGGTCGGACGAGGGCGTGCTCGGGGCTGCGCGCTTCCTGCGCAGACTGTGGCACGCAGTGTACGAACACGTGCAGGCCGGTGCGGTCGCACCGCTGGAGATCGCCAGTCTCGATGCCGCGCAGCGCCAGCTGCGCCGCACGGTACACCAGACAATCGCCAAGACCAGCGACGACATCGGCCGGCGGCGCAGTTTCAACACCGCCATCGCTGCGGTGATGGAGCTGCTGAACGCCGTCGGCCGCTTCGCTGATACGCGCCCGCAGGGGCGCGCCGTGCGCCAGGAGGCGCTCGCCATGGCGGTGCTGCTGCTCAGTCCGATCACTCCGCACATCTGCCATGCGTTGTGGCAGGCGCTCGGATTCAGTGTGGCGCTCATCGACACGCCGTGGCCCAAGCCGGACGCGGCGGCGCTCGAGCAGGAGGTCCACCAGATCGTCGTGCAGGTGAACGGCAAGCTGCGCGGCCACATCACCGTGCCGGTGCAGGCGGACGAGGCCGCCGTGCGCGCCGCGGCGCTGGCGGATGAGCACGTGAAGAAGTTCGTGGCAGACAAGCCGGTACGGCGCGTGATCGTCGTGCCGGGCAAGCTGGTCAACGTGGTGGTGTGAGGGTGGTGCGCGCGCACCGGGCCTGGTGCTGTGCCGCCCTGCTGGCGCTCGCCGGCTGTGGTTTCCAGCTGCAAGGCCACAATCCGCTGCCGGCAGTGGTGAAGAGCCCCTACCTGGAGGCTCCGGACGCGCAGAGCGACTTCGTCGCGAGCCTGCGCCACGCCTTGCTGTCGAACGGCGCGCAGCTGATGCGCGACAAAACCAAGGCGTCCGCCGTGGTCAGCATTCTCTACGACACCGTGGGCCGGCGCGTGCTGTCGGTGTCGGCACTGAATCAGCCGAATGAGTACGAAGTGAGCTACACGGTGCGCTTCGCGGTGAGCGCCGGCGGCAAAGAGCTGCTCGAGCCGCAGGAGATGACGGTGACACGCAGCTACAGCTTCGACGAGCGGCTGCTGCTCGCCAAGGGTCACGAAGAAGACATCCTGCGCCAGGACATGGCCAACGATCTGGCCAACCGGGTGATGCGGCGGCTGTCGAGCCTGTGAGGGTGCTGGAGCTTGGCGGCATCGAGCGTACGGCGCTCACACGGCTGCTCGCCGCCTACGGACTCGCGCTCGAGCTCGTGCCGCAGGGGGCGCCCATCCCCGGCTCCTACTGGGGCGAGAGCGAGGCGGGACTGCAGGGCTCGCGGCTTCTCGCGCGCGCTGACACGCCAGTGCACTCCGTGCTGCACGAGGCAGCGCACTATGTGTGTATGTCGCCCGCCCGGCGCGTGCTGCTCGAGCGCGATGCGGGCGGCGATGACGCGGAAGAAGCCGCCGTGTGCTACCTGCAACTGCTGCTCGCCGAAGTGCTGCCGGGCGTCGGCCGCGCGCGCCTCGCCACCGACATGGACGCCTGGGGCTACAGCTTCCGTCTGGGCTCGACCGCCGCCTGGTTCGGCGCGGATGCCGAGGATGCGCGCGAATGGCTCAGGCGCCAGGGACTGGTCGATGCGCACGGCCGGTTGACCGGCGCGCTGGCGCGCAGCTGAGCGCCCGCGTGGAGCGTTTCCTCGACACGCCCGCCGGCCGCTATCTGCTCAGTGACGAGGCGGCGCGCCTCGACCTCACGGCGATGCATGCGTTTCTCAGCCAGTGCTACTGGTCGAAGGACATTCCGCGCGACGTGCTCGCGCGCGCGGTCGCCGCTTCGCTGTGCATCGGCGCCTACGCCGATGCGGCCCAGGTCGGCCTGACGCGCTGCGTGTCCGACTACGCGACCTTCTGCTACCTGTGCGACGTCTACGTGCTCGAGGAACACCGTGGCCGCGGCGTGGCGCGTGCCCTGGTGGGCTTCGCGCTGGCGCATCCGCGCCTGCAGGGGCTGCGCCGCTGGAGCCTGGTGACGCGCGATGCGCAGCCGCTCTACCGCGAATTTGGCTTCACCGCGAGCGCGCATCCGGAGCGCCACATGGAGCGCACCCGCGCCGACTTCTACCGGACGGACTGAGCACTCGGCCGGTGGGTGCCAGCGCACAACTCGTCGCATCCTCGCTGGCAACCGGGCACTAGCGCAGGCTACACTCGCGCCCCCGGTCCATCCGACTGTTGGTGTTATGCGCCGTCTGTCCCTCTCGTGGCTCCTGTCGCTGCTGCTGGTGTTCGCCCAGCACGGGGCGATGCTGCACGAGCTCGGGCACCTGGGCCATGCCAGCCATCCCACCGGCACGACGCTGACAGACCTGCAGCCGCAGGATGGCGGCGTGTGCAGCACCTGCGAGTCCTACGCGCAGGTGGCCAACCCCGCCGCCGGCGGGACGGTGGACCTGCCGGCCTGCCCGCCTTCCCTGGGCGTGCTGGCCTCTGCCTGCTACCAATTCCAGGGCGCCGATGCGCCCACTGCCCGCAGCCGCGGGCCACCGCTGATCTGAACTGACCCTGCGACCTCGATGGGCGGCGCGCAGCTGCGCGCGCACCTCATCCGTTCAGTTCTTCTGCGGAGTTGATTGCCATGTTCCATGTTTCCCACCGTCCGGTATTACCGGCCCTGGTGCTTTTTCCTCTGCTGCTCGGGAGCGCCGCCGCGCTGGCGGATACTCCGGCCGACGCTGCCGCTGCGCCCGCCGCCTCTGACAACGCGGCCGCCACCAACAGCAGCGCCAACGGCGACCTCGCGACCGTCATCGTGACGGCGCGGCGGCTGAACGAAGCCCGGGCGGAGATCGAGACGCAGACCGGCGCCTCGACCTACACCATTGACTCAAGCGCCATCGCCGCAACTCCGGGAGGCTCGAACGTGCAGCTGAACCAGGTGCTGCTGCAGGCCCCGGACGTGGTGCAGGACTCCTTCGGGCAGCTGCACGTGCGCGCCGATCACAACGATCTGCAGTACCGCCTGAACGGCATCATCCTGCCCGAGGGCATTAGCGTGTTCAGCCAGACGCTGAGTCCGCGCCTGATCTCCTCGCTGAGTCTCATCACCGGCGCATTGCCGGCCGAGTATGGGCTGCGCACCGCCGGGATCATCGACCTCACCACCAACAGCGGCCTGCTGCAGCCGGGCGGCGAGGTATCGATCTACGGCGGCAGCCACGGGACGTTCCAGCCTGCGGCCGAGTACGGTGGCAGTGACGGCAGCTTCAGCTATTTCGTCGCTGCCGACTATAAGGAGAACGATCTCGGCATCGAGTCACCCGACGGCAGCTCCAACCCGCTGCACGATTTCACGCGGCAGACGCACGGCTTCGGGTATTTCGAGAAGATCATCGATGAGAGCAACCGCCTGTCGCTGATCCTCGGCACCTCCGATGATGCGTTCCAGATCCCCAATCAGCGCGGCCTGCAGCCGACGCTCGGCTACACCGTGCTCGGGCAGACCGAGTTCCTCAGCGACTACCTCAACGAGACGCAGGACGAGGCGGCGCAGTACGCGATCGTGAGCTGGCAGCACTCCGCCGGCGCGCTCAACTGGCAGACCGCGATATCAGGCCGCTACACCACGCTGCATTTCTCGCCCGACTGGACCGGTGACCTGCTCTACAACGGCATCGCGCAGGATGCCTACAAGAACGACACCGCATTCGCCTGGCAGACCGACGGCTCGTACAAGCTCGACGCCAGCCACACGCTGCGGGCCGGCTTCTACCTGCAGCACGACAGCGCCACCAGCAACACCACGTCGAACGTGCTGAAGCTGAATGCGCAAGGCATGCAGGCCAGCGACATTCCGCTGACCATTCCTGACAACGGCAAGCAGTCGCAGGAGATCGAGAGCCTCTATCTGCAGGACGAGTGGCAGCCGTTCGAGCCGCTGACGATCAACTACGGCCTGCGCCTGGACCACTACAATGGCTACTCGAGTGGCAGCCAGCTGAGTCCGCGCGTCAACTTCGTCTGGCAGCTGCCCTCCGATACCACCGTGCACGGCGGCTACTCGCGCTACTTCACCCCGCCGCCCTTCGAGCTGGTCGCGAGCGAGACTTTCACCAAGTTCGCCAACACCAGCGCACTGCCGCCGGGGTCGGTCACGCTCGACACCCCGCCGATCGCCGAGCGCGCGAACTACTACGACTTCGGCATCCAGCAGAAGCTGCTCAACCGTACTCTCACCCTCGGCATCGACAGCTTCTATGAGCAGTCGCAGCACCTGATTGATGAGGGGCAGTTCGGCGCGCCGATCATCCTGACACCGTTCAACTATCGCTACGGCCTGATCGGCGGCCTCGAGCTCACCGCCAACTACGCGGTGAAGAACTTCTCGCTCTACGGCAACGTCTCGTTCCAGGCGGCGCACGGCAAGGACGTCGAGTCCTCGCAGTTCAGCTTCACCCAGCAGCAGCTGCTGTACCTCACGGACAACTACATCCACCTGGACCACGAGGGCCGCGTGGCGGCCTCGGGCGGCACCTCCTACCTCTGGCACGGCACGCGCTTGAGCGTGGATGCCATCTTCGGTACCGGCCTGCGGGATGACCTGGTGTTGGCCGATGGCTTCACCATCCCGAACGGTGACCACACTCCGAGCTACACCCAGATCAACATGGGGGTCAGCCACGAGTTCCATATCTCGGCGACCGCGCTCACGGTGCGCTTCGACGTGATCAACGTGACCGACAAGATCTACCAGATCCGCAGTGGCTCGGGGATCGGCGTGTTCGCGCCGCAATTCGGGCCGCCGCGCGGGTTCTTCGGGGGGGTCTCCTGGGACTTCTGAGGCACGCGCGCCGCTGATGACTGATAATGCGGCGGTGTTTTCGACAGCGCCCGTTACGAGAGGTCCTTGAAGCTCACCAGCGAGTCGCTGGCTGCGCACCTGAACGGTGCGCTGCTGCCGGCCTACCTGATCTCCGGCGATGAGCCGCTGCTCGCCGCGGAGGCGGCCGATGCGCTGCGGACGCGCGCGCGCGCCGCCGGCTTCAGCGAGCGCGAGGTACATTTCATCGAGCGAGCCGGCGACTGGGACGCGGTGCGTGCCTCGGCCGCCAACCTGTCGCTGTTCGGCTCGCGCCGCGTGCTCGAGCTGCGCCTGGGGAGCGCTCGTCCCGGGACCGCCGGCAACCAGGCACTCCTGGCGCTGTTGCGCCATCCCGACCCGGACACGCTGCTGCTGGCGCTCGCGCCGCGTCTCGACCGCGAGGCGCAGGCCGCCGAGTGGGTGAAGGCCTTCGAGAGCCAGGGCGGCTGGCTCGCGGTGTGGCCGGTGGACGTCGCACGCCTGCCGGCATGGCTGCGCGCGCGCAGCCGCGCGCTCGGTCTCAAGCTGAGTGAGGGGGCGATCGATCTGCTGGCCGCACGCACCGAAGGCAATCTGCTCGCCGCGCAGCAGGAGCTGATGAAGCTGCAGCTGCTCGCCGCAGGATCGGAGGATGCGGAGTCCGTGCTCAATGGCATCGCCGACAGTGCGCGCTTCGATGTCTTTCAGCTGACCGATGCGGCGCTTGCCGGGGAGGCGGCGCGCGCACTGCGCGTGCTCGCAGGCCTGCGCGCCGAAGGGACCGAGGCCACGCTGGTGCTGTGGGCGCTCGCCAAGGCGCTGCGCGATGTATGGAATGCGCACGCCGCTGGTGGCGGCCGCCCGCCGGCCTGGCAACGCCAGAGCGCCGCGCTCGGCCAGGCGCTCAAGCGTGCGCCGCAGCTCGACTTCGCCGCTCTGGCGCAGCGCGCCGCGCGCGCCGACCGCATGATCAAGGGTCGGCTCGCCGGCAATGCCTGGGATGAGCTGGCGCTGCTGATCCTCGAGCTATGCGGTGCAGCGCGCGCGCAGCCGCGCGCGCGCGCCTCCTAAACCATGAAACCCCTGGGCGTCTTCGGCGGCACCTTCGATCCCATCCACTGCGGGCATCTGCGCACGGCCTTCGAGCTGTGGCAGGAGCTGCAGCTCGCCGAGGTGCGCTTCCTGCCGACCGGCAGCCCGCCGCATCGCGACCAGCTGTATGCGAGCGCCGAGCTGCGTCTGCGCATGGTGCAGGCTGCGGTCGCGGATCAGCCCGGCTTCGTGGTCGATGACCGCGAGGTACGCCGCAGCGGATTGTCTTACTCCGTGGATACACTGAGCGAGCTGCGGCGCGAATACCCCGACACGCCGCTGTGCCTGCTGCTGGGGATGGACGCATTCCTCGGTCTGCCCAACTGGCACCGCTGGCGCGAACTGCTGACGCTTGCACATATTGTCGTGGCGTACCGCCCCGGCTGGCGCGCGCCTACCACCGGACCGCTTGGCGAACTGATGGTCGATCACGGCACCGGTGCGATCCGCGCGCTGCACGAGGAACGCGCCGGACGCGTGTACGTACGTGCAGTGACCCAGCTCGAGGTCTCCTCGACTGAACTGCGCGCGCTGATCGTCGCCGGGCGCGACCCGCGCTACCTGGTGCCGGATGCGGTGAGGCAGATCATCCTCGAGACGAGATGCTATGCTCCCAAGCAGGATGGCCGCGCGCCATGAGCGCTACTTCAGGAGAAGCCACTTAAGCACATGACCAGCCGCACACGCCTGCGCCCGAAAGAGGAGCGCGCCTCGCCGTTACAACACGCCGTGACGACCGCGCTCGACGACATGAAAGCCGTGAATGTCAGGGTGTTGGATGTACGGGGCCTCACCGACATCGCCGACACCATGGTCATCGCCAGCGGCAATTCCGACCGCCACGTACGCTCGATTGCCGAGCGCGTGGTCGAGAATGCCAAGGCGGCCGGATTCCGCCCGCTCGGCACCGAGGGTGCGCGCGACGGCGAGTGGGTGCTGGTGGATCTGCAGGACGTGCTGGTGCATGTGATGCTGCCGCGCATACGCGAGTTCTACGGGCTCGAGCTGCTGTGGGACGGCGGACCGCTAATACCGCAGGCCGCCAAGGCCGCGGCGGCGACGCGCGCAGCGACGCGGCGGCGGCGCACACCGGGCTGAACTCGCGGCGTGCGCGTGCGCGTGATGGCGGTCGGCACGCGTATGCCCGAGTGGGTGCGCGCCGCCTGCGACGAATACCTCAAGCGCCTGAGTGGCGCGCTTGCCGTCAGCCTCACCGAGATCGAACCGGCGCGTCGCGACGCAGCCGGTGCCGCCTCCGCGACCGTGCTGGAAGGCAGCCGGTTGCTGGCAGCACTGCGTCCCGCCGACCACGTCATCGCCCTCGAGGAACGCGGCCGCGGGCTCACCAGCCGCGAGTTCGCCACCTGGCTGGGCGAGCGCATGCAGCAGGGCGAGGACCTGGTGTTCGTCATCGGCGGTGCCGACGGCTTCAGCGCGCAGGTGCTGGCCCGCAGCAACTTCCGGTTGTCGCTGTCGCCGCTGACCCTGCCGCACGCCCTGGCGCGCGTGCTGTTGTGCGAGCAGCTGTACCGGGCCCACTCCATTCTCGGTAATCACCCGTATCATCGCGCCTGATGTCGCCCGCTCCAGCTGCCTTGCTATGCCTCGCCTCGATGTCGCCGCGCCGGCGCGCGCTGCTCGAGCAGATCGGCGTGCCGCACGTGGTGCAGGCGGCCGATATCGACGAGGGCCTCGCGGCGGCCGAGTCGCCGCAGAGTTATGTGGTGCGCATGGCACGCGCTAAGGCGTGCGCGGTGCGCGCCCGCGGCGTGACCCTGCCGGTGTTGGCCGCCGACACGACCGTGGTGGTGGACGGGGCGATCTGCGGCAAACCGCACGATGAGGCCGCCGCCATCGCCATGCTGCAACGCCTGTCGGGGCGCACTCACCAGGTGCTGACGGCGGTGGCGCTCGCCACCGCGCACGATTGCGCCTGCAGCCTGAGCGCGAGCGAGGTGCGGTTCCGGCCGCTGCTCGCGGCGGAGTGCGCCCGCTACTGGCGCAGCGGCGAGCCGCGCGACAAGGCCGGCGGTTACGCCGTGCAGGGACTCGCTGCGGTGTTCATCGAACACCTGAGCGGCAGCTACTCCGGCGTCATGGGGCTGCCGCTGTTCGAGACCGCGCAGCTGCTGCGTGCGGCCGGCATCGGCTACTGGCAGGGCACGCCCGAGGAGCCGCGGTCCGCGTGAGCATCGAGATCCTGGTCAACGTCGCACCACGCGAGACGCGCGCCGCCATCCTCGAGAACGGCGTGGTGCAGGAAGTGCACATCGAGCGCACCAGCCGGCGTGGCCTGGTGAGCAATCTCTACAAGGGCCGCGTATCGCGCGTGCTGCCCGGTATGCAGGCAGCGTTCGTCGAGATCGGCCTCGAGCGTACCGCCTTTCTGCACGCCGCCGATATCGCCCACAACGCCTCCGATGACACGCTGATGAGCGCCGCGCCGCCGAGCCTGCCGCCGGTCGAGGACATTCGCCGGCTGGTGAACTCGGGCGATGACATCCTGGTGCAGGTCATCAAGGACCCGATCGGCAGCAAGGGTGCGCGCCTCACCACTTTCATTGCGCTGCCCTCGCGTTATCTCGTGTACATGCCGCGCGGTGCCGCGATCGGTGTGTCGGCGCGCATCGAGGACGAGGCCGAGCGCACCCGCCTGAAGGGCGTGCTCAGTGAACTCGCCGGCGGCGCGGGCGGCGGCTACATCGTGCGCACCGCCGCCCAGGGCGCCTCCGCCGACAGTCTGCGCGAGGACATGGGTTATCTGGCGCGGCTGTGGGACCACGTGCGCACCCGCGCTCAGGCGGCCGCACCCGGCAGTGTGGTGCACGAGGACCTGCCGCTGTCGCTGCGGGTGCTGCGTGATGAACTGGCGCGCGGCGTCACACGCGTGCTGGTCGACTCGCCGCGCGAGTTCGCCCGCATGCGCGAGTTCGCGGCGGCGTTCATGCCGGAGGCGGCCTCCGCGGTCGAGCTGTACCCCGGGCCGCGGCCGTTGTTCGATCTGAACGGTGTCGAGGAGGAGATCGCCAAGGCGCTCGACCGCAAGGTGCCGCTCAAATCCGGCGGCCATCTGGTGATCGATCAGACCGAGGCGATGACGACCATCGACGTCAACACCGGCGCCTACGTCGGCCATCGCAATCTCGAGGAAACCATTTTCCGCACCAACCTCGAGGCGGCGGTGAGCATCGCGCGGCAGCTGCGGCTGCGCAATCTCGGCGGCATCATCATCATCGACTTCATCGACATGCGCGACGAACCGCACCGCCGCGCGGTCCTCGGGGCGCTCGAGCGTGCGCTCGCCGGTGATCGCGCACAGACTCACATCGTCAGCCTGTCGCCCCTCGGGCTGGTGGAGATGACGCGCAAGCGTACGCGCGAGAGTCTGGAACACCTGTTGTGTGAACCCT
>Ga0210398_10002449_pt1 | contig 18168 bp, 16 predicted proteins | sample IncBWC4OmetaG_FD_161047 | JGI IMG/M metagenome (GOLD analysis project Ga0210398, IMG submission 161047) | Forest soil microbial communities from Barre Woods Harvard Forest LTER site, Petersham, Massachusetts, United States - Inc-BW-C-4-O | ecosystem: Environmental > Terrestrial > Soil >... | reverse complement strand
GGCGGCCATTCCCATCAGATGGTTCGGCGCACAAGCGTGGGCCGCGCGTCTGCCCAATCTGCTCTATGCCTTCATCACGGCGCTCAGTGTCGGCTTGCTGGCTTCGCGCAGCGCCGGCCGGTTCGCCGGGTTGGTGGGTGCGGCAGCGATCAGCACGTTCTTGCTGTCATACCAAGTCGCCATCTGGTTGGCGACCGATGCGCCGTTGCTCGCTGCCGTGTCGGCGTCACTGCTCGGCGCCTACATCGGCTTCTACGCCACCACCCGTGCGCAGCGTCTGCGCGGCTATCTGCTGATGCACGTTGCCTTGGGACTGGGGTTTTTGAGCAAGAGCGCCGTCGTCTGGATGGTGCCCGCGATGGCCCTCCTCACCCTCGGTATTTGGGAAAAGCGCTGGCGCGAACTGCTCCGCTGGGAGCTGTATATCGGGTTGCTGATTCAGGCAGCGATGATTCTCACCTGGGTGTGGTTCGTGTACCGGGGAAGCGATGGCGCGGAACATTTGAGAATTTTCTTTTGGAACAACCTGGTCGGCCGGTTCGCACCGGTCGACGCGCCGCCGGATTTGCAATATGCCGCGGCCCACCGCAATACGCCGGGCAAGTATCTGATCGAACTCCCCGTGTACTTGTTTCCCTGGACCTTGCTGGTCATTGCCGCGGCACGTCGTGCCTGGCGGCAGCGGCGCACCCTTGCAGATCCACGCGCCGTCCGCTTCGCACTCGCCGCCTCGCTGCCGCCGTTGCTGCTGCTTTCCTTCGCCGCCACGGCCCGCAATATCTATCTGGCGCCGGCACTTCCCGGATTTGCGTTGCTCCTCGCCTGGTGGGCTCGGGAAATCCTCCCCGGCCCCGATCGCTGGGACGTTCGCGCACTGCGCGCCACGGCCGCGATGTTGCTGCTGGGCGTCGCGCTGTTTGCCGCGGCGCTGATCGTCAGCGCGGTCGATTCCTGGAGCGGCATGCGCTGGCCGGCGCTGTACATCGCCATCTCGCTCATCGGTCTGCTCGCCGCCGCGGCGCTGGCGCTGCGGGCGTGGGCGGCGGCGCGCGACCAGCCGGTGCACGCTCAATGGGCGCTGTTGCTTGCCTTTTGCGTGCTGCTCATAGGACCTGCCTCCCAGGTATACACGCAGGTGGACCGTTGGCAGGACCTGGCGAAGATCAGTCGTGAGGTTGCCGCGGATACGGCGGGAAAGCCTCATTTTGCTGGCGCCGGATGAAACCACCCGCGCCATGATCGATATGTACGCCAGGCAATCCGTCGACAGGATCACCGGGCCGCTCGATACGGCCGGTAGGGTCCGCGTCCACGCCTTGGCGGCCGCCGCGCCGGACAGCCGTTTCCTGGTCTTATTGCCCACCCAATCACCGCGACTGCCGTGGCGCCGGCGCGCGCCGGAGGTGAGTGCGCCGCCCGCTTGGGCTGCGGCGGGCCTGCGGATCGCGAAGAGCTATTCCCTGCCCAATGGCCGGCGTTATGCCTTGCTCGAGGTCATCCCCGCCAGACCCCGGTAGAGCGCATCGTATTCCCTGACCTGTCGAGCCCAGGAGAAGTCCTTGGCCATCGCATTTTGCTGAAGCGGCGCCCAGATGCGCGGATCCGCGTACCAATCGAGCACCGCGTTGATCGCCCAGCGCGCGGCCGGCGCGTCATAGTCGTTGAAGACGCAGCCGGTACCGCGGCCGGTGCTCGGATCGAAGTGCTGCACGGAATCGGCGAGGCCGCCGGTGTTGCGCACCACGGGGACCGTGCCGTAGCGCAGACTGTACATCTGATTCAGGCCGCAGGGCTCATAACGCGAGGGCATGAGGAAGATATCGCTGCCCGCCTCGATGAGGTGTGCGAGCGGTTCATCGAACCCTCTGTAAAAGCTCACGCGGCCGGCAAAGCGCTGCGCCAGTGCTTCGAAAAACGCAACGTACTTCGGATCGCCGCTGCCTAGGACCACCAGGCCAAAATCGCGCGCTTGCAGCAGGCCCGGCAAGGCATCCATCAACAGATCAATTCCCTTCTGTTCGGTCAGCCGGGTGACCATGCCGATGAGCGGCCGGGATGTTGGGATGTTCAGTCCGACCGTCGCGGTCAGCATTTCCTTGTTGATCAGCTTGCCGCGCAAGTCGTGGGGACTGAAATGCGCATTCAAGTGCGGGTCGTGCTGCGGGTCCCACTCCTGATAGTCGACACCGTTCAATATTCCCACCGCCCGATCCGCGCGTTCGCGCAAGGTCGCTTCCAATCCCATGCCGAGCGGCGTCTCGCAGATCTCCCGCGCATAGGTCGGGCTGACCGTGCTGACCCGGTGCGCATGTTTGATGCCGGTTTTCAGCGCGTTGATCACGCCGTGTCCGATATCGCCCTGGTCGAGGAGCGCCGACGCCGAACCCAGGCCCAAATCAGCCGCGGCTGCGCCCGGCATCACCCCCTGGTAGCCGATGTTGTGGATCGTCAGCAAAGATTTGGCGCGTGCCAGGAGCGAATCCGACGCGTAGAGAGTCCGCAAATACAGCGGCAAAAAGGCGGTGTGCCAGTCATTGCAGTGAAAAACGTGGGGGGCAAACCCTAAGCGCCGGCAGCCCTCGAGGGTGGCGCGGGTAAAGAGCAGGAAGCGGCGATGTTCATCGGGGTCGTTCGTGTACAGGCCGGCGCGATCAAACAGTGCCGGGCAATCGACAAAATAAACGGGCGCGTCGCTGCCCGGGAAAGCGGACGTGAGCAGCGAGAACCGGTACTCGGTGTCGCCTATACCTAAGGCGACTCGCTGGGCGCCGAGGACCGGCTGAAGGTCGGGGTGGTTACGCCGCACGATGGGATATAGCGGCATGAAAGCGCGGACGTCATGGCCCAAGGCGCTGACGTTGCGCACCAGCGCCCCGGCGACGTCGGCCAGCCCGCCGGTCTTCGCGTACGGCACGATCTCCGAACTCAATATGCATAGCTTCAACGCCGACATGACCGCAGTCTAACAAGGCCTGAACGGTGCCGCGAGAAACTGGTGCAGGGGTTTGCCGAGTGTGTCAGGCTTGAGACTCATGCGACACGCTGCCCGTAACAACACCGGACGCTACGTCAGCCGTTTAACCAGCGGAACCCTGGCGGTCATCATGGCCGGCGGACGCGGCGAGCGTCTCAAGGCACTTACTCAACATCGCTGCAAACCAGCCACGCCTTTCGGCGGAAAATTCCGGATCATCGATTTTGTCCTGTCGAATTGCGTCAATTCCGGGATCCGCCAGATCGCCGTGCTGACGCAGTACAAATCCCAATCGCTGATCCAGCACATTCAACGGGGTTGGAGCTATCTGCGCGGAGAACTGGGCGAGTTCGTCGAACTGATCCCTGCGCAGCAACAGATCGGCACGCATTGGTACCGCGGTACGGCCGATTCGGTGTACCAAAATCTCGAATTCATCCGCTCGCACAATCCGACGCATGTGTTGATTTTGGCGGGCGACCATATCTATAAGATGGACTACGGTCCGATGATCGCCTATCACGAGCAGTGCGAGGCCGACATTACGGTCGGCGTCGTCGATGTGCCGATCGAGCGGGCCAATGAATTCGGCATCATGACCACCGACGACACGAATCGGGTGATGAAATTCGCGGAGAAGCCGCAGAATCCCGATCCCATCATCGGCCATGAAAGTTTCGCGCGCGCCTCGATGGGCATTTACGTGATCACCATGGACCGGCTCGAGAAATTGTTGATCGAGGATGCGGCCAATGAGACCACCAGCCACGACTTCGGCCGCAACATCATTCCGCCGGCCATTCCGCGCCTCAAAGTTTTCGCCTATCCCTTTCACGACGTCGAGACGCGTGCGCAAAACTATTGGCGCGATGTGGGGAATGTCGACGCTCTGTACGAAGCGAACATGGAACTCGTGTCCCTGAACCCCGAATTGAACATTTACGATCATCAATGGCCCATATGGACCTATCAGCCGCAACAACCCCCGGCGAAGTTCGTGCTGGACGAGGAAGGCCGGCGCGGCATGGCCATCAATTCCATGGTGGCCGGCGGCTGCATAATCTCGGGTGCCTACGTGAGACAGTCGCTGCTGTCGAACGATGTGCGGATCGAGGAGGCCAGCGTGATCGACAGTTCAGTGCTGTTGCCGAGCGTGACCATCGGCCGGCATTGCCGGATCACGCGCAGCATCCTCGATGAGAATTGCGTGATTCCCGACGGCCTGCAAATTGGGCAGGATTTGAGCGTCGACGCGAAACGGTTTTTCGTGACCAAGCGCGGCGTGGTGCTCGTCACCCAGGACATGCTGCGTGCGTCGACGGCCGGGCAGCCGCCGCACTAGGAAGTCCCCGGGGCGCGCAGCTCGAGTCTCGACCACGCCGCCATCACGCTACCCGTGTCGATGCCGAGCATGCTGGGCTCCCCGCCCATCTCGCCGCGCAGCAGTTGCACGTCCGCCCCCGCCGTGCCCCAGGGCCGGTACAACGAGGGCAGTGCCTTGCCGAACAGCACCACCTGCGGACAGCCCACAGCCGCCGCGGCGTGCGCGGGCCCTGAATCAACCGTCAGCAGACCCGCGGCGCGATCCAGCAGCGCGATCAGGCGGGGAATCGGCAGATCGTTCGCCACGTTATGCACGCCGGGAACAGCGGCCAGCGCCTCGAGCTGCCGGTTGAGCTCAAATTCGGGGCCGGTGCCGAGCAGCAGGATGGCGTGGCGGGGATGCTGCCGCCGCAGGAATTGCAAGACTTCCGACCAGCACTCGAGAGGCCAGTACTTGTTGTTGACCGCCATGCGGCGCAGGCCCCGGCGCATGGTGCGTTTATTGCCGATCTGCACCAGAATCAACGGCAGGCCGGCAAGGCCTCGTGCCTTGAGCCACGCCGCAAGCTCCATGCGCCGGCTCTGCGGCACATCGAGGTGGCAGCCCGGAGCGATCGCATCGATGCCGGCGCGCTGCGCACCGGCCGGCCCCTGCGGCAGGATCGCCTGCGGCATGATCTGCGCGAAGCGGCGCCATTGCTCGGTGGCATGCTCACCGGGCAACAACCCGTGGTCTTTCACATCGACGATGTATTGGCTCGGAATTCCCGACCGATCGAGAATGTGCCTGGCGGCATCGTCGGCGTCGCAAAACCAGGTGGGACTTAAGCCCCGTGCGCGCAATCGCCGCACCACCCGCCGCTGATCCAGGCTCAGCCAGTAGGGAGTCTTGCGGCTGCGCATGCTGAAGATCTCCCCCACGCCGGGCTGTCCGCGCAGCAAAGGCTCGCTCCACGGACCCGAGGTGACGATATCCACGGGGACGCGAAATTCTGCGTACAGGACGCGGATTAGCGCCGTCAATAGCACCATATCGCCGAATGCGCCGCAGCGCACCGCCAGCGGCCGCTCACAGGGGGGCGCAGACATTCGTCCATCCTCTGGCTAACGGATGACGCTGTCGCTGAATCTTTCCATTTCCTCCAGCTGCGGACTGAATTGCAGCAACAGAAGATCGACGCCCACCTCTTCGAACTTGCCGATCTGGTCCTGCACCTGCGCCGGCGTGCCGACCAATCCTGAGCGCAATCCGCGGTTCGAGACAGAATATTCCTGAATGGACATCTTTTGTTCGAGCTGCGTTCCCTGCAGCCACTGCTGGTAGTTCGCATAGCCTTTGGCATTTTGCTTCACATCGGTGATGCGCTCGATCTCCTTGGCCACCTCGCTCTCGGAATCCCGGGTAAAGGCGTAGCCCGCAACCCCGAACTGCATGCGCTCGAGTCCGAACTTTTCGCGCCGCGCGCTCATATCGGCAATCTTGGCTGCCACATGAGCCGGAGAATCGCCATGCATGACGTAGGCGTCGCATTTTTGCGCGATGAGGTTTTTCGCAGCCTCTGATTCGCCCCCGGCATAGATCGGCGGCCGGGGCGAGCGGACGGGTTTCGGCTCGAGCACGGTATTTTGGGTCTGGTAGTACTTTCCGGTGTGGCTGTAGCTCTTCTGCGACCAGGCGCCGTTCACCACATCGAGCCATTCCGACGTCCGCCCGTAGCGATCGTCGTGGCGCTCGAAATCCACGCCATACATGCGAGCTTCCTGCTCCCACCAGGAGGAAACCACGTTGAGCGCGAGACGGCCGCCGCTGATATGGTCGATATTCGCGGCCTGCTTGGCAAACAGCGCCGGCAAATGAAAGGTAGGCCGCACCGCCACCATCAATTCCAGCGTCTTGGTGACCGCGGCAAGAGCCGCCGAGGTCGACCAGGCATCGAGGCTCGGTGCATCGATGCCCTTGATATCGTTCATGTTGAGTTCCGCAATGAGCGAAAGATCGAATCCGATCTCCTCGCTGCGCTGTGCGAGCTTGCTGGTGTACTGCCAGGTGGCCTGCATTTGCTCATCATCGACGTTGCGCAGCCAGCCGCCGAATACCGGCATCCAGTAACCGTAGCGAATGCCTTTCTTAGCCTGCACGGCGCACCTCATCCTGCAGAAAATCGGCAAGATTTTCGACCGGGTTGAAACCGATGACCCGGGGTGCATCGGCGACGAAATTCGACAGCGCGTTGATGTCGTAATAGTAGATCTGACCGTCCCGGTCATCCACGATGTATTCGATGCCCCCGACGTCGATGCCGGCGGCGCGCACGATACGCTCGATATCCTGGATCACCCTGGGCGGCGCCTCATACCCGTCGACCTTGAGCCCCGCTTTCGAGGCTTCGACGACGCAGGCATTTTCCAGGCTTTGTCCGGTCGAGGTCTGGCAGATGTCGGCCGGGCACAGATCAAATGTTTCGCCGGTCAGATGCACCTTGATGGCATAGAGATATTTGAAACCAATCGTCTCCACCCGCGTGATGAAGCCGCCGCGCGCGGGAATGAATTCCTGGACGAGCGCGACGCTGTCGTTGCCCAAGTCCAATTGGCCGGCGGCGACCGCGGCGGCAAGTTCCGCCTTGGTGTTGAAGCGCGTGATGAGTTTGCCGCTGCCGCCGGTATTGGCTTTGACGATGATGGGGTAGCGCAAACCTTCGGCGGCGGCCGCGGCCTGGTGCGGCGAGTGAATGATCCGCGAAGGCAGAAACCGCAGCCCCAGCGATTTCAAGAGCGAGGCCTGGCCGGCCTTGGATATCTCATAGCGAAAGGCCTTCGCGCCATTGAGCACGCGCACGCCCTGCAGTTCCAGATGTTCGAGATAAGCCAGGGTATGAAAAATCCCGGAACCGTGCTGGCGGCTGTTCGCCGACGGGCTCATCCGATTGAACAACACCTTGAACCCCGGCTTCGGCGCGCCCACGTCATAGAAGTGATCGGGAATGAATATTTTGTCGAAAGGGACTTTGCGCCGCTCCAGCTCGGCGAAGATCTGCGCAAACCACTGCGGATGTTCGTAAAGAAACGTCAGCGGCGCATGATCCACTTGCGCGACTTCGGAAAACGCCACCGCACCGCTCGATATCGACATGAACATGCTCCTTTGAACTTGCGTCCGCCAGGCGGGCGTCTGAGCTTATGACCGGGGCCCGCGCCTGTGCCTGTGTACCTGCATATAATAAGCCAAACCAGTGCCAAGTCCGTTGCGCAATTCAAGCCTGATCTTCTTCGCCGCCGCGACCTTGGCGTCTGCCCAGGCCCTCGCCTGGGGGGACCTCGGCCACAGGGTCACGGCGCTTATCGCGTATCGACACTTGACGCCCGGGGCACGGACCACGCTGGACGCCCTGCTGGCGAGCGATGCGGACACGCTGACGGCGCCGGATTTTGCCAGTCGCGCGACCTGGGCCGATAAGTACCGCAGTACACATCGCGAGACCGCCGCCTGGCATTTTGTCGACATCGAGATCGACGGCCCGGATATGGCTGCGGCCTGCTTTCATTTTCCCGCCCTGGGGGGCGTTCCCGCCAGCGCAGGACCTGCCGAAGACTGCGTGGTCAACAAGATCGATGAGTTTGCGGCCGAGCTCAAGAGCGCCGCCACGCCTCGCCCCGAACGGTTGCTGGCGCTCAAATTTCTGATTCACTTCATCGGAGATCTGCATCAGCCGCTGCACACCGCCGATCACCATGACCGGGGCGGGAATTGCGTCAGGCTGTCACGGCCGCAGGAACAAGCGGCCAATCTACATGCCTATTGGGACGTCGATGTCGTCGAAGCGCTGGGGGATTCGCCCGAGCAGATTGCAGAGAAGCTCGACGCTCGCCTCAGCAGCACTGAGAAGAGGAATTGGTCCGGGGGAAAGGCTGCAAGCTGGGCGATGGAATCGTTCGAGGTCGGTCGGCATGATGCCTATGCGCTGCCCTCTCTGCCCACCTGCGGAGACCGCGGCTCGGTCGCGCTGTCTGCCGGCTATGAAGCCCAAGCCCGGAAGGATGCCGCGACCCAATTGCTCAAGGCCGGCCTTCGCATGGCGGCCGTGCTCAATGAGGCGCTGGGTTCATAGAAGGCTGGTTCAGCGCGATCCCCGCCATCTCCGCTCCGGCCAACCGAACCTGCAGAATATCTGCAATCGTGGGGGCTATTCGACGCATGTCGATTTCGCCCACGGATTTGGCCTTGGGGATGTGCGGGCCCACGATGAAGAATGCCGAGCGCATGTCGGCGCGTTCCGGCAGATAGCCATGCATGCCGAGGTTACCCGGCTTTACGATCAACGGCAGCGTCAAGCTGTAGCCCATCTCATAACCGCTGCGCAACGAGATCAGGTACGCGGCGTCGGGAAAGCCCCGGCCGCGCTGAATTTCTTCCGGCGTCAAAACGCGGTCGATGCCGTTCGCTGGATCGCTCGCCAGCTGCTCGAGCAGCGCTTTCACCCGCGCGCGCACCGGCGCATCGGCGGGGTCGGCAAGCATCACCGCCGCGCTGCCGCCGGCGGGCCATAGCATTGCCTTCCAGGCCGTGACATTGTTGTCCTTGTCCACATCGAAAAGCCCGGCCTGCAGGAACGCCGCGTACAGATTCACGTCATGCTCGACCGGCGCAAACCCGTGATCGGACACGACGCAGATCGTGGCCCGTCCCGGCGCCTCCTGCTCGGCGGCCGCCCGCAAAGAGCCCACCACGGCGTCGAGGCGTTCGAGCGTTTCATTGGATTTCGGACTGAAAGGACCGGACAAATGCTCCTCCGTGTCGAGCCCGGTCAAGTACACCGTGAAGAAGCGAGGATGCTTTGTCTGCAATAGGCGGATCGCAAACCGGGCCCGAGTCTCATCCTCGGCAACCGTTTCCTGCATGCCTCCGGGGTAGCGGGCAAGACCCGGGGAGAGCTCCTGTTCCAACCCCGGCGTACTCAAGGCGTGCTGCAGCTTCAAATCATCGTCGGTGCCGGTGCGCCAGATTTGCGGAAGATTGTAGGTGATGTTCGCGCCGACACTCACCGGCCAATAGATGTTGGCCGTTTCAAGATGGGCCGCTGCGGCCGCATCCCAAAGCGTCGGGACCTTCACATCTTCCGCATACCAATACCATCCTCGCTGATTGCGCAGCAGCGGATCAAATGTCGTGTTGCCATAAATACCGTGTTTGGCCGGCGAGGCGCCGGTCATGAGCGTGGTATGACTCGGATACGTCAAGGTCGGCAGAACCCCGCGAACGCCCGTGGCATAGGCGCCGTCCGCCATGAACGCCCGAAGATTCGGTACCTTCAGGTGATGGCGCTGCGCATCGATGATGGCCTCAGGCTTCATGCCATCCACGGAGATGAGCATCACGGTGGGTGGCCCTGCGGTGTCGCCCGCCGCGACGGCGCGAGAACCAACGACCGCGAACAAGCCCAGCAGCAGAAGGCCGTATTTCATTTCAGCACCTTGTGCTCGAGATCGCGGAACAATTGCAGAAAATCATCCGCGGCTTGGTGCACGTTGCGCTGCCAATCAGCGGCGGCGGAAGTATCCGCACCGTCGGTGATGTATTTTGCGCAGGCAAACTTTGCATGTTCATGCCAGCACACTTTTGCCAGGGCATACGCTTCCATATCGACCACGGCGCAATCCAGGTCGATCTCTGTGGTGGCGAATGAATCACCGCTGCCGCACAGGGCTGCCGGCAAGGGGAATACCGGCTCGAAGGTGAGGCGGGAGGGGGCCTCATCGTAGGGTGTGACGCCCAGCGCGAAGCCCAAGCCTCGGACATCCATGTCGCGCTGGACAAATTCATGACAGGCCACGAGCGTCCCCGAAGCATGGCAGCGGCTTCCCGCGGAACCAAAATTCACGACCCAGGGCAATTCCTCGCCGGCCTGCGCATATCGGGACAGTGCCTTAGCGAGGGCGATGGCGGCATTGACCTTGCCCACGCCGCAGTAGAGCACCGGCACACCGGCCGCCTCGAACACGCCCGAGGACTCCCGCCGCAGGGCCATGACCACGAGCGTGCGCGGCAAGTTATTCAAGGGCCTCAGGCTAGTACTCGATGCAGGCCCGCACCCGCAGATTGCGCCAGGCGTAGTCCGGCACGATCTTGAGGTCAATGAGCGCGAGCAGCGCCTTGAGCTGATAGCCGGCCCGCTCGCACAAATCGGCGGCCGCGGTCATCGTTCCGCCGGTCGCCAACACATCGTCGACCAGGACGATGCGGCCATTGCCCCTTTGCATCTCCAACACACCCGAGCCGTATTCCAGATCGTATGCCACGTCGACCACCGGCGGCGGCAACTTGCCTTGCTTGCGTACCAACACGAATCCCTTGCCTCGGCGCGTCGCCAATGCAGCCCCCAGGATAAAGCCCCGCGACTCCACGCCGGCCAGTGCGTCGATCTCATCCCATTCTTCGTCATCGAGCAGCGCGTCCAAGGCGCGCAGGGTGTCCTCGAAGCGATCCCGCAGCAAGGGCGCGATATCACGGAACAAAATCCCCGGCCGGGGAAAATCGGGCACGTCTCGGATGGCATTCTTCAAATCAGGCATAGGCGCTCGCTGGCTGGCATCCCAAGCCCAGTTTAGCGGCTAAACCGCTAAGATTCCCGGCCGCGATGCTATCCTTGCCTGCTTAGCGACGTGTTCGACGACACTTAGGGCACTGAATTACACATGATTTTGGTCATTGATGTCGGCAACACGCGCCTGAAATGGGCTTGGCTCACGAGCACCGGACTCTCCGATCAACAGGCCGTCGTCCACCGCGACGCCAAGCCGGGTATTTGGACCACGGCTCTGTTCGAATCGGGCCAAAAGCCCAGCCGGGTATTGGTCTCGAATGTGGCGGGACCGGTCATGGCCAAAACGCTCACGCGCCTCACGAAAAAGAAATTTCGCGTGAAGATCGAATTCGTCACCGCGGCCCGCGAGTATCACGGCCTGACCAGCGGTTATCTGGATCCGACGCTTCTGGGGGCGGATCGCTGGTTGGCGCTCATCGGCGCCTGGACCCGTGCACGAACGGCACTTTGCGTGGTGGATGCGGGCACTGCGGTTAAAGTCGACAGCGTGGATTCCCATGGCCAGCATCTGGGCGGCCTGATCGCCCCCGGCATTCACCTGATGCGCGAGGCGTTGATGGGCAATACCAGCGACATCGCCAAGGCGGCTGTCAACAGCACGCCCTCCCTGGCCGGCGTTCTGGCCAATAACACCATTGCCGCCGTATCTCGCGGTGCGATGTTCGCGCTGGCCGGGATGGCGGATCGTGCAGCCGAAGTCATCGAGCAGAGCACGGGTGCCGCGCCCAGATTGTTCATCACCGGCGGCGACGCCAATTTGATTTCCGCCACCATGCGCGCCCGCGGTGAAATCGTGCCGGACCTGGTGTTGCAAGGCCTGGCAGTCATCGCCGCGCAGCCGCGCTAGGAGCCTGGCTCCTAACCATGGTGTTTCGCCCCGGACCGAAGAATCTCATCACCGATATTCCCGGGCTCAAAGTCGGGCATGCCACCGATGAACACGTACGGTCCGGCGCCACGGCGCTGTTGTGCGAGGCAGGCTGGGCGGCCGCCGTGGATGTGCGCGGGGGCGGACCGGGGACACGCGAGACCGACGTGCTCGCACCGGAAAATCTGGTCGGCCGCGCGCATGCCGTGGTGCTGGCCGGGGGCTCGGTCTTTGGACTGGCCGCCGCGGACGGCGTCGCGGCATGGCTGTCCGCGCAAGGAGCCGGTTTGCAGCTGCGCCCGGGCTCACCCGCCATTCCCATCGTGCCTTGCGCGGTTCTGCACGACCTCGGCAATGGCGGCGACAAGAACTGGGGGCTCTCTCCACCCTATCGCGACTTGGGGTTGCGTGCCGCGACCGAAGCCGGAACCGAATTTTCCTTGGGTTCCGTGGGCGCAGGACGCGGCGCTTTGGCGGGTGTGCGCAAAAGCGGCGTCGGATCCGCATCGTTGGATCTTGAGGACGGCTTGCTGGTCGGGGCGCTGGTGGCCGTCAACGCGGTCGGCTCGGCGCTCATGCCCGACGGCAATACGTACTGGGCGTGGGCGTATGAACTCGAGAGTGAGTTCGGGGGCGGCGGACCGCCGCTTAAATCCATGGATTTAAGTGATCCGGCGCCCGACGAGTCGCGGCTTCGGGCGATCGGCCGCCTGACCCAAGGCGTCAACACCACATTGGGCGTGGTCGCCTGCACGGCCGATCTCAACACCGTCGAGTGCAAACGGGTGGCCATGATGGCGCACGATGGCCTGGCGCGCGCGCTGCGCCCGGCCCACACGCCCTTCGACGGCGACACGGTTTTTGCCTTGGCGAGCGGCCGTTTGCCGCTGGACAAGAATCCCTTGCGGGCCGCGCAAGTCGGACGCATCGGGTCCGCGGCGGCGGATTGCCTGGCGCGCGCCATCGCGCGCGCGGTGCACTTCAGCCGCGAGCCGACCGGCCCTTAGGCTCAAGTCTCGCCGATCGCCTCCGTCAGCGCGGCTTCGAAGTCGGCGCGATTCGTCCGCAGTCGCTGCAGTTCGTCCCTGGTCCATTCATGCTTGAGCTTGCCCTCGATCAAGACGGCCGCTCGGTCCGCATAGTGCTCCACGATGTCCAATGAATGGGTGGCCAACAGCAGCGCCCCACCGCGCCGTTCGATGCGGGCCCGTAGATGGCGCTTGAGCACCAAGGCGCTCGCCGGATCGAGCCCATTGAACGCCTCGTCCAGGACGATGAGCAGCGGGTCGCCCACCAGCGCCAACAGCACCGCCAGTTTCTGGCGGGTGCCGAGCGATAGCGTGTCGACGAATGATTCCAGATAAGGCGTGAATCGCAAGCCCTCGGCCAGCTCCAAGAGATCATCGCTGATCGCGGCCAGTCCCTTGGCACCGGCATGCACCTCCAGGCATTGGCGTGATGTCAGCAGTGCCGGCAAGGCATCGGGCGCGCAGCCATATCCGAGTTGAAGTTTTGCCTCGAAGGCATTCTTTGCCAGCGAATGTCCGGCAATGCATACCTCACCGCCTGACGGCTTCAGGCGGCTGACGACGCAATCGAGCAGCGTGCTCTTGCCGCAGCCATTGGGGCCCAAGAGCACGAACCAATCTCCGGCCATGAGCGTGATGGAAATATTCTCCAATACCGTGCGCAGTCCATAACCGGCGCGAAGCCCGCGGATTGCCAGAACCGTGCCGCTCACGGCATACCCCTCGGCGGCTCATCCCGGAATCGAACGCCGCTGAAAGTCGCCAGGCAGCCGATGACCGCCGTCACCAACCCCACGGCTGCGGATATCCGAAAAGATACCCCGAGCGCCATCAACAGCCAGGCTTCAACGGCGCTCACGGCGACCATGACCGCGAAGATCGGCAGCAGAAAAACGCGCGTCAGCACGCGGGCGCGCACCGGCAACGGCGCGATCCACCGCCGGACCGCATGGCTCGCCGCCACGGCCGCCAGACACAACAGCAGCAGCATGCCGGCCATGGCGAACACGGCAATCGCACCCAAGGCTGCGGCGGCCGTCGTGCCCAAGGGCATCATGACGAGAATGGGGATTGTGGTGCGGGCCACCATTTTCGGCTGTGCCCACGCGAACATCTGGCGAACCGGCCATGCGCCTAAGGCCGCGAGGGACGGACGAATCTTCGCGGCTCGATGCGCTTTTCTGTGCGGGACGTATCGCGAACCGGGCGGCAAATCCACCGGCTTTGGCGCCGGCATCGCATAACCGGCCAGGGCACCCAGCACCACGGCCGCACCCAAGATCGCCCACACGGCCAACAGTGCGCCGCCGCGTCCGGCGTGGACCCAGGCGAGCACGAGCCCGCAGCCAAGACCCAAGAGGGTGATCGCGCCAAACGCCGCCGTCACCGGAAGCGTCTCGATGATCAGCGACTCCCAACGGGCCGCCGGCGGGCGCACCGGCACGGAGGCCAGCCACGATCTTAGGAATTCCGCCCGTTTCAGCGCGCGGTGCCGCGCCACTTGAATCGCGCTCGCCACGGCGGCGATGCCGCCCCAGACAAAACCATGCAATCGCAGCCAATCGATGGCTTGCGCCACACCGTCACGCTGCGTGAATACGATGGTCATCATCACGCCCAAGGCCGCCGCCGCGAGAATTCGCCTGCGCACCCTGACGCCGGCTTGCGTATTCAATCGGATCAACCGGGCGGTCATGAGACGCGGAGCGAACACTTACTTCACCTGCAGCTTCGGGGTGGCAGCGATCAGCGCCTGGGTATAGGCGTGACGCGGCGAGGCAAACAAGGTTTCGGTCGGTCCCTCCTCCACAATCCGTCCATTTTGCATGACATAGATGCGATCGGCGAGGGCTCTGATCACGTGCAGATCGTGCGACACGAACAGGTACGCGACGTTGAGCCGTGCCGCCAGATCCGCGAGGAGCTTTAGGATTTGCTCACGCAGCAGGACATCGAGCGCCGAAACCGCTTCGTCGAACGCAATGACGGCAGGCTCGGTGATCAGCGCGCGCGCGATCGCAATTCGCTGACGCTCACCGCCTGAAAATTCCGGCGGCAGACGCTTCGCGTCGGCCGCCGCCAAGCCCACCTGTTCCAGCACCTCGGCCACCCGGCGCCGGCGCGCAGGCAACGAGGGCGGCGTGCTCGAGAGAAAGAACGGCTCGCCGATCAAGCGCTCGACCGTCCACCGTGGATCGAAGCTGCCGTAGGGATCCTGGAATACCGCTTGGATGGCGCGGCGCAGGCGGTGCAGATCCGCGCCCTGGGCGGTCGAGAAGTCTTCACCCAGCAGGCGCACCTGGCCGGATTGCGCACGCTCCAGCGCGAGAATCACTTTCAGCAAGCTCGACTTGCCGGCACCCGACTCTCCCACCAAGCCCACGGTCTCGCCGGCATGGATGGATAGGGAAACGCCATCGACCGCGCGCAGCGGTGGTGCCGCATGCCACAGCGATCGGCGCTTGCGCGGGTATTCGCGCGTGACGCCGCTCACCTGCAACACCGTCGCCGCGCTCGAGGGCCGCGTCACGCCTTTCGGGCTGAGCGATGCGGCCGCCACCAATGCCGCCGTGTAGGGCTTGCGCGGCCGCAGCAGTACCTCCGCGGTCAAACCCTGCTCGACAATCTCACCCTGGTGCATCACCGCGACGCGATCGGCGAGCCGCGCCAAGACGGCCAGGTCGTGGGTGATTAAAACCAAGCCCATGTTGCGGGTGAGAACGAGCTTCTGCAGAACCGACAATACTTGCGCCTGGGCGATGACATCCAAGGCCGTGGTCGGCTCATCCGCGATGAGCAGCGGCGGCGCCATCACCACCGCCATGGCGATCGCCACGCGCTGCCGCTGGCCGCCGGACAACTCGTACGGGAATCGGTCGAGCGCGCCTGCCTCGCCCGTCAATCCCACCAAATCCAGTGCCTCGCGCGCCGCCTGCCGCGCCTCCGATGCGGAAACGGCACGATGCAATCGCAGCGTCTCCGCCACTTGATCGCCGATACGCATCAGAGGATTCAACGCCGTCATGGGTTCTTGAAACACCATGCCGAGGTCGCGGCCGCGAATCTGCTGCATCTTGGCATCGCTTAATCCGGTGAGAGCCGTGCCCAGCAGGCGCACCGTTCCGGTGGCCGTCGCCGCCGGCGGCAGCAGTTGCATGACGGCGAGCGCGGTCATGGATTTTCCCGATCCGGAAGCCCCTGCCAGCCCGAGAATTTCCCCGGCGTGCACGTCGAGCGACAGGTTCTCGATGATGCGCGTCGCCCCGATGGCGACGCGAAGATCCTCGATCTGCAGCAGCGGCGCCGTCATGAAGGCGGCCCGGTTCGCCGGCGAATACCCTCGCCGAGCAGATTCAACCCCAGCACCAGCAGCAGGATCGCGAAGCCGGGAAAGAGCGCCAGGAACGGCGCCAATGCCGTCAAGGTTTGCGCCTCGTTCAGCATGCGGCCCCAGCTCGGTGTAGGCGGTTGCGCACTCAAGCCTACATAGGACAGGCCCGCCTCGGCGAGCACGCCCAAGGAAAATTGCAGGGCGCCCTGAACGATGAGCAGCCCCGCCAGGTTCGGCAATAGGTGCTCGCGGGAGATTCTCCAGGGTCCCTTGCCGGCCACCCGCGCGGCCAATGCGTAGTCGCGAGTCCATAGCTGCAGTGCGCCGGCCCGGGTCACGCGCGCAAACACGGGTATGTTGAAAATGCCGATGGCGATGATGGCGTTGAGCGCTCCGGGGCCAAGCACGGCCGTCATGAGAATCGCCAGGAGCAAAGCCGGAAATGCGAACACCAAATCATTCCCCCGCGTCACGAGCTCATCGATCGCTCCGCGGCGTGCGGCGGCGAGCAACCCCAGCGGCACGCCCAACAGCCCAATGGCCACCGACAGTGCCGCCACGCCGACGGATGTTCGAGCGCCCGCCATGATCATCGACAGTACGTCGCGTCCCAGCTGATCGGTACCGAACCAGTGGTGCGCGTTGGGCGCCTGCAGCTTGTCGACGATGGAAAGCGCGCGGGGATCGAACGGGGTCCAGTACGGTGCGATCAGCGCAATGGCGACAAACAGCCCGGTGAGGAGGGCGCCGGCGATCAAGCTTGAGTTTCGCGAGGCGGCGCTCATGCGCTTTGCGTCGCCCGCAAGCGGGGATTGACCAGCACGTAGGAGAGCTCCACCAAGAAACTCACCATCACCACGGCGAATACCAGGATGAGCACCACGCTCTGCACGACGATCAGATCCCGTTGGATGATGGCTTGGAACACCAATCGACCGAGGCCCGGCAGAAAGAAGACATTTTCGATGATCACACCGCCCGCCAGGAGGAAGGAGAATTGCATCCCTAAGATGGTGAGCACCGGCACCATCGCATTGGGCAGGGCATGCCGCCACAGAAGCTGCCGGGCGCCCGCGCCCTTTGCGCGCGCGGTACGAATGTAATCCTCACGCAGCGCATCGATGAGTGCGCCGCGCAGAACCCGGGCCAGGATCGCGGCTTGCGGCATCGCCAAGGCAATCGCGGGCAGGGTTAGCGCCTTGACGGCCGGCCAGAACCCTGCGTCCCAACCGGGAAATCCGCCTGCGGACACCCAGTGAAGCTCGACGGCAAAGAGCAGCACCAACAGCATTCCCAGCCAGAAATTCGGCACGGCCAACCCCAGCTGGATCATGCCGCTCACGAGATTGGCCGCGTGCCCTCGCCGGCCCGCCGCGAACAGGCCGACGCCGAAGGCCGACACCGTGGACAGCAGCAGCGCGTACATCGCCAGCGGCAGGGAGACCTGCAGCCGCTCGGCCACCAGGGCGCCCACCGGAATCCGATAGGTATAGCTCAATCCGAAATCACCGCGCAGCAGTCCGGCGATCCACGATAAGTAGCGCTGCAGCGGTGCGGCATCCAAACCCAGCTCGCGGCGCAGTGCGGCCGCCGTGCCGGCGTCTGCCTGCAACCCCATCATGTAGCGCACAGGATCGCCCGGTATCACTTGAACGATGACAAAAATGACCGCTGTCGCGGCCAGCAACGTCGCCAGCAGTACCGCGAGGCGCTGCGCGAGATACGCGCTGCCGAAGCTGCGCGCCGCCAGCCCCAGCAGCGTCAGACATGCTGCGGCGAACAGCGCGCCGGCCATTCGATATGACGGCAGAGACTTCACGCGCGCCGCGGAGAACTCCTCGTCATGGCTCGCCGCCGCGGCGCCGTCGTAGCGAGCGTGGGTGACATCGACGACGCCCAGCACATTGTCGAAACCGATTCCCTGCAGATGCGCGTTCCAGATGTCCAGCCGCGGATACTGAAACAAGAACCCATTCACGGCGTCCAGGCTAAGCTTGCGCTGAATCCGCTGCAGCAAGTCCGTACGCCGCGAGGGCTCGGCA
>Ga0210398_10002448_pt1 | contig 18170 bp, 19 predicted proteins | sample IncBWC4OmetaG_FD_161047 | JGI IMG/M metagenome (GOLD analysis project Ga0210398, IMG submission 161047) | Forest soil microbial communities from Barre Woods Harvard Forest LTER site, Petersham, Massachusetts, United States - Inc-BW-C-4-O | ecosystem: Environmental > Terrestrial > Soil >... | reverse complement strand
TGCGTATACACCTGAGTAGTCGCGATATCGGCATGGCCAAGCAGCGTCTGCACCGTGCGCAGGTCGGCACCCCCCTCTACCATGTGCGTGGCGCAACTGTGGCGCAGCATGTGCGGACTGGCATGTGCGTCAGTCGACTTCACCAGCCGCCAGATCCACTGCCGCGTAAGCGCCACGCCGCGAACCGAAAGAAACAACCGTCCCGTTGCGCGGCCCTTCTTCTGCAGCTCCGGCCGCGCAAGCTTCAGGTATCCCTCCAGCGCGTCCACCGCCGCCCGACCCAGCGGCACGATGCGCTCCTTGTCCCCTTTGCCGCGCACCAGCACGCGCCCCGCATCGAGCGAGAGATCAGCCACGTTCAGCCCTGTCAGTTCCGAAACCCGCAACCCTCCCGCATACAGCAACTCGAGAATCGCCCGGTCGCGCAGTGCGATGGCGTCAGCCTCGGGATGTTCCGCTGCCAGCCCCGAACGCTCCAGCATCTCCGTCACTTCCGATTGGGCCAGCGATTTCGGTAGTACCTTCCACGTCGACGGCGATTCGAGGTTCACCGTCGGATCGCGCTCGATACGCTTGTCCAGGAGCAGCCATCGGTAAAAACCTCGCAGACATGACAGTTTGCGAGCCGCCGATCGCGACTCCACGCCGTGTGTGCCCAGGTGTTCAAGAAATCCAGCGACGTTCGAATGCGTCGCGGATCCGAGCTGTGCATTTTCTCGCTGCGAGTATTCGGCAAACTGAAGCAAGTCGCGCTCGTAGGCCTCGCAGCTCAGCGGCCGCAATCCTTTCTCCACGCGCAGATAGGCGAGATATTCCCGCAGCAGTTCGGAATTGCGACTGTCCGACACTGAGTGGATTATCGACGAAAGATCCCGTACGAGCACGGCCCAAGTCTGAGGGAATCAACTTCATCAGCACATCTCTACGTTCAGTGACCGCATATTAACAATTGCTTTGTGCAATTTCCCCGCGTATCACGCAAAATATCTAGATAGACAGGAGCACCAACCCGTTGACCGTTACACACGCTGCCCCCGCACGTTACACCCCAAGCGAATTTGAGGAAGCCGTTCTTGCGCTTGATCCCGCCACCGCCATCTTTGATTGCGACGGCACTTTATGGAGCGGTGACGCCGGCTACGGTTTCATGGTCTGGTCCATCGAAGCCGGCCTGGTCTCGCGCAACGCGAGCGACTGGATCGATTCGCGATACCGCCTCTACCTGAGCAGCGAAGTCTCCGAGTCCGAAATGTGTGGCGAAATGGTCCAGCTTTACTCCGGACTGCAAGAATCCGAACTCCGCCACGCCGCCGAGGAGTACTTCCGCTCTCATATCGAAGCCCACGTCTTCCCCGAAATGCGCACGCTCGTCGAAAAGCTCCGCGCAGACGGTGCCGACATCTGGGCTGTCAGCTCCACCAACAACTGGGTCATCGAGGAGGGTGTCCTCCGCTTCAACATTCCCGCTTCCCGCGTCCTCGCTGCCCAGGTCAAAGTCGTCGACGGCCGCATAACCAGCGACCTCATCGATGTCCCCAGCGGCGACGGCAAGGCGGCTGCGCTTCGGCGCGCCGGCATCCCAAAGCCGGATGCGGTCTTCGGGAACTCCATTCACGACGCAGCCATGCTCACCCTCGCGAAACGCGCGTTTCCGGTAAATCCAACACCAGCGCTGCTCGAGATCGCCGCCGACCGCGGCTGGACGGTCTTCTATCCAGGCGCCGTGCTTGCCGATACCAAGATCTAGCGACAGGATGAAGATCATTTCCTTGCAGCCCAGCGTCAGCATCATCCTCGACCGGCTGGGCTGTCTCGACTCGCTCGCTGCCTGCACCAGGTATTGCCTCGAAACAGTGCCCGCCCTCCGCGATCGATCGCTGCCCGTCGTCCATGATTCCTGGTCCACCAAAGCCGAGGAACTGCTGCCCGTCCGGGCTGATCTCGTTATCGCGTCGGTTCCCTACCGGCAGGAGTCGCTGACTGCCATCCTCAAGTCAGGGCGGTCGGTGCTGACGTTGTCTCCACGGAACCTCGCCGATATCTACCAGGACATCCGCCTGATTGCCTCGGTCGTAGGCGCTGCGCCGAAGGGAGAAGCGCTCGTCGCCGAGATGCAGGCGGAGATCGAGGCGGTGAAGGCTCGCATGGCAGCCATCTCTCCGAAGCCGCTCGTCTACTGCGAGGAGTGGGGCAAACCCCTGATACACTCCCAGCTATGGGTCATGGAGCTCGTCGAGGCTGCGGGCGGCGAATTCATCGGCACACCTGGCTCGACGACCGAGGCCGAAGCGATAGCTGCCGCCGATCCCGACGTGATCGTAGCCGCATGGTGCGGAGCCGGCGACCGCGTTCCCCTCGAACGTATCGTCGAGCAGAGGCGCTGGCAGAATCTGCGCGCCGTCAGATCCGGCGGGGTTTACTGTATCGCCGACGAGCTTCTGAACACCCCAGCCCCAACGTTGATCGGCGGCCTCCACGCCCTCGCGCAAGCCATTCACCCTGATATCTTTGGTTCACTCCACGGCGACTCAGGCCGCAAAATCGATCTAATCTCACTTAATGCGTCTAAACTGATGTGAGCGTGGAAGAAAGGGTCGATCAGAACGGAGCGAAGACCGTGCGCTTTGTCGCCGCCGCACTCATTTTGCGCGGCGAAGAGGTCTTGATCTGCCAGCGGCGTCCCGACCAGCCCATGGCTCTCAAATGGGAGTTCCCCGGGGGGAAGATCGAATCGGGAGAGACCCCCAAGCAGGCGCTCGCCCGCGAGCTCGACGAAGAGCTCGGCATCGATGCCGATGTCGGACCGCTCGTCACCCACACCCGCCACACCTACCGCAGCGGCGGCGCGGTGGACCTGCAGTTCTTTGCCGTCCACGCCTTTCGCGGCGAGGTCACCAATCGCATCTTTCACGACGTGCGCTGGATCCCGCTGCGCGACCTCACCAGCTACGATTTTCTGGCCGCCGACAGGGATTTGATCCGCGATCTTTCCGCCGGTAAGCTGCTTTAGCCCCGACTATCTGCCGGGTACCCCTCCCCCTCCATATCCGATGCTCATTAATTCTAAACGGGTTAAGAAGGGCAGCGGGCTGCAGGTCATAGATAGCGCTGGAGTTACGGCTACTTCATAGAAAACAGGAAACTTACAGCTCCTCATTTGAAACTGCGGAATTCTCGCATGGTCATTGGTTGACAGCAGTTGGGCCGCACAATAAACAGAAAAGCCCGGCTGATGCGGCCGGGCATTTTGATCTCTATTTTGATTATAGCGGCGCAGCGAAAATCATCCGCCAATTATCTCCGGCCTGCTCGGGTTTCAGTGCATGAACTGCTGCACCATCAGCATGACCGAAAGCACGCTGACGATTCCCGCTGTCAGCCAGGCCGCGATGTTGAACCAGCGCGGGTTCACGTACTCGCCCATCAGGTCCTTGCGGTTGATCAGCAGCAGCATCAGCACAATCACGATGGGAAGCAGAATGCCGTTGAGCGCCTGCGACTCGATCGACCACTTTACCAGCGGGAAGTTCGGAATCATGACCACGGCGGCGCCGCCGGCGATCAGGATCGTATAGAGCCAATAGAAGGCGGGAGCTTCACTGAACTTCTTATCCACACCAGATTCGAGGCCCAGCCCCTCACAGACTACGTAGGCGGTCGAGAGCGGCAGGACCGATGCTGCGAAAAACGACGCATTGAAAAGCCCGAACGCGAACAGCAGGAACGCATACTGTCCGGCCAGCGGCTTCATCGCCTGGGCCGCGTCAGAGGCATCGCGAATCGCCCCCTGCCCGTGCGTGTAAAGGGTGGCCGCGCAGGCCACGATAATGAACCACGCCACGACATCGGTGAAGATAGAACCGACAATCACATCCAGGCGCGATGCTGCGTACTTCTTGACACTGACGCCCTTTTCCACAATCGTCGACTGGAGATAGAACTGCATCCACGGCGCGATCGTCGTTCCAATCACGCTGATCACCAGAAAGAGATAGTCGTGGGTCCATGCCGAGCGCGGAGGCACCTTGACGGTAGCCACGAGCGCGGTGTGCCAGCTCGGCTGTGACAACACTCCGGCAACAATGTACGCAATATAGAAAACAGACGCGGTGAGGAAAATCTTCTCGACACTCTTGTAGTCCCCGCGCACCGCCAGCAGCCACACCAGCACCGAGCACACCGGCACCGAAATGTATTTGCTCAGGTGAAACAGGTCGAGACTGGCGGCGATACCGGAGAATTCCCCGATCACATTTCCAAAATTAACCAGCACCAGCAGGAACAGCACAATCACCGTAAGGCGCAGGCCGAACTCTTCCCGGATGAGATCGCTGAGTCCCTTGCCGGTCACTACCCCCATGCGCGCGCACATCTCCTGCACGACGATGAGGGCAAGAGTGATGGGAATCATCGTCCACAGCAGGGCGTAGCCATACTGGGCACCCGCCTGCGAATACGTGAAGATGCCGTTCGGGTCGTTGTCTACATTAGCGGTGATGAACCCCGGGCCGAGCACGGCGAAGAACAGCAGTATCCGGGTTCTCCAGCGTCGTAGCATGAATAGGGATCAGGGAACAGGGATCAGGATTCTCTCTTAGGTACTCAGCTTACCCAAAATAGCACCCAGCATTTTGCCAACCTCATGAGAAAGCTGTTCTGTCGTTTCAAGTTTCCCCACAGCTCCAAAACCCAACTCTTTCGCGATGGTCAATTGTGTCTGAACCTCGAAATTCGACCCACGTGCTATGCCAAGAAACTGCTTATATTCGCCTTTTGAGCCTCGTCCATAGCCCTCGGCGATATTGCTGGCTGCTGAGTTCGTAAATCTCTTCCTTTGGAAAATCTGCTGTAAATCGATAAATCGCGGTGCTAAGTTGGATCGCCCGCTGCCAAACAATCAAGTCGCGAAAGGAGTCACCCAAGGCCTTTGTCTTCTTTTGAATTTCTCTAGATCCGATGTATCAGTTTGCTGATCGGTGTTCCCGGTTTCCTATCTCTGCCTCAGGAATGCGATCACGTGGTCTGCTTCGATCACCCCAACCAGCTTCGCGTCTTTGTTCAAAACCGGCAGGGCGCGAAGATTGTACTTGTCGAATAGTTCAGCTACCTTCTCCTGGCGGGCGTCTGCTTCGCATGAGATGAAACGCGGTTCGGCGAGCACATCCAGCCGGGTCTCCGGCTTGGCCAGCACAATTCGCGCCATCGGGACCACACCTTTCAGAACCTCGGCGTCGTCGACCAGGTAAATCTCAGTGACGGTTTCAATATCGCCCTCGAAGCCGCGCAGCGCCTGAATCGCATCGGCCACCGTCGCTGCTTGCGGAACCGCAACGTACTCCGTCGTCATGCGGCCGGCAGCCGAGTCTTCCCTGAATTCGAGCAGCTCTTCGACTTCCTGCCGCTCTTCCGGATTCATCTCCTCGAGAATCGCTTCGCTGTGCGATTCCGGCAGCTCGGCCAGCAGGTCGGCAGCTGCGGACGGATCCATCTCCTCGACAATCCCCGCCGCGACCTCGGAGGTGAGCCCCTCAACCATTGACTTCTGGAGCCGGGGTTCCACTTCCTCGAGCGCCTCGGCGGCCACCTCCTCGTCGAGCGTGGTCAGAATTGCTTCCCGTTCGGCGGGTGGCAGTTCTTCCAGAATGTCAGCGATGTCTGACGGGTGGAGCTGAGCCAGACGCTCATGTTCGATCTTGAGCTTCACTCGCCGCGCCGGATCCACCTCGATCACGTCGACGAATTCCCAGGGGATCACCCGAGCCGGAAATCGCCTCGCCAGAGACTCCAGGGTCTGCGCCGGCAACGCGCCCTTGAATAGTCTGCGAACGGCGCCGCGCAGACCAACTTCCACTTCGCGCACGCGCAGGTCTTCAGGTTCTCCATTGTCTGAAAACCACTGCAGGTCGACATCGTTGACGCGCACCACCTTGCGGCCGTGAACGTCGATAATCTGCCGGTCCAGCAGATCCTGCCGCAGCATGATGAAGTTGTCGTCCTGCCGCAATGGCCGCAGCTCAGCTCCCGTACGCAACTCTAATACGCCGCTCGGCGTCTGCTGCACGCTGGTGGCGGCCACCAGTTCCAGTCCCCTGCGGGTTTTGAGCACCAGACCGGCGACCTTGCCAGCGTCATCTCCGGTGCCTACCGCCAGGTCGCGCACACGCCCGCGCACCTGTCCCTTTACGTCGGTAACGGGTGTTCCGAGAATCTTTGTGAGCGACAGACTGGCCTCACCGTTGCTCGCTTTGCGTGCCATCTCCGATGCAGTCTAACAGGCACACAGGACAACCCGCGGCGGGGCAATCATGCTCCTAATTTGGGTCGATCGACATCATCTCGAAGGACGACAGTGAGATCGCTTGACATTGACAGCGCCAGCAAGCAAACTGCCTGCTAACGAGATCGCTCGAGGTTTGCACACGAAAGATATGGAAAAAGGCGGGGAAGAGCATTTGACCGGACAACAGGCAAGCCGCATTACTTACACGCTCGAGTCCTCGCTGGACAGTGTCAATAAAGTTGAGGAAACCGCCGAACAGATGGCCAAAAAAGCCGGCATCGACGAAGACGAGGTCTTTCGCGTAGCCATGGCGGTCCGGGAAGCAGCCGTAAACGCTGTGCTCCACGGCAACTCTTACGATCCCGAAAAGCGCATCACCGCATCCTTTGAAAATACCGGCGAATCGCTGGTCATTCGCATCTCCGACCAGGGCAAAGGACTGGACCCGGACACGCTCCCCGACCCGCTGGCGCCGGAGAATCTTCTGCGCGGATCCGGCCGCGGCATCTTCCTCATTCGTTCATTCATGGATGAGGTACACTTCAAGCAATTGCATCCCGGAACTGAGTTGACACTTATCAAGCATCTGGGGACGGCTCAAACAGGCAGCTAAGGAGGACTTTTTCGTGAGCATGAAAGTAACCACCCGTCAGGTAGACGGCGTGACCATTCTCGATCTAAGCGGTCGCATCACTCTCGGTGAGGGCAGTGTGCAGTTGCGTGACGCGATACGGGACCTTCTGTCCAAAGGCTCGAAGCTTATCCTGCTGAATCTCGCCGATGTGAACTACATCGACAGCTCAGGGATCGGCGAACTGGTCAGCGCATACACCACCGTTCGCAATCAGGGCGGCGAACTGAAGCTTCTGAACCTTACCAAAAAGGTTCACGATCTCCTGCAGATCACCAAGCTCTACACCGTCTTCGACGTAAAGGACGACGAAGCCACCGCCATCGCTTCCTTCAACCGCGCATAAGTCAGCATCCCTCCCCGTCCCAATGCAAAGAGGCTGTCCGCAGGCAGCCTCTTTGTCTTGCAATATTATCCCCGCTAGAACTTGACTACCGGGGCTGTCCGGGATGATTCACTCGCTTCAAAGTAGGCATTATTCGTCTGGAAGCCGGCAATTCCCGCCCAGATGCTGTTGGGAAACTGCCGGATGAACGTGTTGTAGTCGCGCACCGTCTCGTTGTAGCGTCGCCGCTCGACAGCAATGCGATTCTCCGACCCCTCAAGCTGTGCCTGCAGGGACAGGAAATTCTGGTCGGCTTTCAGGTTGGGGTAATTCTCAGAGATGGCCAGCAACCGCCCGAGCGCTCCATCGAGTTGTCCGTTGGCCTGGATCTTGCCCGAAGGGTCCTTCGCATTCAGCAGAGCGGCCCGCGCGTTGGCGATGTCGTCGAAAACTTTCTCCTCGTGCGTTGCATATCCCTTGACCGTGCTCACCAGGTTGGGAATCAGGTCGGCGCGACGCTGCAGCACCACGTCCACCTGCGACCATTGCGCCTTGACCGCCTCCTGCTTGGCGACCATCTGGTTCTTCGCGCTGACGTAGCTGCCGAAGACCATCAGAACCACTAGAAAAATCACTACAACAACGCCAATTGCGATCCACAAACCGCGACGCATCATCGTGCCTGTCTCCTCTGCTCCAAAACGCTGGAGCCTTCGTTATCTTACCAATCGCCTCCGGCGCCACCACCTCCGGTGCTTCCGCCGCCAAAGCCACCAAAACCGCTGCCGCCGCCGTCGTCTCCTCCACCCCCCCCCCGGCCGCCGCCGCCGCCAAATCCGCCGCCCATGAACATGCCGAGGAGAAAGCCGATGAGCCCGGAGCCGCCAAAGCGTCCCAGAATGAACAGCACGAACAGCAGAAACAGTCCGAAGAGGATCAGCTGGCCGAAGCTCAGGTGAGCCTGCTGCGGGCGCCTCTGGACGCGGTTGAGTGGCGTCAAGGTGACGCCGGCATCCCTGGCGATGATCTGCGAAATCTGGCCTACCGCCAGCGTCATTGCGCCGTCGAAATCGTTGTTGCGCAGCATGGGCACCATCTGGCGGCCGATCGCGCTGACGGTCGCGTCGGGCAGAATGCTTTCCAGGCCATATCCGGTGGAGATGAATCGCTTGCGGTCCTTCACGGCGATCAGGATCAGCACGCCGCGGTCGGTGCCCTCTTTAATGCCCTTCTTGCCGAGTCCCCAAGCCTGATAGAGATCCACGGCGTATTGCTCGATGGGCTCGTCGTCCAGCGTTTGCACAGTCACCACGGCGATCTGGGCGTTTGCTTGGTGATCGACCTGGCCGCACACGCGATCGAGCTGCTGGATTACCGCCGGAGACATCACATGAGCGAAATCGCTGACGTAATCGGCCGGTTTGGGAAGGCTCTTGACCGGCTGGCAGAGCGCCGTTACACACAGAACGAACGTCGCCAGAACCGCTCGGCAGCTTGCTGAAATCTTGCGAGGCATCGCCGCAATTCTACCGGAAATGCAAAAGGCGTCCCGTTAAGAGACGCCTTGCCGCTGTCCGCCGTTGCTCTGCCGCTACTTCAATGACGCCGTCAGCTTGCCCTTGCTGTTCATGAGATTGTGGCTCTCGGCGATCTGATCGATCATCTGGAGGTGCTGATCGATCACCTGACTACCCTGTTGCGCGGCCTGCTGCACAGCGGGATTCTGGCTCTGCTGTGCCTCGGACTTGAAGTCGTCGGCGTCTTTCTTGTGGTCCTTCACCATGGCTACGATATATGCGTCGTCGAATTGCTTTCCTGAGAGCCCCTGTAGCTTTGCATAGAGCTCCTTGTCCTTCATGGACCGGCCAGCCGGCGGCTTCACTCCGATCTGTGCCGCGACAGTCTTCATCTGATCGCCGAGTTTCGTGTGGTCGGCGACCATTTTCTGGCCGACTGCTTTACGTCATCGCTCAAGCCCTTTTCCGCTGCCAGCTGGCCGAGCTCGACCTCGGCCATGCCTCCTTCGAGCGCCTTATGCACAAACTCTTTATCCTGCATCACCGAAGCTGCCGAGCTCTGCTGTTGCTGCATCGCACCGGGGCTATTCATCGTCGAGTTCGCCGACGGATTCGTCGGCTGTTGGGCCTGGGGCGCACCCCCGCCCGGGCTCATTTGCGCCAGCGCCGTTACGCACGTGAACAGCACAGCGCCCGAAAATGTCGCAATCTTGTTGGACATGCTTCGCGAAATCATTTGGGGAGTTCCTCCTTTGCGAGGTCAGATCACGGAGCGCCCTCATTCGCGTTCAAGAGCTTGCCCGGGTTGTAAACTGTGCCTCAACCGTGAATTCGACTCGTCATATATTGGAATGCCGGGAGCTCGGCCGCGAGTTGCCTTCCAAGCCGCGCCGCCTCCTCGTGCAAGACATCAGCTTTTCCGTAGAACCCGCTGAAGTGCTTGGCGTTATCGGCCCGAGCGGTTCCGGAAAGAGTACCTTGCTTCGGCTGACCAACCGGCTGGACGAGCCTACTCATGGCACGTTGCTCTTCAACGGGCAGGACTACCGCAGCATCGATACGGCGTTCCTTCGCAGGTCGATCGGGATGGTCATGCAGAGGGCATATCTTTTCCCGGGCACCGTCGCCGAGAACCTGGCCTTCGGCCCCCGCCAGCAAGGCAGGAGCATGTCCAGCGTCGAAGTCGACAGTTTGCTCTCCGAGGTCGGCCTGGCCGGATACGCTACCCGCGACGCGCTCACACTGTCGGGCGGAGAAGCTCAACGCGTTGCCATCACCCGGGCTCTGGCCAACGATCCGGAGGTGCTCCTGCTGGATGAGCCAACATCAGCGCTGGACGAGGCAGCCCGCGACAGTGTCCAAAGGCTGCTCGAAGGACTCATTCGCGAGCGGAGCCTCACCTGCATCTGGGTCACGCACAGTCTAGAGCAGGCGCGGACGATGGCCGACCGCATACTTGTGCTCGAGGCGGGCCGCATCAAGACCATAGGAACGCCGGCGGAGGTGCTTCCCAATGCTTGAACACTACATTCCGAACGAACTCGCGCGTGGAGTTGTCCAGTGCCTTATCGCTGCCCTTGCGGTGTTCGCCGTTATGCTCCTCGCGCGCCGCCGCGCTCCCGACCTGCTCAAAGAAATCAGCTTCGCCGAACTACGCGGTCTGCTGCAGATCTTCGCCGTCGGAGCGATACTGGCGGCCCTGTTGCGGGAGCCAGCGTGGACATCGATCTTCGTCCTCGCCGGTATGATCGTCGCCGCGGCCAGCATTGTCCGCAAACGGGCAAAGCAGATCCCGCGCGCATTCGTGCTTGCGCTAATTGCTATTGGCAGCGGCGCCGGGGCGATTCTGTCCGTTATGACGGCGACGGGCGTGATCCCGCTGAAGATTCTCACGCTCGTTCCGGTAGGCAGCATGGTGATTGCGAACACGATGAACACGCAGTCGATCTTTCTTGACCGCTTTCGCGGTGAGGTTGTCTCTCATGTCGGGGAGATCGAGTCCGCTCTCGCTCTGGGAGCCACTCCGGACGTTGCCGTCGAACTCTACCTGCGCGCAGCCTTCCGCGCCAGCCTAATTCCCGCAGTGGACAACATCCGCTCCCTAGGCATCGTCTGGATCCCCGGCATCATGGCCGGCATGGTCTTATCGGGAGCGTCCCCGCTCTACGCTGCGCTCTATCAGTTCGTCGTTTTGACAACCATCTTTTCCTCATCCGCGCTGGGATGTTTCGTCGCCAGTCATCTCGTGACGAGGCGCATCTTCTCCACTCACAGCCAGCTGCTGCTGCGCGCGTAAAGAGCTCAGTGCGCCGGGACGTGAGGCAGGTTCCAGTGCCGCCACACGCTGACTACACGCAACAGGAAGCAGACAATGCCTCCGGCAATGGCCACTGGCACGCGCGGCAATTTCAGTTTCAGGCCGACAACGACTACTGCAGCACCCGCGAGCGCCGCCGTTGCATATACATCTGCCCGCAGCACCGTCGGAACCTGCGCCAGAAGCACATCGCGAATCGTACCTCCGCCCACGCCGGTAATGCCGCCCATCAGAATGGCAATGAATGGATGGATACCGTAGGCGAGCGCCTTTTCTGCTCCCGCCACTGCGAACAGACCGAGTCCGGCGGCATCAAGAACCATAAGAACCGAAGGCGGAATCCCGTGCACCGGATTGGGAAACAAAAACATGGCGAAAGCGCCAGCGAAGGCGATCGCTCCATATCGCCAGTCGCGAATGGAGTTCGGTGGTGATGCGCCGATCAGCAGATCGCGGATGATGCCGCCACCGAGGGCCGTCGCAAATGCCAGCACCATCGTCCCCAGCAGATCGAGGTCGCCGTTTTCAGCGGCCATCGCGCCTTCAATCGCGAATACCAACGTGCCGGCAAAATCGAATGCCAGCAGCAGAGAGTCAGAATTAGGCTTCGTCACGTCGCGCAGATTCAATGTAGACATCGCTTTCTCGCGACATTGTAGCTTCTGATAGTCGAATATCCACCCTAAGGTGGATGCCGGTCTACTTCCTTCCCGGGTAGCATGATCCGGATACATGAACAGCGCTCACATGGAACCGAAAAGACAGATGGGACTGGCGATGGCAATTGCCGTCGTCACTGGTCAGTCCATCGCCCTGGGAATCTTCCTTACGCCCGCCGCGATGGCCAAATCGCTGGGCTCACCCGCCCTTCTCGCCGCTGTCTGGTGCGGAATGGCGCTCATGGCTCTCTCCGGAGCGCTCTGCTACTCCGAACTCGCTGTCCGCTATCCCGTCGTGGGAGGCGAATACGTCTACCTCCGCGAAGGCTATGGGCCGCGCGTGGCTTTTCTTTATGGTTGGATGTCGGCCGCAGTCATCGATCCCGGTATCGCTGCCGCGCTAGCCTTCGGAGCCATCCCCTACGTCCAGGCCGTCGCTGCCATCTCGCCACGTGTCGCGGCAACTCTGCCTTTCACAATCCTCGTCGTGCTCGGTATGATCAACTACGCCGGAACCAGTCTCAGCGGCCGCGTCATGGCTACAGCGAATCTGCTCAAGCTTGCCGTTCTCTTCGGCCTCGTCGCCTGGGCCTTCGTCTCCGGACATGCCTCCACTTCGAATCTTCTCCCGCTCGCCGAGCGCCGCCCCGGCTCCGACATGGTCTTTGCCGCAATCGCCGGCTCCGTCGTCAACGCCTTCTTCAGCTTCGGAGGCTGGTGGGAAGCAGGAAAGCTCGCCGGCGAAATACGCAATCCCGCAAAGACCCTCCCGCTGGCCTTCACCTGCGGAGTCCTGCTCGTAAGCGCTGTCTATCTCCTCGTCAGCTTCGCGTTCCTCGCCGTCATTCCACTCGACAAGATCGTCTCCAACACCGCCTTCGTCGCCCAGTTCGGACAGGCTCTCTTCGGGTCTGCCGGTGGCCGCATTCTCTCCGCCTGCGTGCTGCTGTCTGTCGCTGGAGGCCTCATGGCGCTCACCATGGCCGCGCCCCGCGTGTATTACGCGATGGCCAGAGACGGAGCGTTCTTCTCCATTTTCGGCCGGCTGCATCCACGCTTTGGAACTCCCGCCAACGCCATTCTCCTGCAGACGTGCGGGGCACTCCTCATCCTGCTCTTCGGAGCTTTCGACAAGATCCTTGCCTACATCATTTTTTCCGCCGTCTGTTTCCTCGCGCTCTCCGTTACCACACTCTTCCGGATGAAGGAGCCGGTGCGCCGCTGGTGGTATCCGGCCGCGCCGATTGTCTATCTCACTGGCAGCGCCGTCGTGGCGCTGCTCATCCTCATGCACAGCCCGTTACCGGCCCTGATCGGCGTAGCCGTGGTGCTCGCCGGAGGCCTGCTTCACCGGTGCTTTTCGCCGGCTAAACCACTTCCCGTCGCAGCTGCGACTGCGACCGAGTTCCCGATTCCTTGAAAGGAGTTTTCATGCCTCACATCAAGCTGCCCGAGGGGCTGCCGGGCATCCGCGGTGCTATGGCCTTCCGCCCGGAAACCGCCCGGCCCCTCAACGATCTGGTCGAGACCCTGCTCCACAGCCCGAACAGCCTCACAGCCGGCGAGCGCGAGCTTATCGCCACCTACGTGTCGTATCTCAACGATTGCCACTACTGCCAGTCAATCCACGGAGCCATCGCCGCAGCCAGCCTCAACGGCGACGAAGACCTGGTCAAGCGCGTCAAAGCGGACTTCCAGCACGCCGCCATCTCCGACAAACTCAAGGCGTTACTCGTCATCGCCAGCAAGGTCCAGAAGGGCGGCAAACACGTCACCGCAGAAGACGTCGCCGACGCCCGCGCCTTCGGCGCCACTGACCTCGAGATCCACGACACAGTTCTTATCGCGGCCGCCTTCTGCATGTTCAACCGCTACGTCGACGGGCTCGGCACCTCGCAGCCCTACGACGAAGCCATGTACCGCGAGCGCGGCAAGCGCGTCGCCCGGGAAGGCTACGTCACCGTCAGCAAGGAATATCTGCCCGCCGAAGCAGTCCTGGAATCAGCGGCGAAATAAGGAGCAAGAATCATGCCAAACATTTCCCTCCCCGAAGGACTCCCCGGCATCAGCGCAGGCTTCGCCTTTCGTCCCGAAACCGCAAAGCCGATGCGCGAGCTCGCCCACCTCCTGCTCCACGAGCCCAACTCACTTACGCCCGGCGAACGCGAGCTCATCGCCACCTATGTCTCCTCGCAAAACGACTGCTACTTCTGCCAGACCAGCCATGGAGCCGCCGCAGCATGCCACCTCGGCAGCAGCGACATTGTCAAACAGGTGAAGACCGACTTCGAGACCGCGCACGTCTCGCCCAAGCTCAAGGCTCTCCTCGCCATTGCCGGCAAGGTTCAGCAGAGCGGAAAGAATGTCAGCACCAGCGACATCGACCACGCCCGTGCACACGGCGCCACCGACCTTGAAATCCATGACACGGTCCTCATCGCTGCGGCCTTCTCGATGTACAACCGCTATGTCGACGGGCTGGGCACCTGGCAGCCTCACGACGAAACCATGTACGCGCAGATGGGCGAACACCTAGCGGCCGAGGGTTATCGCAAGGCTTCGATCGCGCCACCGGAGCCTGCGTTGAAGTAGTCCGATCAACACGCCGGTTTGTCCTGCCGCGTGCGGCTGCTTTATAGTTTGATAAATGCTTCGCCGCACCTCAGGATCACGCGCGCAGTTCTCCGTGGCATCACTGCTCGGAATTCTCTGCATTGCGCTGGTCCTTATGGCCGGTATGGTTCAGGTTGCCCATAGCCATCCGCTGGGACAGCCTGATCACGACTGCTCTCTCTGCACCACTGCGCATAACGTCATTCGCGTAGTCGAGCTGGTCACGCTCGATCTTTCGAGCCGTCCAGTCACGGCTGTCGCTCCAGAGCCCACACGTGAGCTTCCCTCCCGGGCCTTCTTCTTCAAGCTTTCGTGCCGTCCTCCACCTGCTGCGCCTGCTTTCGCCTAAGCAGAGCCATTTTCACAATTCAGCAGATTCTCAGGAGGTCGTTCCATGCGCACATTCGTGCGATGCTTCATCGTCTTTCTACCTGCGCTATTTCTGCAGGTCCTGGCGACCAGTGCCTTTTCCCAGTCCGCCGCCAACTCGGGAACCGTTATCGGGAGTGTTACCGATCCTTCCGGCGCAGTCGTTCCGGGAGCCACTGTCTCGATCAACAACCCCGTCAGCCAATACTCGCGAACCGCGACCACCGACGCCGCCGGCCGCTTTAGCTTCCCCAACATTCCCTTCAATCCCTACCATCTGACCGTCAACGCGACAGGATTTGCTTCTCAGTCGAAGGACGTCGGCGTGCGCTCGACCGTGGCCGTCACCGTAAACCTCGCCCTCGCGCTGGGAGCAGCCTCAACCACGGTGACGGTCGAAGCCGGCCAAGACCTCGTCGAGAACGACCCCACCTTCCACACCGATATTGACCGGAACATGATCCAGAAGGTTCCGCTGGAAAGTCAGTCATCGTCACTCAGCTCGCTGGTGACGCTGGCTTCGCCGGGCGTAGCGGCGGATTCGAACGGCCTGTTTCATGGCCTCGGCGACCACGCGTCGAACTCCTTCTCCGTCGATGGCCAGCCCATCACCGATCAGCAGAGCAAGGTCTTCTCCAACCAGCTTCCATCCAACTCTGTCCAGTCACTTGAAGTCATCTCCGGCGCGCCCCCGGCCGAATACGGCGGCAAGACCAGCCTGGTCATCGTTGCCACAACCCGTTCGGGACAAGGTATTACCACACCGACTGGCAGCATTTATGCCTCGTATGGAACTTTCGGCTCGGCGACCGGCGGCTTCGACCTCTCCTACGGCAAGAAGAACTGGGGCAACTTTCTCGAGGTCGACGGGCTCAACAGCGGCCGTTTTCTTGATCCGCCGGAGTTTTCCGTCTTCCACGACAAAGGCAACGAGCAGAATATCTTCGATCGCGTGGACTACACATTTACGCCGGTCGATTCGGTGCATCTGGACCTGAACTACAGCCGCTCCTGGTTCCAGACACCGAACACCTTCGACAACCTGAACATCCAAAACGTCATTAGTGGAGGCAGCAGCCCCAACCCTGTCTTTGGCAATGTCGGAAATACCGACCAGAAATCCAAGATTGAAACCTTCAACATTGCTCCGACCTACACCCGCGTCATCGGCGCAAATGCGGTCTTCAACCTAGGGGCCTACGCCCGCAAAGACTTTTACAACTACTTCCCGAGCGGTGATCCGCTGGCCGACAAAGGGCCGCCCAACCTGCAGAACCAGACTGTCGGCCAATACCGCAGCTTGTTCAACACCGGCGTACGTTCGGACTACTCGTATGTGAAGGGCATCAACAACATCAAAGCCGGCGCCGTTTACGAGCAGACCTTCCTGCGCGAGAACGACAATCTGTCCGTGGTCTCTCCCACCTTCAACTCGCCCTGCGTGGATGCCAACGGCAATTCCCTGCCGGGCTTCAGCGACCCGTCACAGTGCGCTGCCTATGGAAATAGCGCCAATCCGGCCTACAACCCGGTGCTGGCCCTCTATGATCTGACGCGCGGTGGAGGGAATTACAACTTCTTCGGCCATACCGACGTAAAGGAACTCGCGCTCTATGTCGAAGACCAGATCAAGGCGAAAAATTGGCTTTTCAATCTAGGCATGCGCGGTGACCTGTACAACGGTCTGGCGGTTCAACGCCAGGCGGAGCCTCGCGTGGGTGTTGCCTACAACGTCACAAAGACAAATACTGTGCTGCGCATCTCCTATGCGCGAACGCTCGAATCACCCTTTAATGAAAACCTGGTTCTCTCGAGCCAGGGATGCGCCAACGACGTTCTCTCCCCGCTCCTGCTTTGTACGCCGGGCGTGGTGGGAACGCTGCAGCCGGGATTTCGCAATGAGTTTCACGCCGGATTCCAGCAGGCCTTTGGCAAATATGCGGTGGTCGGCGGAGAGTACATCTGGAAATACACGCATAACGCCTTCGACTTCAGCGTGCTCGGCAACACTCCCATTACCTTTCCTATTGACTGGCACAACTCGAAGATTCCGGGCTTCGCGCTCAATGCCAGTGTCCCCAACTTCCACAATGTCTCCGCGTACGTTGTCATGTCTTCGGTCTCCGCGCGTTTCTTCCCGCCCCAGGTGGCGGGAGCAGGCGCAACTGTCGGTCAGAGCGGATATCCCTTCCGCATCGACCACGACGAGCGATTCAATCAGACGACTCACCTTCAGTACACCCTCCCCGGCGGTAGGTTCACACATGCCATGTGGGGCGGCTTTAACTGGCGGTATGACAGCGGGCTGGTTGCCGGTGCGGTGCCCTGTTACGGATTGGCGTCGGCCGATCCTAATACGCCGTGCGACGGGTTCTCGACAACGCTTCCGGGGGGTGTTCCGGCGGTCGACCTGAGCGGTCTAACGGCTGACCAGGAATTCCAGGCAGGGCTGATATGCAATGGGGTGAGGGCGACGCCGACAACGCCGTTGCCGACTCCCTGCCCCGCTTCGGAGTACAGCTCAAGCCTGGTGAAGATTCCGGCTCCGGGTACCGGGAACAACGATAAGAACCCGCAGCGGATCCAGCCGCGCAGTCTTTTCGACGCTTCGATTGGTGACGACAACCTCTTCGGCGGCGACAAGCACACGTGGAGTCTTCGGTTTACAGCGATAAATTTCACAAATAAGTATGCCCTCTACAACTTCCTCTCCACGTTCAGCGGCACGCACTACGTCACTCCGCGAGCACTTTCGGCGCAAATAGGCTTCCACTTCTAACCCCTTCCCCCTTTCTGCGCCGGCGCCCGGGACAGTTGTCCCGGGCGTTGCTTTCTGTATCTTTCCCGCGCTGTGGTTCGAAGGACACATTTCGGCTAAGCTCGATTGTGCAGAACCACAAGCGAAGCAGAAGCGAGGGAGAATCGATGCTGGCGGATTGCGATGTGATCGGCTTTATCCCGACAAAGGACGCTGCGCAGGCGCGCGCTTTCTACCAGGAGACGCTCGGCCTGCGACTTCTGAGCAACGACATGTTCGCGGTCGTCATGGAGTCGAAGGGGACGATGATCCGCATCGTGCAGGTTAAGGACTACACGGCCTTCCCTTTCACCATACTCGGATGGAAGGTCGAAAACATCGAAGACGAAGTCCAGACCTTGATCGGCCGGGGCATATCCTTCCATCGGTATAACTGGCTCCAACAGAGCGAGTCGGGGATCTGGACGGCGCCCGGTGGGGCGAAGGTGGCATGGTTCCACGACCCGGACGGGAATGTGCTTTCACTTTCGCAGCACGCGTAGCGATTGCATTAGAGGGTTGTGACCCTCCCCCCCGCCCCTGTTGCGTGCCCCGTGTAAAGATTTGATTCCGTGCCAGTTATGGGAACTGCCCGCTGTAAAGATCTGAAAACAGGATCTTTATTGCATAGATTTGATAATAAACGGCTTACTGGGCAGGTA
>Ga0210398_10002447_pt1 | contig 18172 bp, 14 predicted proteins | sample IncBWC4OmetaG_FD_161047 | JGI IMG/M metagenome (GOLD analysis project Ga0210398, IMG submission 161047) | Forest soil microbial communities from Barre Woods Harvard Forest LTER site, Petersham, Massachusetts, United States - Inc-BW-C-4-O | ecosystem: Environmental > Terrestrial > Soil >... | reverse complement strand
ACGGCCACAGCCACCGCGACCGACACGGCTACGGCCACTGCGACGGCTACCGCAACCGCCACTTCAACCGCCACTGCCACTTCAACCGCAACCTCAACCGCGACCGCGACTCCTACGGCGACTGCCACTGCGATTGCGCCCACAGTGTTTACGTCTGCTCCCGCGATCCTGGGATGCGGCGGACAAGGAATGGGAACCAATCAGAAAATCACGGTGACCTTCAGCGAACCGATGAACCCCGCGTCGCTCATGGCAGCGGGTACTTTCACCGCGACCTCGCCGGGCCCGACTCTGGTACCAGGATCCGTGAGCTACGATGCGGTCAATAACATCGCGATTTTTGCGCCGACCGGAGGCAACTTCGCAGCCGGCACCGCATTTACCGCAACGGTCACGACTGCGGCTGAAAGCGCCGGACTGCTGCCGCTAGCGAGTAACTATGTATGGACATTTACGACTGGCGCTGGCCCAGACACGACCCCGCCATTGGTGAGCTCCACAAATCCGGTCGACACGGCACCCAGCGTGGGCACCAACCAGAAGATCGTCGCTACTTTCGACAAAGGTATAGACTCGACAACCCTCACCGGAACGACTTTTACAGTGACTGAAAAGGTAGGGCTGCTTAACGTAGCTGTTCCGGGCACGGTCACCTATTCGACGATCGGCACCACCGCCACATTCACGCCAACCACCGCTCTCGACGCCAACGCCGTATTCACCGCGACTATTACCACAGGGGTCCAAGACCTGGCGGGTAATGCGTTGGCCACTAGCTTCGCATGGACCTTTACGACCGGGGCCACCACCGACACCGTCGCCCCGACAGTTACTTCTACCAACCCGATTGCGAGTGCCAGTGGGGTGGGCATCGACGCTGCGGTCAACGCGACTTTTGACAAGGCGATGGATCCTTCAACCATCAACCCCGCGACGTTCACCGTGACCGGGCCAGGCGCAACGGTCGTCGTCGGAAAGGTCTCGTACGACGTTCTCGACAAGATAGCGACGTTCACCCCGACCAGCCCATTGGCATCCAGCACCACTTTCACTGTCATTATTGCGGGAGCCAAGGATCTAGCAGGCAATGCGCTCGTGACTACCACATGGACCTTCTTCACCGGCATCGCGCCCACGGGTCAGTCGCCGGTGAATCTTGGCCAAGCCTCCAGTTACGACATTTTGGCCACCACCACCGTTACCTCCCCTACCGTTACTGTAGTGAATGGAGATCTGGGAGTGTTTCCAGGCACCGCGATAACAGGCTTCCCGCCGTCAACTGTGAATGGGACCATAAACCTCGACAATCCTGCGTCGCAGGCAGCCGAAGCGGACCTGCTGACCGCGTTTGACTACTTGATGACCACGGTTCCACCGGGGACCACTGTTTCCGGAAACATAGGTGGAACATCGCCCATACCTGGCGTCTACACTGCGGCTTCGACGTTGGCCGTAACCTCGGGCAACCTGACCCTTGACGCCATGGGAGACCCGAACGCGATCTGGATCTTCCAGATTGGAACGGCTCTCGACGTCACGACCTCGGTCATCCTGGCCAACGGCGCTCAGGCATCCAATGTCTTCTGGCAGGTTGGTAGTTCAGCGACGATCGACGTTGGCGCCGTCATGCAAGGAAACATACTGGCTGGGATCTCAATCACGCTGAATGGGGGAGCGACTATGAACGGCCGAGCTCTGGCACTGAACGGGGCGGTAACAGCCAGCGCCGCCAGCTCGGGAGTGCCGGTATGTCAGTGATCGTGAACTTACTCTGAAACGACCCTATCAGGCGGGGCTCCGGCGCCCCGCTTGATATCACTTCAACCACGCTGAACGTAAGGTGCTCCGGCAAACGCCGGAGCACTTTTTCTTGTGCTATGGAACCTGCCGGGGGATTGCCGAACTCGAACCGCTGTACTAACGACGAGTCTGCAATCTCGTTCGTTGGAGTGGTTTGGCGATGCACAACGGAATCTTGTCGGGAATCAGGGTGATCGACTGCGGAACGTATATTGCCGGTCCAGCATCGGCTACGGTGATGTCGGATTTTGGAGCGGACGTGTACAAGATCGAACGCCCCGATGGAGGCGATCTGTGGCGCCTCTTTCCGCATCTGCCCGGCACTCCCAAGTCGGAACTGAACTATGCCTGGGTCCTCACCGGCCGCAACAAAAAAAGCGTCGCGCTCGATCTCGGGAGTCCTGAAGGTTACGAGGCGCTGATGCGGCTCGTCAAAACCGCCGACGTTTTCGTGACCAACTATCAGGCTCAACTGCTGACGAAGTTCCGTCTGAACTGGGACGACTTGCGCGCTGTCAACGATCGGCTGATCTTCGCGCATCTCACCGGCTACGGCGAAAGAGGTGACGATGCGGACCTGCCCGCTTTCGACGCGTTGGCTTACTGGGCGCGCTCGGGTCTGATGACCAGCGTGACCGGACGCGACGGAACTCCATCGGGACCACGGCCCGGAATCGGCGACCATCCAACGGCGATGGCGATGTTCGGCGCGATCATGCTCGGGCTCTACCACCGCGAACTTACCGGACGCGGGTCGAAAGTCGGCACGTCGTTGATGGCGAGCGGCGCGTGGGCGCATAGCTGCGACTTGCAGGCGCAGATGCTCGGCGCCACGTTCCCAAAGCCGGCGGGTCCGACTCCTATAAATCCGCTCTCCGCAGGGTACATCACGCGCGATGCGAAAGTGTTCTTGCTCGTACAGCTCGATCCCGAGCACGAGTTCCCGCGGCTGTGCAAAATGTTCGATGCACCTGAAATGGCGACCGATCCGATGTTCGCGACCGACGCTGCCCGCACTGAGCACGCCACCGAACTGTCGGCTATTTTGCAATCGCAGTTCGAGTCGAAGGATCTGTCGGAGTGGCGCGCGATGTTCAAGCAGTACGACATCAAATGGGCGCCGCTGCCAACGATTGCTGAAGTCGTGAACGATCCGCAGATGCGCGCGGCCGACGCCTTCGTGAAGCTGGACTATCCAGGCCACGGCACGATCGAAACGATCAACAGCCCAATTTTTCTTGAAGGGAGCGACAAGCGAAAGCCCGAAGCGGCGCCGGAAGTTGGCGCCCACACGCGCGAAGTACTACGCACGCTCGGCTACGAGGACGCCGCGATCGACGCCATGATCAAGCGCCGCATCGCCGCCGGTTGATCGCTGCACGACGAAGGAATTAAGTGAGAAGAGTGCGATACGGGTACAAACTGCGATACGGATACGGATGGCAGCCCTTTACCTTCATCGACGCGCTATTCGTTTTAGGTGTCGTATTGATGGGCAATGGCGTCCGCTATGCGATCTTTTGGAATCCTCAGTATAGATACGAACATCTCCTGATAGCTGGGCTGGGCTTATTGCTGTGTGTGCCCTGCGGGATCTACTTGCGGCGAAAGCGCCGGGAAATTCAAGAACTCGAATAGATCTGAAAATGCCTGAGGACGATCACGCGGGTATGGCCTTCTCGAGCCAGCTCGCGAGATCGCTTATCACTTCGTCGCGATTCGTTTCGTTCAGCATCTCGTGACGGCCTTCCGGATAGTACTTCTCGCTGACGTTCGCGATTCCTGCCGCGCGATACCGCTCGGCCACCGGCTTCAGCCATTCGAGGTTGTGATTGATCGGGTCCTTGTCGCCGGCGAAAATGTAGATCGGAAGGTCCTTGCGGATTTGCGCGAGTGCCGCCGGATCGACTAAACGCATCGCCGACGCTGCCATCGTCTCCATCGCCTTCTTGTTGATTCCAAACCCGCAAAGCGGATCAGCTTCGTACGCATCCACTGCCGCCGGGTCGCGGCTCAACCAATCGTGCTGGGTCCGTGCCGGCTCGAACGCGCGATTGAACGCAGTGAGATCCGCGTCCTGCGACGGATCGATCGCCAGCTTGTCCACCGCCGCGGATCCCGACAGCACCAGGCCCGCGATAAGCGGGCTGTTGTCGAGCACATATTGCTGCGCCGCGAACGACCCCATGCTGTGGCCGAGCAGGATCACCGGCAAACGACCTTCGCGGGTGCGTGCGAGGCGGGTCAGAGTCACCATGTCGCCAACCAGCGCGTTCCATCCCCCAACGCCGAAATCGCCCAGCGATTGGGGACCCTTCACGCTTCGCCCGTGCCCGCGATGGTCGTTGGCGTAAACGTGAAACCCGCCCTGGTTGAGAGACTCCGCGACGTGCGCGTAACGAAGCGAGTGCTCTCCCATGCCGTGCGCAATTTGCACGATTCCTGCCGCCTTCCCGGGAGCGCGCCATCGGTAGTAAGCGATCTCGAGTCCATCCTCGCTGTTAAAAGCAAAGTCTTCTCGCCTCATCGGTCGGCACCTCCGCGATTCGTCAAACAGCTACTACAAAGCGAATGGCCCGTCGATTCCCTTTTGACGTTATAGGCGATGGCGCGATAGCTTTCAGTTAGATCGCGACCTTCGACTATCCAGGGGTGACGCCATGAAAGATCCAGCATATGAGGCAGGCTTGGCCGTTCGTCGTCGCATCCTGGGCGACGTGCACGTGAACCGCTCACTCGAAAGCGCGACCACCTTCGATCAAGACTTTCAGGATCTCGTCACGCGCTACGCGTGGGGCGATATATGGACGCGGCCCGGCCTCGACCATCGAACGCGCAGCCTCATCACCATCGCGTTGCTGGCCGCAGGCGGCCGTCATGAAGAACTCAGTCTTCACGTTCTTGCCACCCGCAACACGGGCGCGACCGTCGACGAGGTAAAAGAAGTGTTGCTGCAAGTAGCCGTCTATGCCGGTGTACCGGCGGCGAACTCCGCATTCCGAATCGCAAAATCCGCGTTCGAGGAAATGGCGAAAGAGGACGCGCGATGAATCCACCTGTAGGCTATCGGCGCGAGACGCGGGGAGCTCATCCGCCGTACGAACACCCTGCTTATGCGGGCACCCACAAGCGAACGCCGCGACATGCGCCGGTAAGGCTCGAGCACACGCTGTCGGAAATCACCGGACCTCACTTCCCCCGCGAGCGCCTGGCGTCAGGCGAAAATGATCTGACACACTTCGACGGCGGCGAGGCACTCGGTGAGCGAATCATCGTGACCGGTCGCGTGCTTGACGAAGACGGCAGCGCGATTCCTCACACTGCGATCGAAATTTGGCAGGCGAACGCGGCCGGCCGCTATGCTCACGCCGAGGACGTGCATAAAGCGCCGCTCGATCCGCATTTCGAAGGCATCGGAAAAGTCGTAACCGATGAGCAGGGGATGTATCGCTTCATGACCGTCAAGCCGGGCGCGTATCCGTGGCGTAATCATCACAATGCCTGGCGGCCGAATCACATTCACTTCAGTCTGTTCGGACCGAGCTTTGCCACTCGACTGATTACTCAGATGTACTTTCCGGGCGATCCCCTTTTAGCTCTCGACCCGATCTTCAATAGCGTGCCTGACCGTTCCGCGCGGGAACGGTTGATCGCAACATTTGATATTGAAGTTACTGTTCCGGAATATGCACTCGGTTATCGATTCGATTTTGTGTTGCGCGGCCGCAACTCCACTCCAACCGCAGGCTGAAAATGAGCCCGCTGCAAACGCCTTCGCAAACCGTTGGTCCTTTCTTCAAACCCGCACTGGTCCGATCGGGAGATGAGTCGCTTGTCACCTCCAGGTCCCGCGGCGAACGCATTACGATCGAGGGCTGCCTTCTCGACGGCGACGGCGCAGCCGTTAGCGACGCGATGATCGAGCTCTGGCAAGCAAACGCAGACGGTCGCTACGACCATCCGGACGACTCACAGGAAAAACTTCTCGACCCCGATTTTCACGGCTTCGGCCGCGCCGCTACGGACGAACTTGGACGCTTTCGCTTTCACACGATCAAACCCGGCTCTGTTCCTGGTCCCGGCAATCTGCTTCAGGCGCCGCACATCAACGTATCCATTTTCGCGCGCGGGCTGCTAAAGCGGCTGATTACCCGAATCTACTTTCCTGGCGAGCAGTTGAACGCGGCCGACTTTGTGTTGAACACTGTCGCGCCCGAGCGACGCCCGACACTTGTTGCACGAAACGAGAACGGCGCGTTGCGCTTCGACATAGTATTGCAGGGAGTGAACGAGACGGTGTTCTTCGACGTATGAGCATCAATCCTGCCGATTCTCAAATTTTCGGGACGCTGTACGGCACCGACGAAGTCCGCGAGCTGTTTTCCGATCGTGTTCATCTGCAGTTCATGCTCGATGTAGAAGCCGCCCTCGCCCGCGCAGAGTCGAAGCTTGGTCTGGTGCCTGCGCCCGTGGCGGACGCAATCGGCCGTGCGGCTCGGGTCGAGAATTTGCGACTCGACTACATCGCGGATAGCACGCGCCGCGTAGGCTATCCGGTCGTCGCGCTGGTAAAGGAACTGGGTCGAATAGCTGGCGACGAAGCCGAGCGCTACATTCACCTTGGTGCGACCACTCAGGACATTCTGGATACGGCACTCGTCCTGCAATTGCAGCGCGCATTTGCAATCACGCGTCGCGATCTGATCGCGCTCGCACGCGCTCTCGCCGGTCGAGCCGCTGAGTTTCGGGATGTGCCGATGGCCGGCCGCACCCATCTTCAGCACGCCGTTCCGACCACGTTCGGTCTCAAATGCGCGGTCTGGGCGTCGCCACTGGTCACTCACGTCGAGCGACTGGATCAGGCTGCGCCTAGAATTCTCGTCCTACAGCTCGGTGGCGCGGCAGGAACGCTCGCGGCTCTCGGCGCGGATGGACCTGCGGTCGTTGAAGCACTCGCGCGGGAGCTCGCGCTCGGCATTCCAGACTTGCCGTGGCACGTTCAGCGCGATCGCTTTGCCGAGACCGTCGCGCTGCTGGCATTGATTTGTGGAAGCCTGTCGAAATTCGCGCTCGACATAACACTGATGATGCAGACCGAAGTTGGCGAGGTGTCCGAGCCGCACGAAGAGGGCCGTGGCGGATCGTCCACGATGCCGCAAAAACGCAATCCAATCGCGAGCGAGTACGTCCTTGGCGCCACTCGCGCTTTGCATGCGTTGGTGCCGGTGATGCTTGGCTCGATGGTTGCGGATTACGAGCGCGCAACCGGGCCGTGGCAAAGCGAGGCACTCGCGCTGCCGCAATGCGTAGCTCTCACCGCCGGAGCGTTAACTCACGCCTGTTCGATCGCGCGAGGCATGACGATCGACGCTGAGCGCATGCGCCGCAACCTCGAACTTAGTGGCGGACTGATAATGGCGGAGGCAATCGCGACTGCGCTTGGTCCACGGATTGGTCGGGCTGCGGCCGAGGCTGCGATCGCGCGCGCCTGTAGCCGGTCGATCGCAGAGGGCATGCCGCTCGCAACGATTCTTCGCGATGAACCCGAGTTGCGGACGCAACTGGCCGACAGCGAGATTGATGGGCTTGTCGATCCCGCTTTGTACCTTGGATCGGCTGGAGCTTTCGTCGATCGGGTGGTCGCGCGCGTTGGCGCGCTCCGCTAGCGGCGCTTCATAGATCAGGAGGCTTCAATGGCAAGCGTTTCACCGCACGATCCTCCTTTTCGCGCCGACCACGTCGGCAGTCTGCTGCGTCCAGCGAAATTGTTGAAGGCTCGCGCGGACCGCGCGGTCGGCAACATCTCTGCTGAAGAATTGCGCGTGATTGAAGACTCATCGATTCGCGAAGTTGTAGCGCTCCAGGAAAGCGTCGGTCTGCAGTCGATCACTGACGGGGAATATCGACGCGAGATTTTCTATTCCGACTTTTATTTTCGTGGCCTCGGCGGCGGCACGGTCGCCTACGATCCATCGTCGATCGACGAAGTCTATTTCATCGATCGTGAGGGCCATAAGCTTCCGCTACTGGTTCCGCGAGTGCAGGCGCGGATGCGTTGGCGTGCTCCGATCCACGTTGATGACTTCAAATTTCTCCGCGCGGCAACCTCGCGTACTCCGAAGATTACGATTCCTTCGCCGACCATCATCCATTTCCGCGCCGGCCGCGAAAACATCAGCAAAGACGTCTATCCCGACCTTGATCTCTTCTGGGACGATATCGTCGATGCGTTCCACCAGGAGTTGAAAGTACTTGCCGATGCCGGTTGCACGTATGTGCAGATAGATGAAACCACGCTCGCGTCACTCAGCGACCCGCGAATCTGGGAGCCATTGCGAAAGCGCGGCGACGATGCTCGCACGCTGTTGCTCGAAACCTATCCGGCCTTGATGAACCGCGCGTTTGCGGGACGCCCGGCGGGGTTGCAACTCTCGATGCATATTTGCCGCGGCAACAATCAGAGTCATTGGAGCGCGGAAGGCGGGTACGACCTTGTGGCCGACACGCTGTTCAATCAGATCGACGTCGACTCTTATTTTCTGGAATACGACACGCCGCGTGCCGGAAGTTTCGAACCGCTGCGGCTGGTGCCGAAAAATAAGTCTGTCGTGCTCGGACTGGTGTCGAGCAAATTTCCGGAGCTCGAATCGAAGGATTCGCTCAAGCGCCGAATCGACGAGGCTTCAAAATTTATCGGACTTGACCAGCTCTCGATTAGCCCGCAATGCGGATTTGCCAGCACTGCGCCCGGCAATCGCATCTCGGCGGCAGACCAACGCGCCAAACTCGAGCTGGTGGTCGAAGTCGCACAACAGGTTTGGGGCTAGCTCACAAAATTCTCAGGAAAGATGACGGCCGCCGTCGACCCGTATGAATTCGCCGGTAACGAAATCTGTTTCGACGAAGAACATTACCGTCTTGGCGATCTCCTCGGCGCCTCCCCATCGCACCAACGGAGTCGCCTCGAGCACCTGCGCGTTTTCTTCGGTGGTTAGGTCGGGGGGCGCCAGAATCGGACCAGGAGCGATCGCGTTGACGAGAATTTCTGGCGCGAGCTGCAGCGCAAGCGCCTCGGTCAGCGCAGCGACAGAAGCTTTCGATACATAGTACGGAACGTAATCTTTGTATTGGGGACGACCGGTCACCGGCAGCCAGTCCGAGAAGTTTACGATTCGGCCCGAGCCGTTTTGTTTCATGATGGGCGCCGAGTGAATCGAATACAGAAATGCGCTCTTCGCGTTCGCGTCCTGGATCGCAGACCAGCGTACTCCGTCCGGATTCGGCGTCTTCTGATATACCGCCGCCATGTTGATTAAAATGTCGAGGCGTCCCAGCGACTTCGCCGTTTCTCTGACAGCCGCGGCGATCTCCGTCTCGTCGGTCGCATCTGCACGAAGAACCGTCGCCCTGACACCCGCCGCTCTCGCCGCGCCAGCCGTTTTTTCAGCAGCGTCGCGCGAGTCGCGATAGGTCAACGCCAGCGAGCATCCACGATTTGCAAGAGCGCCCGCCACGACCTGTCCGATCCGTGCGCCGCCCGTAATCAACGCCACCTTTCCGTTGGGATCCATCAATGCCTCTTTCGGAGGTGTTAGTTCTACTTAACTGCGCTGCTGGAACCACGTATCCGCGCTTTCGCAGCGTACTTCGAAAATGCGGATTGTGCCGCCGGATTTACTCTAGCGTAAGCGGATGGTAGCGTCGCCCCAAGGTTTTATCGTTGGCAGGCGGCATCGACGCGCATCTTCGAGGTTCCCCGGTTCGAAGTCAATTCAAGAGCGATGCGACGAGTCGATCGAGGGGATTCGAGTGAGACAGAATGATGGCTCAGCCGAGAGTCGAAGCCATCCCGGGCAGCCGCCTGTTGCCAACGCGCAGACCGGGGTCTTCGCCTGCAGCGGCGAGTACTGGACCGTTGGCTACGGCAACACCAGTTTCTCGCTGAAGGACATCAAGGGCCTCGGCTACATTCAGCGCCTGCTGCAGCATCCCGGAGAAGAATTCCATTCGCTCGATCTCTTGAGCGGCCCCAGCGCGGGCATTGCCGAACTTGAGGGCACGGACAAAGCTTCGCTACTCAGCGGCGCTACCGTCAGCATCGGCGGACTCGGCGACGCAGGCGAGATGCTTGACGCCAAGGCAAAGCAGGAATACCAGCGCAGAATCGTCGAACTCAGAGAGCAACTGGAGGATCTACGCGAACGTGGCGACGAGGAGCACGCTTCCCGGGTTGAGAACGAGATTGATTTTCTCCTTCGCGAGTTCGCTCGTGCAGTTGGCCTCGGCGGACGAGACCGGCGTGCGGGCTCTGCGGCCGAGCGTGCGAGACTCAACGTCACCCGCGCAATCAAATCCGCGCTGCAAAAAATCTCCGAGCGTCACGGCCAATTGGGCGATCTGTTGGATCGATCGATCAGAACGGGATCGTTCAGTTGCTACCTCGCCAATCCGCGAATCCCGGTAACATGGCGATTCTCCCTCGACGAAGGCGTCAAACCTTCTGTAGCCGTTGAAGTCACAGCGCCGGTTTTTTCCAGGCCCGAAACCAGTCTCGTGCAGTCGCTCGGCGATCGCACCACCTTCGTCGGCAGGGAAGCGGAACGCTCGACCCTTAGCCGACTGCTGGAGCGTGCGCTTGGCGGCGAGGGTGGGGTGGCAATGATCGGAGGCGCGCTCGGCGTCGGCAAGACTCGAATTGCCGCAGAATTCGCAGCCGAGGCTTCGGCTCGAGGATTCGTTACGCTGGTCGGCAGCTGTTACGATCGCGAGAATTCCCTTCCGTTCAATCCGTTCGTTGAAATTCTTGAGTCGGCGATGGCTCAATCGACAAGCCAGGATACCTTCCGAACCGCACTCGGGAATGACGCGGGCGAGATGGCCCGCTTGATGCCACAGCTCCGCCGCCTTTTTCCGGACATTCCGCCCCCGCTTGAACTTTCTCCGGAACAGTCACGCCGGATCCTCTTCAACGCTGTCGTGGAACTTCTCGGCAGGACCGCGGCGAACGGTCCAATGCTTCTGCTGTTCGAAGACCTGCATTGGGCCGACGAAGGAACCCTGTCCCTGCTGAATCATATTGCGCGGTCGATCTCAAAAATTCCCGTTCTTATGCTAGGTACCTTTCGTGACAACGAGATCGATCCGGCTGGACCTCTCGCGCAGACCCTCGACGAGTTGCTGCGCATCCACATGCTCGAGCGGATAAGCCTGCGCGGCCTGCCGCAGAGTGGCGTCGTTGAGATGATTCGCGCGCTCAGTGGAAGAGAGCCGCCGCAGTCTGTCGTGAACCTTATCTTTTCGGGCACCGACGGCAATCCTTTTTTTATTGAGGAGCTTTTCCGCCATCTCGTCGAACGCGGCAAGCTTATGGAGGCGAGTGGAGAGTTTCGTAGAGATCTGAATTTTGCAGAGGTCGACGTGCCGCAAAGTCTGCGGCTCGTGATAGGACGGCGGCTCGCACGACTAAGCGATGAAGCGCGTAAAATCCTGGGCCCTGCCGCGGTCATCGGACGATCGTTCACCTTCGAGTTGCTTGAAGCCTCGACCAACATAGATGCGGACTCACTGCTGGATTGCGTAGAAGAGGTAGAGAAGAGCGGCCTGATTTACTCGACTTTGGGATACCCGGAGGCGAGCTTTCAGTTCTCGCATGAGCTCATTCGCAATGTAGTCCTGGGCGACCTCTCGGCGCCGCGCCGTCAACGGCTCCATCTCAATGTGGTGAGCGGAATCGAGCGCGTTCACGCCAATGCTCTCGAGGATCAAGCCGGGAACCTCGCGCATCACCTGTGGCAAGCCGGCCGCGCTGCCGATTCCGATAAGACCGTTCAGTTTCTGGCGCTGGCCGCACAACAAGCACTCAAGCAGAGCGCTTACGAAGGAGCACTTCGTTACTTCCAGAGTGCGCTGGAGCTGCTCAAAGTGTTGCCATACTCACAAGAGCGAGCGCGGCGCGAACTGGATATACGAATCGATTACGGCTTGGCGCTCCTGGCCACCAAGGGGTGGTATGCGCCTGAAATGGGAAGCACCTATAGGCGCGCGCATGAGTTATGTCAGAGTCTTGACGACGATCTTAGGCTTTTCTCGGTGCTTTCGGGACTTTGGAGCTACCATCTTGTTCGCGGCGAGCACACGATGGCTATCAGTTACACCGATGAAATGACCCGTCTGGCGCCCAGCATGCAGAATGATGGAATGCTCATTCAGGCCGAGTGGGCTTCGGGATGCAGTCGATTCTTCAAGGGTCAATTTACCGAAGCGCACGCCTGCCTCGAGCGAGGCCTGGGATCGTACGACCGGCAAAAGCACCGAGCGCTGGCGTTTCAATTCGGCCAGGACCCTTGCGTGAGCTGCCACAGTTTCGACGCGATGACGCTTTGGATTCTTGGTTATCCCGATCAAGCCGAGAAAAAAGCGCAACAGGCTATCAGCCTTGCTCGCGACTTGGGATATCCATTCACACTCACGTGGTGTCTCTCTATGATCGGCAAGTACTACTCGATGCGCCGCGACTACGCGGGCGCGGAAAGGGTAATCGCCGAAGGCCTCACACTTACCAAGGAGTATGGATTTTCTTTTTTTGCGGAGTCGCTGATTGCGTATCGCATTATTGGTTCGGCATCGCAGGGAAGAATCGATGAGATGAACGCTGGAGGTGGCAATCCCGGTGGATTCGCCGCAGCGGGCTACGAGCTGGCGCATACGTGGGCGCGATCTTCAATAGCGGAAGCACTGGGCAATCTCGGACAAGTCGATACAGGACTGGCGTTGTTAGCTGAAGCTCGTGAGTTGATGGAACGTAACGATGAGCGATATGTCGAGTCTGAAATATATCGGATTAATGGCGAATTGAAGTTGAAGCAGGCGGCGAGCAGCTCTTCTATTCCGGGTAATGTAACCAAGGCTTTGTCGGAGGCCGAACAGAGCTTTCTCAGGGCTATCGAAATTGCGCGTGAACGAAGTGCGAAGACGCTGGAATTACGCGCCGCGACCAGCTTGAGCCGCATGCTCATGAAGAATGGCAGACAAGATGAGGCGCTTCGGCTGCTACAGCCTATTCACGATTGGTTCAGCGAAGGATTCGATTGGCCGGAGCTCTTGGCCGCCAAATCGATTTTGGCTGATTTAAAATCGACCTCCATCTCTGCCGCCGATCCGATGCGTCCTATTCCCTCGCGCGCTCGTTGAAGCCGACACACGTCTGTGGTTCGACGATCAACCATCAAGGCACTCGTCATTGGCGCGTCGGGGCATATCGGCAATGCGATCGTTCGCGCTTTTTTGAATAGGAACTACCGAATCACCGCATGCGGTCGCCGAAGGGTGCCTCCGGCCAACTTATCTGATCTGCCGGTCCGCTACCTATCGGGAGATACCGAGAAATCTGGTCAACTTGACAAATGGATAGCCGGCCACGATTTGGTCGTTGATGCCGCCGCTCCTTATCCCCTCAATTTGTCTTCTCCCGTAAGCGAAGCCGGCAAGGATCCGATCGCGCACGCCGAGCGGCGAACGCGGTTGCTGCTCGATGCGGTAAGCGGGAACAAGGCGCGGCTCGTTTACGTCGGATCGTTCGTTACTCTCGTCCGTCCTCGCACGAGTGCTCAGCGCGTCAAGCACCAGGCGATGCGGCTCGCGCATCCCTACTTCGAGGTGAAGGAGCTTATCGAATCGCAAATGCTTGATGCGAGTCGACGTGGAATCCCAGTGCTCATTGCGAATCCCACCTACTGCCTCGGTCCGTGGGATTTGCACGACCGCGACCTCTGCACGATACCGTTACTGCTTCGCGGAGAGATGCCTTCTTCCATCACCCAGATGCTGAACGTGATCGATGTTCGCGATGTGGCCGCTGCAATCGGTGCAGCGCTCGACATGGAACGTTACGGGGAGCCGATCCAGATGGGCGGTCACGACATTCCTACCGAGAAATTGTATTCACTGATCTGTGAGCTTGGCGGAGTCCCTCCCCCCAGGATTTCCACGGCGACAACGCTGGCGCTCACCGGTGCTTACGCTATGGAATTGATGTTGGGCACTATCGGCGAAAAAACTCTCCTGCCGGCAGGCGGGATGATGATGGCCACTCTGTTCGATTACATGGTTTCCGGCAAACAATTGTCAGAGCTCGGCGTCACTCCGCGGCCCCTCTCTGAAACAATCGTCGATGCTATCAAATGGTATCGTAAGATTGGCTACTGCTGACGCTCGGGCGAATACATCGCTTGGACTATGCGCCCGCAAACTTCGCTATGGTTTCCTCTTTTTTTGTTCGGGAAGAATCCGCTTACGCGCGGACCTTTTTCGGCGGTCAGAGACGCTGCTATCAAAAGCCGGGTTGCGTCGCCAACTGGTCCCCACGCGCGAGCACATCTCGTGTCCCGTGTCGCCAACCATCACGCCCGACACCCAGAATGGATCGATCGGTTTCAATGTAAATATCGGATATGGTCCGGCGTCATCACGTGTTTCCGCTATCAGTCCCAGCGTTCCGACGATCGGAAAGGTTGGATAGTCGAAGACCTTGATTGACAGAGGCGGCAGAGTTCCTGTCGCTGGGTTTCCCGCTGCGTCTTTGTTTCCCTTGAATTGTCGAAGGAGTGCTACGAGTGCCTGGTAATCCGCCAGCGTACAGTCTTTGGCGTCCATGACCTGCTTCAGCGAGATGCTATGAAACTCATTTCCGGTCAGGAAGTGACCCAACCCAAGCTCTTTCAAGTAAGTTGCGATTGAACCATTGGCTGCTGATCCCGGTTCTGAAAGGATCTCGAGCACCGTCATGTTCTTTGCTTCCTGACTCTTGCCAAGTTCGGGAAACAGCTCGGTCTTGACGGTCACAAGGGGTTTGGCCCTGCGCCGTCTGGTGGGATCGACCAGCCAGGAGCTATCCGGATCAGTCAACTTCGACTTGAGAGAAAGTTGCCCATATACTTCCGACGACGTTACTGCATTCCAATCGGTACCCGCGAAAATATATAACGGAATCAACGCCGGATTTTTGATGCGAGGATTGCGCTTTTCCGACCACAACACTGGCACGGCGAACGCCAGCTCGCGATCTGAATACTTAGTGCGTGGATCGTCAGCGGCGGTCATCTTTTCGAAGTTGGCGCCTATGAGACATACGACAGCGTATACTCCTTGCTCGTCTTTGATCTCGCCGGCTACCTCGAATTTGAAAAACTCGTTTTCCAGATACCTATCGAGCAGGCCTTGCAATTTGCTCTTTTTCGCTCTAAGCGGCATGACGCGAAGCGTGATCTGTGGAAAATGGTATGGGCCGCTCACCTCCTCACCCGCGCCGCTCCCCACATTCAGATATGCAATCTCTTCGCGTGGTGTTTGTTTTGGAGTGTCACGGGTGGTCCATTCCGTGGCATTTGTCCGCCAGTATTGAGAATCCGCCAGCCCATAGCCCAGGTCCATCTTTAGCCAGAATGGCAGCATGGGTCGGAGCGTCGATGCTGGTTTGCCTCCAACGCTGGAATATTCAGAAGTCTCCAGTCCCAACATCTGCACGATCGGTTGAACTGCGGTGTTGAGAAGGTTGATGTAAATCCCGCCAGACGTGTCTCCGGACAGTGGATCGAAAAGATAGCCACCATCGATCGTCCTTTCGATTTGCATCTTCGATCCGACGATTGCTTGAAAACATGCAGCCGACGAACTATGCACGTCGCGAATCTGCTTCATGGTGACGATATTGAAAGGAGCAATTCCTGAACTCTGGTCCAAAGGTTGCTGCGATGTTGCCCCATCCGGTGGCGCTAGAAACGAATTAGGAGCAGCCAGGCTAGCCAGCCCGTAAAATCGCGACAGCACCTGCTGTAGAGACTCAAGATCAGGATCAGAGTCGACCGGAAAACCACCGATGGTTTCGAAGATGCTATTTACAGCTGTAACCGAACTAGCTATTGCCCGCGGAATTATGCTGAACAGATCGCTAACTGCCGTGCTCGCCGACATGAAAGGCCGGCGTTGAAAGATCTGAAGAAACTCTTCAGTGCCCGAACGCTCACCATAGTTAGTGCCCGAGGTGACGAGGCTGATGCCGACCAGGCGGCGGGCGTTCCCTGCCTCAAAGATTGACAAGGCATCGTCGATCTTGATTCCGGACTTGGACCAGCCGTAGATCTTGCGACCACCGGACATAGAAAGTGGGTTATCGACGAAGATGAATGGAAACACCATTGCCCAATCGGTGAAGGTCCACTTATTCTTCTCCTTCTTGTAGCAGCCAAGCGGGACGCCAAATGCGAGCTCATGCTGCGAGAACCATCCCAGGTTCTTCGATGTCGTGGCCATCCGGCCGTAATCGACGACTTGCATCAAGACCCACGGAACCGCTGGTTTGTAGTAGAGCGGTGCGTCCTCGCTCAGGTTGAGATAGGTATCACAAAATTCCTGGAGCCGGATCATGCTGGCCTTGAGTGGAAATATCTGCGTGACCACATCGCTGTACTTCTGGTCGAGATCCTTTGGGAGAGCCAGAACCGAGCCGAGGGCCAGGTTAAATTGAGGCAAAGCGCCGCCCGCAGATCTGGCTCTTCGAAGTGTCTGGCGCTTCTTCTTTGTCACGATATTCCCCCCTAGTTCCGCTCGATTACCCACATGGCCATTTGTTCGAGAAACTGTTTGTCGCGCGAGTCGGGTAATCCAGCGCTAATAAGTAAGTACTCGTGCAGCGCGGCGCCCGCTAATCCGTGTGCTATCTTGCGCGCATATTCGGCGCATCCATACTTGCTCATGAGTCGGAGTATCCACCGGACCTCGGAAAGGGTTCGTCCTTCTCTCGGTCTGCATAAGACTTTCGACAACCGCGCGCGCTCTCCAGTCGTCGATTCCTGAATGGCATGAATCAGCATCAACGTTCTTTTGCCTTCCCAGATGTCGCCGTTAATCTCCTTGCCGTAGCCGTCGTCGCCCACCAGGTTGAGCAGGTCATCCTGGATCTGGAATGCTGCGCCGAGAAAAAACCCGTAACGCATGAATGGATCCAGATCCACTGAGTCGCGGCTCCCGATCAACGCGCCGACTCGGACAGGATATATCGTCGCCAGCCAGCAAGTCTTCTTAAGCACCATCTCCAGGTAGTCAGCGTCGCCGATTTCCGTAGTGTTGTATCGGCGCCATCCGAGTTCCATGGCCTGACCCTCCGCGCACTCTCGCGCCATTCGCTCGGTCTCTTCGATGATCCTGAGCGTAAGGCGTTCGCCTATCCTGGTCCGATTTTCGAGCAATGGTCTTAAGCTCATCAGCGTCAATGTGTCGCCTGCGTTGAGCGCGAGCGGCAAGCCGTGCAGAAGATGGAGCGTCGGCCGGCCGCGGCGCTGCTCGCTGCCGTCTTCGATGTCGTCGTGAATGAGCAGCGCGTTATGGAGAATCTCGATCGCGACTGCAGTGTGCATAGCGTTCTCGAGTGGTGCGCCGTAGAGACGCGCTGCCGCAATGCACATGCTGGGACGCATCATTTTCCCGCCGCGGTGCGGATAGTCACTCAGCAGATCGTACAGATAGCGGCGCGGTTCTCTGGACGGCAGGTATTTGGTAAGAGCCGCCCTTGTAAGATCTCCGTACTCGCGCAGCATCGCAGGTACCAGCGGTGATGTGGTAACGCTCAAAGTGCTATAGCCAGTCCAATCGACTAGTCTGCAATTCGAATACTAAGTGTTCCTTGGGTCTCGCCGTTGTCGCGATTCACAATAACACCAGAGTAGGTACCTGGGGGTTGATTCTCTGGTATTCGAAGCCGCAGTTTAACTCGGCCAGGAACCTCGTCGGGTACTAAGCTGATATCTGTCAATACTGGCTTCTTGGGATCGACTGCATTCAAGCCCAACGCAACGAGTGGTTGAGATTCGGAGTTCGGCCTGAGTTCGACCGACACCTGGACCGGTCGGAGCGAGACTACTTCGATGGATACCGCCATCGTTTCAGATTTCGGCGCTCCGCTGGGACGCGGCCAAGCCTCCGGCGCCGTTGCGGCCCCATTTTGCGACGGAGCTACTTTCACGAGTGTGGCGAGCGTCTCGACCCAAAGCGGAAGCATTTCGGATTGAAAGCGCAGCGTCCTTTCGAGAATGTCTTGCAGGTTGTCGTTCGCGGCGCGCGTCGGGTAAGCCTGATTGCTGATACCTTCCGCGGTTCGCCGTCCCTCGGCTATATACTTGTCGATGACGCTGTACGCAAGTTCGACGCCTTCTGCCAACGGACCCGCACTCCGAACTTTGCGCGGCGTATCGGGATGTGCCGGCTTGGCAGAGTTAGTGCTGTTCGGAGAATCGGACAGGCTATAGAGCTTGGAGAAGTTACGCAGCGGCGCAGTTCTTGCCGGGGCAGCCCGATGAAGTCGTTTGCGATTGCTCATGGT
>Ga0210398_10002445_pt1 | contig 18192 bp, 21 predicted proteins | sample IncBWC4OmetaG_FD_161047 | JGI IMG/M metagenome (GOLD analysis project Ga0210398, IMG submission 161047) | Forest soil microbial communities from Barre Woods Harvard Forest LTER site, Petersham, Massachusetts, United States - Inc-BW-C-4-O | ecosystem: Environmental > Terrestrial > Soil >... | reverse complement strand
CGATACGGTCGCGGTTATCCAGCACTAGCACGGAATCGCGGACGCTATTAATAAGAGCGGCCAGTTGCTGCCGTTCTTTTTCTGTTTCCGTACCTATCTTGATCAATTGCGTGCGCTCCAGGCGTTCACGGTTTGTCAGCCACGATACATAGAGGCCAATAGTCATCAGAATTAATGTCTGAATAACCAGTAGTTTTGGTACGGGGGTCATATGCTGGGTATGCTCTAAGAAAGCAAAGCCGGCTACCTGGAGAAGGGCGGTCACAATCACGCCGCGCAAACCGTACCAAAAGGCTGCTGAGACAATCATAAACAGCAGGATAAACAGATAGGGGCTCTCGCTAAAGCCAGAATAAGCCACGAGTGTCAGGGCCATAACGCCGTCAACCAGAATAATAAAGATGCGGTTGGCAAACAGACTAATATGCAGCTGATCGGCAAAGGACACTACGATGTTATATATGATGGCCACCCCAAATAGGACTTCCACCACATCCCGCTGCACTTCAGGTATAAACCAGAAGCTGGCAGCCACGATTGCAATCGTAATCCAACGCGCATACCAGGTACTCTTTAAGTAGGTATTAATACGTATTTGTAAAAGATCCTGAGTGGGACGCATAACTAACTTCTGATTATAGCAAACAACTTATGCTTATCCGTTAGACACGAACTGCAGGTCGCATAACTGCCATGTCTCAAGGAAGTAATAATTTTTGACAAATCGTGACCACCTGTATACCATAAGCGTAGTACAGCAATTACCAAAACACGAGTAAAACATGTCAGAAACTCCAGGACAAGGTGAAATCGACTTAAACGCTCTGGGACCGCATATGGGTCACGCACTTGTCGCCCATGCTCAGCGGCATGAAGCGACGGTGAACGAGGCGGAACGCCAGGCTGACTTAGACGGACTTCGTCAGCGTTTGAGACCACTCGTTGAAGCACGCACGGGTGGACCGCTCGCTGAGCAAACAAAACCATACCCCGTTCAGAAGCGCGAGGATGGTACGCAAGTTTCTGTGGTGTTAACCAATCATGCCGCCGAACAAGGGGATGGTCCCGAACTCACCGTTGCCGGGCAGTCCGAAGGAGTAGGTATTCTCGCCAAGGATATGACCGATGCCTGGGCAGATGAAGGCCATTCGCCGCTTGCGACTAAATACCTGAGTGATGGTCCTGCCTCAAAAGTGCTCGCAGACGAGCGTCTTAATGAAAGTCATATTAAAGACATGGCCGGTATTGGTATCTGGGCGCATCTCGAAAGCCAGACTGAGCACACTGAACATACGACTCGAGATATGGTACGGGTCGGCATCTTGGTTGATCCCAAATCAATTATTGTGCCTGACGATGGCGGCCAGCAGCCGCCGCGAACTGATATCTTTCGTGTGATAGGTCCCGACGACAGTCGTTTTGAACCAATTATGACCACCATGGTAGGTAAAGCAATGGATGGTATTAGTGCAGACCCCTCTCTTTCCAGCACACTCCACCCAACACTTCCGACACCACTTCGGCCAGCAGCTTAAAAGACGTATTAATTTTTCACGAATCGTGTAAGCCAAAGCGCTGATAGACCCAACGCAGGGGCTTTGGTGCCCACCAGTTAGCCCTGCCAAGCAGGCGCATCGTTGCGGGAACAAGCACCATCCGCACTAGAGTGGAATCAATAGCGACCGCCGATCCCAGACCTAAGCCAATCTGCTGAATCAAAGAAATTTTACTGGTCGCAAACAAACCGATGACGGATATAAGCAGCAGGGCTGCGGAGGTGATGATGCCAGCGGTTTTCTGGACGCCGTGGGCGACGGCATGGGTATTATCGCCGGTAGCTTCGTACTCTTCTTTAATGCGGGACAGTAAAAAGAATTCATAATCCATGGACAGGCCAAAGGCAATGGCAAAAATGAGCACGGCCGAGGTGGCGTCAACGGAGCCAAGCGCGGCCAGCGACAGGGCACCGGCTAGATGGTGATCTTGGAACACCCACACTAAGATACCAAAGGCTGCCGACAAAGAAATAATGCCGAGAATGATGGCTTTGATTGGTACGAGGATACCGCCCATCAGCAGGAAGATCAGCACAATAGTGGCACAGAAGATAATGGCCAGCGAGTAGGGAATATGCGTACGCAGGCTATGCAGCAAATCAACCAACTCGGCACTCACGCCGCCAACCTCCGGTGTAAAGCCGCGAGGCGTCGGCAAGGCCCGGATAGTTTGTATAAGCTGTTGGGCCTGCGTTGACTGCGGTCCGTAGGCTTGAAACACTGTTAATTGATCATAGTTACCAGATACATACTGGGATAAGATCGGGGCAAAAGACGGTACGCTCAGCAGGGTTGTGCCGTTGGGCTCAGAGATTCCTGATAAACGAGGCGGCAAGTGGGCAATCAGACTGTCGACTTGAGTCACCCCTTTTATGGCCTTGAGGCGTGAGATATACTGCGTCAAATAGCGCAGGTTAGGGGATTCCAGCGGATTACCGGTCGTGTGCACAAGAATATTGATAGGCTCGGTGCTGGTATTACTAAAATTCCGACTGAGTGAATCATTCACTTGCCGGCTGGATAAATTGGTCGGCACCGAATAGGTATCCGGATTACTGAGCTTGGCATGCAGGAATTGCGAGCCGACACCGAGCAGTACCGCCAGCGTGACCACCAATACAACAACCGGTCGTCGCATAATAAACTGACTGAAGACGTACCAAAAACCTTTTTTCGCCTCATGTGGCCGAGGCTTGACCATGGCGTTGCGGCCCGGCAGACTTAGGTCGTTAATATGGCGACCAAGCAAGCGAAGACTGGCCGGCACCACAGTCAATGATAGTAGAGCAGCCGTGGCAACGACGGCTGCGCCGCTCATACCCATGCTGCGCAAAAAGACTTCTGGGAAAACGATCAGGCTTAGCAGGCTGAGGATAACCGTGCTGCCGCTGAACATGACGGTGCGGCCGGCTTTGGTAATGGTAGTCGTGAGCGCCGTTTCCACGTTACCGCTAAGCGCCAATTCCTCACGAAAGCGTCCCACAAGAAACAGACTGTAGTCGATCGCCAAACCTAAGCCAAGCAGGGTGATAACGTTAATAACGTAGACCGACATGGAGGTGAAGTTAGTGAGCACCCGGGTGATGAACAGAGCACCTAAAATACTGAGGCCGCCTAAGAAAAGCGGTACCGTAGCCGCGACAACATTACCGAAGATGAGTATCAGCAGAATAGCCACCACCGGGAAGGAGAGCGATTCAGCACGTTTAAGATCACTGGTCACTTGTTGATTAATCTGCACCGAAACGGCTATGTTGCCGCCGAGCCGTACCTGCAAGCCGCTACTGTGTTTGGCAAACAGTGCCACCAGATTATCGAAGACCTGTTGTTGCTGCTTGCTATTGCCGCTGAGGGCTACGTCAGCGTAGGTTGCATGGTGATTAATAGAGACGAGACGGCTCTCGCCACTGTTGTAGTAGCTTAGGACTTTAATGACGTGCGGCTGTCGGGCGATTGCGGCAAGATCTTTCTGAGCCGCTTGGTCAAAAGCGGGGGAATGAACCTGCAGCTGTGTACTGGACAATAGTACAATCAACTGGCCCTGTGTGCCGCTAAACTTTGACAGTGATAGATTTTCTACTTGGGTGGATGCAGCGTTCGGATCTTGGAAATCATTGCCGGTACTGAGGCGGCTAAAAACACCGAATCCGTAGATGCCGCCCAGCACAATGAGCAACAATGTGAGTATCAAGACATGCCACGGTTTGCGATATACAATTTTTGCCCAGCTTGCTAGCATACGTGATTAGTATAGCAACTCTCTTGTTCCGGAGGATATATAAAACGGATCAGTAAATTGACAGAATACTACCTTTATGTTAATATTTCAGTCACTATGACAGGTCACGATGGTTTTCCAGGCGGAGCAGAATATGGCGGCAATTTTGCAATCACGCCGCGCGCTGTAATAGCTGACTATTTCACTCGTGTGAATCGGCCAACTCCCGCAGAGATGTTGGCAGCAGGCGATGTGGTCGGTGCGGCGTACCGGGAAATCGAGAGAACCAATGATGCCCACACTATTTGTCATGATCTCGTATCATCTGTTAGGGCCGCCGAAGCAGGGCATATGGCTCCCACTGCCACTACCGTGCTAGCGGGAATGTTTGAAGCAGATGATCCAGTCATCCCGGGGCGTTGGCGACATGATGAGGGTAATGTACGGAGGGTGCTCTCAATGGTTGGCGTGATGGAGATTGCTTACATACAGGCAGCACAATTTGCGATAGAGGGAGGCGGCACCTTCCCCGGGGCGCTGGAAGATATGGCAGAAATCCAGCAGTTTGTAACTGCTTTGCGGCAACAGCGCTAGTGATACGCCGGCAGATCTAACAATTCAGTAATTGTCACAAAACGATAACCTTGTTTGAGGAGGCTATTGACCGTTATTTTTACCGCCTTAACCGTTTGGGCTCGATTGCCGGTTTTTCCATCAAAACCATCGTGAAAGATAATGATAGCTCCCGGCTTCACCTTGGCGAGTGTACGCTTAGCGATGCGTGCCCCATCAGGCTGGAAAACTTCTAGGGCAGAGCAGAACCGGCCTGACACCGGCTGCAAGCCGTTAGCGCGTAGCGTATGCAACAGCCAAGGCTGGCGCCAAAGCCAAGGCGAACGAAAGAGAGCCGGGCGCTTGCCTATGCAGCGTGCAATAATTTCCTGATTCTGCATGATCTCTCGCTTATAGCTCGGGTGCATCAAATGATCGCTGAAGCGATGATGCACGGAATGGTTGCCAATAATATGTCCTTCATCATGTAGCCGCTGTGTAACCTGAGGGTAACGCTCTACACAAACCCCAACTTCAAAGAAAGTTGCTTTAATCTGCTTCTGCGCGAGAAAGTCGGCAATGTGCGAGGTATACGGTTCGTTGGGGCCATCATCGAAGGTTAAGGCGACAACTTTTCCACCGCTCGGTCCGTGCCAAGGATAGCGGCCGAAGACTTGCGACATCGGTGACAAAAAAAGTCCATAGAGCAGGGCGCCGCCGAGTCCGATCAGTACCACGATAAGTAGGGCAAGCATGACTTAGTCGTTCAGCTTGTTGCCGAGCAGCACGCTGGGCTGCAACCGGGCGTTTTCTGTCTTCGTTTCTTCATCATCGCTGAAACGATAGGCAGGGGCCGGTCCGATTATAGTTCGTCTAAAAATACGGTCGAGATAGTAGCCACACAAATAGTAGAAAATGAGGGTTACAAATAGGTTATACAGCAGGCCGCGCTTTAGTCGCCTGGCTGAAGTATAGACCGGATTGCTGCGTACAAAGGCTACTTTGCCCTGTTTGCGGAGCTGTCGGAGCAAACTCAGTTCATCGCCTCCTTGCGGCGTATTGACGTCATAACCCTGCCAGAAAGATTTTTTAAAAGCAATATTCGTAGCGGTGATATAAAAGGGACGACCAAAGAGTCTGCAATAACCATCGACGGCTCTGAATAATAACTTAGGGTAGGTTCTGCCCCACCACGGCCCACTCCGATAGGTACATGGTCCAGCTACTGCTACGTAGTCGCTATGCTGCTTGAATGTTTCATCGATCGTCTGCAGCCACTGCGGCGTAAAAATAGTATCGGCATCAGTAGAGATAACAATTTCTCCCCGGGCGGCTGCCGTCCCAGCCTGACGAGCCCAGCACACACCGGCTCGTTTCTCGTAGACAATACGGGCTCCAAGTTCCTTGGCGATCTTTGCAGAACCATCGCTACAATTGTTATTAACGACAATAACCTCAAAAGTACCGTCAAACACTTGCTGCTGGAGAGAAGCTAGGGTATCGCCGATATAGTGCTCTTCGTTATAACAGGGTATAACCACACTAAAGCGCGGCGTTGCGGATGTCTTCTTCACATGCTTTAGTGTACAGCATTTACTAGGATTCTGGCGGTTAAATAATAGGCTTTGGGGCTACAACCAGCGACACAAACCTGAGTTGATTGCAACTTTATATCCGAGATAGTATGCTAGGAAGAATTATGCCTGACCACGAAACAGCCACGGGGGGGGGTGATAGATCACAACCGCCCCATGCTCCGGACCCTGACTCACTATCCAGACGAGAATTATTAAAGGCTACCATACTGGGCGGCGGCGCCCTGCTGACCGTTGGCGGCTCATTTGTTTTAAAGCACGTCATTAACGATCACGAACGGCATGAATTAGAACAAGCTGCGGAATATGCCGATGGTGACTTTGAGCGCGAAGAACTGGCAGACCGGGACTATGACGTGAAGCAGGGCATGAGACGGTACTGGCAAGAGGCAAGCGTGTGGCCGGGTCTCGCTATTCTGCCGCCAGATGTCCAACTGTTTGGTACGGTCATGCTGGATAAGGACTCAGAAATTGCCTGGCCAAAAGGGAGCGAGGCTGACCACCTGGCTGTACAGCGACCTTTTATGGTATTACAGACCCTGAAAGATGAGGGATTTGTGCCTATCTCGGGTGAAGCCGGAGATCAGCCCCCGCTGCCGGGAGTTATGAGCTTCTGGATGCCAGACTCGCAACAAATTGCTTTCTGTGATCAGCAAGCATTTAGTAGTGAGATTTTGATGCCGACAAACTCCAATGCGCCAATTTATGAAAGCGACACTAACTATAATGGTATCGTCGGCGAGAATGTTCATCTGGAACCGGCGGTTGCTCGAGATGGCTTAACCTATCGATATCTTCAATATGGAGGCGATTGGTTTGGCGAAGACGAGATAGTTACCAAGGTCTGTGGCCGCTCCATCTGGGCTAATCTTGCTGAAGTAGCGACCGCCTATACTGCTTTCGAAACTGGTCAGGGTACTGACCTTGTGCAATTACCGGGGGCTCCATGACGGCTGAATACTTTGCTGGCTACTTTGACGGCGCTGATCCGAATAGTCTCATTCCTCCGGAGACCGCTGCTGCTCTATCACCACCGGAACCGCCTGAGCCGCCGACTGGCGTGGCTACTGGGGCGCCCGCGGAGCAGCCCGGGGGTATGTCGCGGCGTGGATTTATAGCTCGTAGCTTAGTCGGTGCGCTCTCTGTGGGTGCAGTAGGTACGGCAGTCGTGTACGGAACGTATGAAGCCGTGGAAAATGCTGAAGGCCGTCGTCACGCTGAAGAACTGTTCGAACATAGTCTCTTCTATTCCCAGCAGCTATCATACTTTGACGGACTGTTAGAGGTTGACGGCAGTGTACCGGTAGCAGAGGGTATGTTTGCAGAAGCAGTCGAGCCTTCGCCTTTTTCACCGGATAATGAGGATTTTTTGGTGGCAGTTCGGCCTATTAACGTCGTCAATACAATCCTCAGAAATCTGGGCGGTCAAACTCACTTGGAAGTAGGGCTTATCCAGCGGGCAGTACAGGACATACCGCCAGGCCTATTCGCTTTTTATTGGCCACAAGAAGATGGCGGCGGCTTAACGTACCTCAATACCGATGCCTATAAAGGCTTGATAACTCCGTTAACGATTCATACCGATAACTTTGACGATACTAATACACTGCCAGTCTATGACATGACGATCAACGGGCGAGAAGTACAAGACGGCGTGGCGTATCCGTACGTGTTCGGATCACGCTTAACGTATCAGCCCGACGCTCAGGAGCAAGCTCGACTTACTGCCTTAGCTGCCAAGACTGGTCCGGAGGCGCATAAAGCCTATGAAGCTGCCGTAAGGAATTCGCGCCGCTTCTTTAATAACTACGGGGAAACTACAACCTATGCGGTTATCGGGCAGGCACTCAATGTTGATAATGCTGCGGATCTTGATGCCGTGGCCAGTCAGTTCTATAACGGGGTAGAGCCAATCAGCCTCCCGTATTCCCCGACACCCCCAGCTGCGCCAAAGGTAGATCTGCGATCCGATCCTTTTGCTGCGCAATCTGGCAACCAGCTACCCTAGATCACTTTGGTGACACCTAGTTCTCTTGTTATGATACTTGCATGCCACGCAAGTCGAGTAGAAAACCGGACAATAGCTCATGGTATGCCAACCATCTGAATAACGGTATTCGGCTGATCGGACTGCTGGTGCTCATCCTGATTGCCCTGGCTGTCTACCGTTACCTGTTTGTCGATATTATTACTGGCCGTTCACACTTCCTGGCCTACATTGCGCTCTGGCTCTTTTCAGCCTATATCATCTTGCCAAGGGTGTACCGCGGCATTTCGCGCCTCTACTTGCCTAACTATTTCTTTGGCCGCACCCAAACGGGAGACGGCCTGCTTGGGGACCCGATTAATCTAGCGTTCAACGGCAAACGTGAGCAGGTTATTGCTGCCATGGAAGCGGCCGGCTGGTCACAGGCAGAGCCGTTAAATTTTAACTCCTCACTTAAAATGATCTATTCGGCGGTGAGCGGCACCAACTATCCGTCTGCTCCGGTTAGTTCTTTGTTTGTGTTTGGCAGAAAACAAAACTTTGCCTTTGAGCGAGACCTTGATGGCAATCCGCGGCGGCGGCACCACATTCGGTTTTGGGAAACGCCGGAAAAATGGTGGTTGCCCGGCGGCTTTAAAACCAATTGGCTGGCAGCCGCTACGTTTGACAAGAATGTCGGGCTGTCCTTATTCACCGGCCAGGTGACCCATAAAATCGATGCCAATATTGATCAGGAACGGGACTTTGTTATTGATACGCTCAAGCACGCCAAAGTTGTTGACGATATTACTGTCGTCAAGCATTTCACTTCCAGCTATCATACGCGTAACGGCGGGGGCGATATGATCCACACTGATGGCGCCCTACCGTTTGTCACGGTTAAAAGCTAAGCCCCAGCGCAGCGATCTGACACGATATGCTACTTCGGCGGTGTTTTTAGTTACCGTCGATGCAGCGCCGCAGCCCAATACATGGTTTCCTGCAGGGAAGGTCGTATAGTGCGTGTTACTTCGTCTGGATCATCATGACGCTGATTTTCCGGTATATCCAGATAAATAGTTGGACTCAGTAGTGTTCTATTAAAGTTCCGAACCCTGCCATAGTAAAACGCCGCCGTGACCATGAGTAGCTCAATATTCGGATCCACACCAGCCACAGTCTCGCCAAACCCATCACGGACTGTTTTTATCTTCAACGGATGACCTTTCTGCTCCGGAGGTTTGGCTTTACGTGTACCTTCTACATGTTTAACCACATGGAGACCATGCTCATTAATGCCGGTAATTTCCAGGTCGATAGACGCTCGGCCGGCTTTCTTCTGCCATTCCTTGAAGAAGGCCTGCTCTTCCGGACTCTGCTTCTTTCTATCGATAACGTCTTTATCGCGCCAGATGGGGTACGCGCCTAAGTCGGCAACTCGTTTGCCAAGCAGCGGATACATAAAGATAGGAATTTTGGCACCAATCATGGTGATGCCTTTCATTGGTTCGAACACGTCATTCTGCTCGGCCATGGCGGCAATTTCTCCGGGATCAACAAACTTACCGTGCGTAAAAGCTATTGCCAAGCGAGCACCATTCTTGAGCGCCTGCCCTATGCGATCTTCGACACCGGGACCGAATATGGTGTCGGGATGCATGACTCTGCCTGCCAAGCGGTGATAGTCGGCAGCCCGCTCTGGATCTTGCCAGGTTTGTTCAACATGAGCATAGACGGCTTCGAAGTTCTGGACTTGAAAATATTCCTGTCTTGCGGCGCCGCTCAGCTCTCGAAATGGATTTGGCTCGTTCATTCAGTGTCCATAGTACGTTGGAGAAGACTAATTTGCAATCCACTATAAAATATGTTGATCGTTATGCTTACTACGTATATCTTGTAATACATTTAATTTAGTGTAATAATATTGCTTCATAAGCTTGAGGAAAATATGTTAGCGGTAGAGACCTTCTTAGTACGGCACGGTAGTTATGACCGGCCTGCTGGTGAACTCAACGAGCAAGGCATGCAGGACGCTGCACAGGCTGCAGAAGATCTGCAAGCTGCCGGTCTGGGTGCCTTCGCCTTGATCCTTAGCTCCGATGCCCCCCGAACTATGGGTACTGCCCACATTATTGCTGACTGCCTTTCGCTCGGTCCAGTCGTACCGAGCAAGAGAATGAATGTCGGCGGCAACGCCGGCCCAACTGCGATTGATGATTTAGACCGATGGATACTCACGGCACTTGATGAAGCGGGCGTAACGTTAGAGGGCAGGGAAGGCTTAGTGGTCGTAACTCATGAGCCGCTCATTGCGGCTGCCCAACGGTCTATGGACAGCGATAGCCGGGGAGACATAGGCTATGGAGAAGTGCTTCGGTATACGCCCGGTGTGTGGACAAGCCCATACTTTAGCGCGGCATCAGCAGCCCTTGCGGAAGAGCAGATTGCTGCAGCCAATAACCCGGCTGGCGCGCAACCTGGCGAGGGCCCGGGAACATGGGAAACGTTGCGGTTTACTTCCTAAGAAAAGTCAGCTCTATGGCTATGTAACACGAAATTAGCTTGCTTATCAGGCTTCGTGCAATACCGACAATATATTGCCTGCTGGATCCTTAAACCACGCTATATCGGGTCCACGATGCTGAGCAATGCCGCGGGCAATGCCCTTTTTGTCAGTCATGTTTTCATACTGTTCAAAACTCACGCCAGCCGCACTTAATTCCTTAACGGCTGCATCAATATCGTCGACGGGGAAGTTGAGAATGGTGTAAGTTGCCGGCTCATGGTTTTCTTTTTCGTATACATATATAACTGGTATGCCAGCCGGTTTGAGCTTCAAGCCCATCGGATCTTCTTCCACGGTAAGTCCGAGCGTTTCACCATAAAACTTCTTCGCTGCTGCCAGATCATTGACCGAAAAACCGCTAAATGCCCTGGAATCTTTTAACATGAGCCGCACCTCCTCATTAATAACTAACTACTTCTGTATCATAACAAATAAACAGCAGGAAAGTGTCGTCTAGGCCTGATCGTAGGCTTTTTGTAAACCAGCAACGTCAATCTTTACCATCTTGAGCATAGCAGCCTGCACCCGTTGGGCTTGGTCAGGAGCAGCACTACGCATAAGTTCACCGAGAGCTTTGGGAATAATCTGCCAGGATACGCCGAATTTATCTTTAAGCCAGCCACACTGTATGTACTCGCCGCCTTCGCCCAATTTCTCCCAGAAATAATCCACTTCTTCCTGGTCCTCGCATGTTACAAATAATGAGACGCCATGCGTAAATGTAAAGTCTTTGCCGCCGTCCATAGCCATAAACTCTTGGCCATCAAGCGAGAAGGAAGCATGGAGCAGCTGGTCGCTGCCCGGCATCACCATCGAGCCGTTAACTTTGGAGTTTTTGAAGATTGAGACATAGAAATCTACCGCTTCTTTGCCACGGCTCTCAAACGTTAAAAAAGTAGTAACTTTTTGCATATACACACTATAACCCAGAAGCGTATAGTAGATAAACATGAAACTCACTGTGCAAACTACCGCCAAGCGGGACATCGTGGACATTACTGATCAAGTTGCTGAGGTGCTAAAGGGTGACGGTGTCATCCATCTTTTTATGCAGCATACGACGGCCGCCCTGACGACGGCAGATCTTGACCCTGACACCGATCTCGATTACCTCGACGCCCTAACGGCTATGACGCCAACAGGTAAGTGGCATCATCCGCATAACCCCGAACATTTCCCCGATCATTTATGGGCCACCATAATTGGACCGGATGTCAGTGTGCCGTTTCATGACGGCCGACTCAGCTTGGGCAGCTGGCAGCGCATCATCGTGGTTGAGCTGGATGGCCCGCGTTCCCGTCAGATTGAGCTCAGCATCCTGAAGCTGGCAAACTAACGCGCAATGACAGTTGTGAAAACCGAACTCGTCAGGTTATTTTCAGTCTCTTGACGCAAGGTGGAATAATAGAAGCATGGATAACACTGATCAACAAACTCCAGTGCCTGAAAAAAAGGTCCCTGACGAACGGCCTAAGGCAGCAGCCCCACCTCTGGATTGGGAGCCTTCGCTCGGACTTGGCCTGCCCGTACCAAAACAGTTCGGGAGATATGCAACGTTAGTTGTTGTTGCTATAGTCGTCGTCATAGCCTTAGGCTTCGGCATCTATAAACATTTCAGTGACCACAAGGCCTCCCCTGTTGTTAGTACGCAATCAGCTACTGCTAAAGCGCACACTACCAATCAGGCAACGACAATACCAACTCGTTCTTACACCGCTGCAGATTTTAATCTCAGTTTTAACTACCCGACAGACTGGGACATTGTTAATAACGGTACCGGTCCGGTGACCGTTACGTCTCCAGGTATGCCGTTGACCAGTGCAACTGGCCAAAGTGTTACCGGAAAGATTACCATGACCATCCAGGCACAGGGCCAAATACCGGCAAGCTTTATGGCCGGCACGGCGCTGGCAGTCTTGAATTCCCAAGAAATTACCTACACGAATCCGAGTACCACGCAAAATATGAAGACCTACTTAAGTTTTGTACAGTACTCTTCCACCAATACCAAGGGCGGTCTTGATGGTATTTATGTGACGGGTAACGACGGTTATCAAAAGGATCAGGTTATTCCTTCGACCGATGTCGGTGCTATCGACCCGCTTATAACGATCACGTTTACACAATGCGGCAACAGCCTGTGTACGGAAAATCTGACTCCCTTAACGGTAGCCTCTACCAGTTGGAGCAAAACCTCCTTCCAGGCACCGGTTCTAAACATGCTGCGTTCGCTGGTTATTCAGTAGAACGGCACTATTGCTGCGGCGGTAGTGGTGGTTGCGGGGGAGGCGTAACTTCCGGAGCTGCAGCTGGCGGCTGTTCCATAGCGATCGGTATGACCGGCACGGGCGGAATCGGTAGCGGTGGGGCCGGAGTCTGTCCTGGTTGTTCAGCAGCGGCAGGCTGCACTGGCTGGGCTGCCGGAGCACTTTCGGTCGGCGGCAAAATCTGTATAGGCTGTTTATCACTCGGCGCCATGTGTACTCCTTGTACATCAGCAGAAGCATGCACGGTGTAGATATAATTAATGTGGTCGAAGGCTTGCGCTGCTGTTGCCATAGCTTTGATGGCGCCGCCGAGTGCTCCACCGCCGGTGTTCAGCTGGGCGAGTGGATTGCCGCTGCCGGCGCTGCCATTCAAATACAGCTGCAAGTTAACGGTTTTTGTTTCACCGGGGTTAATCGTGAAGGCTTCCCGGCTTTCTACTTGCGCTACTGTTTGATGCATGGTTCGCTCATCATTGACGCCCATACCATGACCGCCGCCCATATTACCGCCACCTATACTCAGGCCTTGTTCGCGGGCCTGCGCCTTAATTTCTGCTTTCACACTATTGACGGTTTGTGTACTATCGGCACTCAACGTGACGGTCACCGGAATGACCTGATTACCCGGCACCGAACTTGGGGCTTGAACATGTACTTGCACGCCCCCGTGCATATTTTCTTTCAACTTACCAAATAGTCCCATAAAATAGTTCCTTTTACGTTTACGCTTCCTACACAATAGCGCAGATTGGTCCGTACCACTAGTCTAAACTTACAATCGAACGCTGAATTTTGACAAATGTAATTAACGATGCTATTATCGCTTAATATTTTGCTAATCATAGGAAGTGTATGACCGCAGCGGAATCCCAACGACTGCCTCGGCCAGATAGTAACGGCGCTGCTATCATCCCGGCAGAACAACTCGATGAGCGTCGACAGGCACGAGCTGCCCGAGCAGCCTCCGCTGCTCTCCATGGGACGTACACCGGCTCTGCTGAGGCCATACCAAAAATGATAGGAATTACCACGGGGGGGGGTGCTGGTAATCAGCAGGAGTTTGAGCGCTTAGAACGCGAAGACCGGCTGCCAAATGGTCCTGACCCCCACGCGCCTTCTTACCAGGGCTGGCGTATAGGTTTACAGCCTCACGAGGAAGCACTTCGTAAACAGGAGACGCCGCTAACACCGGCTCAAATCGCTGACCTGTTACCGCGCATTGGTTTGCGTGGAGAATGGACCCACCGTGCCACCGCAGGAGACGACGCCCCCCTACATGTTTTTGAACGCGCCTTGAGTGACGCAGACCCGGTGCTGAAACCGATAAACTACCGCTCACGTCTGACCAAAACATTGCGCTCAAGTCTCAGTTTAAGCGGTGACCCGGCAGTGGGCTACGAGACGCTGACCGTGGAAACGCCTGAAGTGGTCATGCCCGAAGATATGCTGCTGGTCATCTCCCTAGAAGATCAACTTGCCACTGCAGTATCAGAACAGACGAGCTTCTTACAGTTTGAAAAGCCGGTATATGCTCATCCGCCAGCCATGCTGCCATCGTACCTGCGGCCCTAAGGATACCAGCGAATCTAGTGCTTTTTCCTATTGCTGACGGAGCGCGCTAAGGCAATGGCGAACAAGAGGACAGAGATCACAAACACTATGCCCCGAATATTTTGCTGAGCAACCGTGTTGTTTCGGCCATCGCTCAGTTGCAGGCCTATTATAATCACCCAAAAACTAACCCAAGCGGCGAGTCCCCAATAATCTATATGCTTTTTGAGCTTCATAGGACGTCCTTGTTAATTATTATGCAGTCTTATAATACGTTTAACTATATAACTAAAATGTACAAAGTTTAAATAACAAGTAAGGAGGTATTGACTTGGCCTTTAGATACCTTACAATTCTAAAACAGAGATAAAATGAAAAAATTGACTGAATTAAATAGTCACCGTGTCACCTACTGGATAGTACTGGCTGAAGTGCTCGTGGTTGCCGTAGTTGTTGGTTTCTTTGTACTAAAGTCACCAACGAAAGCCCCGACAAAAACGTCGGTAAGCTCCTCTGCAGACCATCGCTCGGCCACAGAACCAGCCGCTGCAGCACCGACACAACCGGTAACACCCTCACCATATAACCCGAATGTGTCGCTGACGCAGGCCCCGGTCATCTATCCAAACTGGACTGGCTATGGCATATCTGGACAGACGGGCACCTTCACGATGGCTGAGGCCGATGTTACCGTGCCGCATATTAGCTGTCCCAGCACCACGCAACAATCGCAGTTCAGTTTATGGGTAGGTCTCGATGGATTTAGTGGCGATAACACCGTAGAACAAGACGGTATACGGGCTAATTGCGATGAGCAGGCAAATGGCGCTATCCAGCCAGATTATTACACGTGGGAAGAAATGTATCCGGCAGCGCTGACCCGCGCTTCAGTTCCTATACAACCGGGTGATGTGGTACATATGGAAGTCAGCTACAACGCCACAACCGGCCAATACACCTTAGCTTTACATAATCAGACCTTGGGAAACGCAGCAGACGCCTCTTTAGTACAGTATGCGGCGTGTTCTTCCGGCAGTGTCTGTGACCGCAGCTCGGCGGAATGGATTAGCGAAAATCATATAGCTGATGAGGATCGCTTAATCAGTAATTTCGGTCAAGCCACGTTCAGTAATGCTGAAGCTTCGACGAGTCCTGACCTGAGTGCCCTGCCATTTACCGACTGGAAGAACTACCCAATGAACGCCACCATCAATAACGTGCCCCTGGAGACAGTCACTGATCCGTTAAACGAGACTACCAGCAGTTTTACCATAACGCAGCTGCGTACAAGCTAGATCTCTTTGCGGAGCGGTTATTTGTAAGTTATCTTTTAATTAACTTCTTGTATGCTTAAGCTTGCACTTCGTTTCAACTGGTATATTATTGCTGCATAAGGGAGATTATTATGCCATCAGTTAAAGAAGTTGCACAAGTGCCGCAAGCTATTACGCCGGCGGTTGAACTTACGAGGGGTTTTCCAGCCGAAGATGATATATCAATTGGGGATACAGATAGAGCACTTGCTGCCCGTTTCCAGGCCGTAGGCATGCTAGGACCTGTCGTAGACTATATTGTTGAGCACGATCGACAGCGGGAGTTCCCGGATCTCGGCATCCTCGGGACCGTTTTTCGCATTGGCAAGCCGGGCCCAGGCCACGTACTTAACTTAGCGCCTATGGGGGCAAATGATGACGTGCTGCTCGGATGTACTCCGATACCTGTAGGTCCCAGTCGTATTGGAGGACCGCTTAAAGAAGGTGAAGTTGTGGATCTATGCAGTACTGGGGTTGCGGCGACCGTCGGCACATCAAGTGTTGCTTATGCGGTACTGAATAGACACGAAGTAAGTGCTGCTGGCTTCGGATTTATGAAATATACAGGCAGAGTGGCAACGTTTAGCAATGTACCGGACAATGAACAGCTCCAGGCGTTTGTGGCGTCAGTAGTGCCTGACACTCCTGAATTCCCTATGGCACGTGTTGATATGTCTGCTTTGCCCGTAGGAGAACTAAGAATCTAAATAGCACTACTACAAGATGAACGGTATGATCATCTTGGTCTTTTGCTTGTAGGCAGGATATGTTTTTGGGAAGGCAGCAAGCATGATCTTTTCTTCCACTAGTGCACTGTAGATAAAATAGGTACCGACAATAGCCAAGATAAACAGCCCGATAAGCGTGGTGGCAAAAGCAGTGCCGAGCATGGCGAGCAGAATTCCCGAATAGATGGGATGGCGTACAAAGCGGTAGGGCCCACTCGTAACCAGCTCCGGACTTTGTTTGACGGTCATGGGCATCCCCCAATTTTCTCCTAAGTTCCGACGTGCCCAGATAGCGAAGAGTAAACCGAGTATAAAGGCAACAAAGCCGCCCCCAACAACATAGGGGTTCGTCAGATGGGTGTTATGGAAGCTGTAAGCGTTCGTAGCAGATAATTTTACGAAGATTACAATTACTATCAATAGACCGAAACGGATGGGCACCTCCCGCTCCAAACGTTGGCGCATTCTGGTTATATCTTTTTTTGTGCCGACTGCCGAGGCAAACCAATATACCCAAAAAATGACCCAGCACGCGAGGATAATCTTGCTTACCATACAGTCCCAGTATAATAGTTGAGCGCAATTTAATCTAAAAACAACGCCTCAATAGACAAGAATATTGCTTTATATATAATAGTATGATATAGTAAAAATAATTACAGTTTAAGCTCTGGCTTAACAGGGATGTAAGGCAAGTAAAGGGAGAATTTATGGAAACACCGCAAATAGCACAGGCACCACAGGTAGGTCACAATTATTTAAACAGGGCAGCAACCTTAGCCGCCGTTACTGTACTGGCATTGGGAGCAAAGGCAGCAACGCTGGTAGCCCCGGCTCATGCTGACACTGGTAGCGACCCTACAGCCTTATGTGAAGCAGATGCTTTATCTTCCTTCACCGGTGGTCAATTATCTATAGATACGAGCAACAACTTTGCCGTGCAAGAAGTCTCAGCTTCTGCTTTGCCTGATTCATGTAATGGCTTAGTCTGGCGCACCGTTTCTACAGAAGAACTCGCTGGTCCTGATACCAGTGATTTAACGCCGAACACGGCTAATACAGACGTTCAGGACGGTAATGGTGCTTTTGACACTACTATTCAAGCTCCAATGAATACGTCTTGGACCTGCGGTCAAGTTGTCGAGCAAGCAGTAACTATGTTTGTGACTCCTGTGCAGGCTGGTTCTCCCGATAGCTCCGAAACTCAGGTTATAAACGGTGAACCTGGTGAGACTGACTGTCCTCCGGCTGCGACTTCTCCTACGACGCCGACTGGCAACCCAACACCGGCCCCAACTAACACAGCCGGTGGTAACACGCCGCCAAGCCCAGCTCCAAGCCCAGCGCAACTTGTAGAACAGTGTGAAACCGCTGCCGTCGATAGCTTTGACGGTTCATCTTTAAAGTATTTACGTCCAACTCATGGTAAATATAACCGGGTAGAACAGATTGTTCGTGCCAAGGCTGTACCTGCAGATTGTGATCCTGTCGTTGATCGAACGATTTCAGTTGAAACGCTGGTTGGCAAAAAGGGACATCTTAAGCCTGACACTAGTCTTGAAGTACTCGACAACCGTAACATCAAACTTTTTGAATATTTGAAGCAGACCTTACAGCAAGCATGGCGCCCTGGGCAACACACTGGACAAGTAGTTAAGTTCACTGCTACCCCTACCGCAGCATACGCCAACGATGGCGTGGCTCCGCTCACAAAAACATTCTAAGTCCGGCCCCGGCCTCTTAAGTCATACCAAGCATATCGTGCCTGCTCTGCAAGCTGGTACAATGTTATTACTGTTATGAAACGGCTACTGATTCTGGGGATAGTCATTATAGTGCTCGTCGTCGGTGCTTTTTTTGTTTTCCCCAAGCACGCTGCT
>Ga0210398_10002444_pt1 | contig 18201 bp, 13 predicted proteins | sample IncBWC4OmetaG_FD_161047 | JGI IMG/M metagenome (GOLD analysis project Ga0210398, IMG submission 161047) | Forest soil microbial communities from Barre Woods Harvard Forest LTER site, Petersham, Massachusetts, United States - Inc-BW-C-4-O | ecosystem: Environmental > Terrestrial > Soil >... | reverse complement strand
GATCTCTGCTGATGCAAAATGCCGGCGACGCCGTCGTTACGGAAATCGTCCGCCGCTGGTCGACCCGGCCAGTGAGCGTTCTGTGCGGCCCCGGCAACAACGGCGGCGACGGCTTCGTCGTTGCCGACGGCCTCGCCGAGCTCGGCTGGCCGGTTCGAGTCGCCCTGCTGGGAACGAGAGAGGACCTGCGCGGCGACGCGCGTGCTGCTGCGATGCGCTGGAGGGGAGGCATCGAGGCGCTCGACGCCGGCGCGATCGACGGCGCGGCGCTCATCGTCGATGCCTTGTTCGGGTCCGGCTTGAACCGCCCGCTGGACAGCCGGGTCACCGCAGTGCTGGGCGCGGCCGTGCAGCGCGGATTGCCGCTGGTCGCGGTGGACGTACCGAGCGGAGTGATGGGTGACAGCGGCGTGAACGGAGGCGCGGTACCGGCAACCTGCACCGTCACCTTCGCGCGCAAGAAGCCGGGACATGTTCTGTTGCCGGGCCGGGATCTGTGCGGCGAAGTCGTGGTCGCCGATATCGGCATCCCGACCGCCGTCATCGACTCGCTGCAAATCGACGCCTGGGAAAACGATCCCGCGCTATGGCGGGCGCAATTACCGCGCATGAATTCCTCGGCCAACAAGTACACGCGAGGCCACGCACTCGTCTGTGGGGGCTATCCCATGATGGGCGCCGCGCGCATGGCGGCGCGCGCCGCGGCACGAGTGGGCGCAGGCCTGACGACGATTGCAGTGCCCGAAGTCTCGTTCCCCATGTATGCCGCATCCCTCACCAGCATCATGGTGCGCCCGATCAAGCACGGCGGCGACTTGACTCGGCTGCTCTCCGACGCGCGTTTCACGGCCTGCTTGATCGGGCCGGGGGCCGGTGTCGACGACGCCACTTTCGATGCCGCCCGTGAAATCCTGGCGTGTGCGCGGCCGGTGGTGCTCGATGCGGATGCGATCACCGTGTTTGCCTCCCGAGCGGCCGAACTCGCACAGGCCATCCGCGGACCGTGTGTCATGACGCCGCACGACGGCGAGTTCGCGCGCGTATTCCACACCTTGGGCGACAAGTTGAGCCGCGCTCGGGCCGCGGCGCGGCAAAGCGGCGCGATCATGGTATTGAAAGGAGCGGACACCGTCATTGCAGCACCCGACGGCCGTGCCATCGTCAATACCAACGCCCCCGCGAACCTCGCCACTGCGGGCTCCGGCGACGTCCTCAGCGGTTTGATCTTGGGGTTGCTCGCGCAGGGCATGGATGCGTTCATGGCCGCCGCTGCCGGCGTCTGGATGCACGGGGCCGCGGCTGCCGACTTCGGCCCCGGCCTGCTCGCGGAGGATCTACCCGATCTCCTCCCCGCCGTGCTGCGGCGCTTGGACCGCGAGTAGACACGCGTGAACGCCTGGTTTCCGCGGGTTACGTTTCACACATTGTTCATCGCAGTCGGTGTGCTCATCTATGTCTTGACCACCCGCGTGGAGCGCGATCGCCGGCCGCCGTCGATTGCCATTGCCTGGGTGCTGGGAATGATCGCGGTGCCCTATCTGGTGCTGCCCATGTACCTGCTGTTCGGCCGCCGCAAATTGCCGCGCAGGGTGCTGCAGTGGTCCGGAATCGGCTCGCACTGCACGCACTGGGCCGAGGATTTGATCGAGAGTTTCGGCCTGCCGCCCTGCGCGCCCGCCGTGATTCACATGCATCAGGACGGAGAGGAATCGGCGGCCGCGCTGTTCGCCGCAATGTCGAGCGCGAGCCGGCGCCTCGACATCTGCACCTATATTCTCGGCAACGATGCGTTCGGCCGCAGAGCGATGCAGAGAATGATGGACTGCGCGCACCGCGGCGTGCTGGTGAGGCTGCTCATCGACGGCGTGGGTGCGCTCCAGCTGCCTCGCACATGGCTCGACGAACTCAACGGCGCCGGCGTCGAGACTGCAATCTTCAGTCCTCTGTTCGCGCGCAAGACCCAGGGCCCGCGCAATTTGCGCAATCATCGAAAAATGGCCATTGCCGATGCGGCGCTCCTCTGGGCGGGCGGCAGAAATATCGCCGCGGAATACTTCATCGGCGTGGGCGGCGCCAAGCCGTGGCGCGACCTATCCTTCGACCTGCGGGGACCGGTTGCGGCCGCCGGGGCTGCCCAATTCGAGGCCGACTGGGTCGCCGCGGGCGGCAGACCCGTCCTGCCCGGCGCCGCGCCGAGCTTGGGCGAACCGCTGCCTGATTCCGGCACCGCCCGCGCCCAGTTCCTGCCGAGCGGCCCGGACCAGGCCGAGGACACCGTGCACGCCTTGTTGATCGACGCTTGTTTCCGCACGCGTGAACGCATGCTCGCCGTGACCCCCTACTTCGTTCCCGACGCCGCGCTCGAAACCGCGATGCGATTGGCGGCGCGGCGCGGCGTGAGTATCGACCTGTGCATCCCGGCGGTCTCGAATCATCGCCTTGCGGATTTCGTGCGCAGCAGGGCCCTGCGCGCGCTCGCCGGCGCCGGGGTGCGAATTCATCTGCTGCCTTACATGATTCACGCAAAGGCCGTCGTGTTCGATGAATCTCTGGCGTTTTCCGGATCGGTGAATCTGGATTCGCGCAGCCTCCTGCTCAACTATGAATGCGCCGTCGTCTTCTACGGAGAGCGCGAAATCGATTGGCTGTCGAACTGGATCCGCGCCTTGATCCCCGAATCGCACCCCTTCGATGGCCGCTCGCCGGGGCTGCTGCGTGACGTTGCCGAGGGATTGCTCTTGACGGTGGCCTATCAACTGTAATCGCGCGGGTAGGATTGCGCCTACACGGGATTTTCGATCGGCCGTCGGCGACGCATAGTATCCTTAAGGTCCGGTCGCGATCCGCGGATTGGCAGGTACGATGGAGTTTAAGGACTACTACAAGGTCATGGGCGTACCACGCGATGCGACGGAGGCGCAGATCAAGCAGGCCTACCGCAAGCTCGCGCGCAAGTATCACCCCGACGTCAGCAAGGAAAAGGACGCGGAAGCTCGATTCAAGGAGGTCGGCGAAGCCTACGAAGTGCTGAAGAGTCCCGAGAAGCGCGCCGCCTACGATCAATTGGGACAGGGGCACCCTTCCGGCCAGGATTTTCGCCCGCCTCCCGATTGGGGAGCCGGTTTCGAGTTCAGCGGTTCAGGCGCGCGCGAGTCGGACTACAGCGAGTTCTTCGAGTCGCTGTTCGGCGGGCGGGCACGGGCCGGAGCCCAGGATGGCCGCGGCGCATTCCATGGCGGGCGCGCCCATGACGGCCGGGGCGAGGATCATCACGCCAAGGTGCTGCTCGATCTCGATGCCACATTGCGCGGCGGAGCCCGGCAGCTTTCCCTGCGCGTCCCCGAAATCGACGCCGACGGCAGGCTGGTGACCAAGGAGCGCGTGCTCAACGTGCAGGTGCCCAAAGGCATCCTCGCCGGCCAGCATATTCGACTGGCGGGCCAGGGCACACGCCCGATGGGCGAAGGAACGCCCGGCGATTTGTTCATCGAAGTCGAATTCCAACCCCATGCGCTGTATCGGGTCGATGGACGCGACTTGTACCTGGACCTGCCGGTGGCCCCCTGGGAAGCGGCACTCGGCGCCGCGGTGAAAACGCCCACGCCCACCGGCACGGTGGACTTGAAAATTCCCCCGGGGTCGCACGCCGGCAGCAAACTGAGATTGAGGGGCCGCGGCATACCCGCCTCCCCGCCGGGGGACTTTTACGTGGTTCTTCAGATCGCGCTGCCGCCCGCGAACGACGACAAGGCCAAGGCTGCCTATGCGGCCATGGCTGCGGCCCTGCCCTTCAATCCTCGCGCAACTCTCGGGGTCTAAGGCATGTCTACATCAGGAAATCAGCCGCTGTCCGGCGCCATCTTCGAGGAGTCCGAACTGCTCACGGTCGCGGAATTGAGCCGCATATGCGCCGTTGACGAACGCCACATCGTGGAACTCGTCGACGAGGGAGTGATCAGTATCGTGGAGATCGGCACGACCGAATGGCGTTTCAGCGGCACCGCTCTGCGGCGCACCCGCCTCGCGCTGCGGCTCGAGCGCGATCTTGAAATCAACCTAGCCGGCGTCGCGTTGGCGCTGGATCTCATGGAAGAAGTGGAGCGCCTGCGGCGCGCGCTTCAGGAGAGGAGCTGATGGCAGCGCTCGAATCCGATGCCTTCGTGTTCTTCGGCGCCACAGGCGATCTGGCGTACAAGAAAATCTTTCCCGCCCTCTATGCCATGGTTCACCGCGGCAGCCTCGACATTCCCATCATCGGCATGGCCCGCCCCGGCTGGACATTGGACAAGCTCATCCAGCGCGCGCGCGACAGCATCGAGCAGGACGGCGACTTCGAGTCCGGCTGCTTCGCGAAGCTCGCCGCGCACTTGCGCTATGTGGGCGGAGATTACACCGACCCAGCGACTTTCGTCCGCTTGAAACAGGCGCTGGGCGGCGCAACGCGGCCGATCCACTATCTGGCGATTCCTCCGAGCATGTTCGCAAGCGTCGTGCAAGGCCTCGCGAAGTCGGGCTGCGCCGACAATGCCCGGGTCATCGTCGAGAAGCCGTTCGGGCGGGATCTCGCGACGGCGCAATCCCTCGACCGCACGTTGCACGAGGTGTTCGCGGAGCCGTCGATTTTCCGCATCGATCACTACCTCGGTAAGGAAGCAGTGCAGAATATCCTGTACTTCCGCTTTGCCAACACCTTTCTCGAGCCGATTTGGAACCGCCACTTCGTGCAGGACGTACAAATCACCATGGCGGAACAATTCGGGGTGGAGGGCCGCGGCGCGTTCTACGAAGAAGTCGGCGCCATCCGCGACGTGGTGCAGAATCATTTGCTGCAGGTGATCGCATTACTCGCCATGGATCCGCCCACGGGTCACGAACCGCAGGCGATGCAGGCGGAAAAGCTGCGCTTGTTCCGCGCGATGCGGCCGCTCGGTCCGCAGGACGTCGTGCGCGGGCAATTCAAGGGCTATCGCGCGGAGCCGGGCGTGGCCAAGGATTCGCAGGTCGAAACCTTCGCGGCGCTGCGCCTGCACATCGATACCTGGCGCTGGGCCGACGTGCCGTTCTATATCAGGGCGGGCAAGTGTCTTCCCATCAGCGCCACCGAAGTCACGGTAACGCTCAAGCGCCCGCCGCTCGCCGTATTCTCCCCCAACGACGGCATGCCCGCGAACTACTTCCGCCTGCGCCTGAGCCCCGAAGTGGTGATCAGCGAGGGTGCGCTGGTGAAGCGCAACGGCGACCAGATGGTCGGCGATCCCGTCGAATTGGTCGCGCGCCACCGCACCGAGAGTGAGAGATCCCCTTACGAGCGTTTGCTGGGAGACGCCATCCGCGGCGACCCTTCTCTGTTCACGCAGGATGACAGCGTGGAAGCGGCCTGGCGCGTGGTGGATCCTGCTTTAAAGGCCGGCCGCCCGGTACTCGAATACGAACCCGGTACCTGGGGGCCTCTGGCATCGAATTCCATCGTCGACGGCGATGATGCATGGCATAACCCCCAACCGGAGAAGACCCTGCCGTGCTGAATGCCGACGACCTCATCTTCCTGCTCGATGTGGACAACACCTTGCTGGACAACGACCGCTTCGCCGCGGATCTCGGCGACCGCCTGGAGCAGGCATTCGGTGCGTCCGAACGCGCGCGCTACTGGGCGATCTTCACACGCTTGCGCGAGCAGCTCGGCCTCGCCGACTACCTGGGAAGCCTGCAGATGTTTCGCGCAGGGCTCGACGACCATCCGGAGTTGCTGGAGATGTCGGAATTTCTATTGGAATATCCGTTCGCCGCGCGCCTCTTCCCCCGCGCGCTCGAGGCCGTGGACCACTTGAGGAAGATCGGCCGTCCCGTGGTACTGTCCGACGGCGACATCGTTTTTCAACCGCGCAAGATACAGCGCGCCGGAATCTGGGACGCGGTGGATGGCCGGGTCATGATTTACCTGCACAAGGAGCGTGTGCTCGACCATATGCAACAGCGCTATCCTGCGAAGCACTATGTCATGGTCGACGACAAGCCGAATCTCTTGTCCGCGATGAAATCTAATTTAAAGAGTACCCTGACCACGGTATTCGTGCAGCAGGGGCACTACGCGCTCGCAGCAGATGCCAAAACCGCGGAACCCGCGCCGGACTTGACGATCCAACGCATCGGCGATCTGATGAACCTCACACTATCCGACTTCCAGGAACGATCATGAACATCACCAAGACATTGCATGATTTGGGACAGAGCGTCTGGCTCGACAATATCACGCGCGAGATTCTCGACAACGGCACCTTGCGCCGCTATATCGATGAGCTGTCGGTCACCGGTCTCACCTCGAACCCGACCATATTCGATGCGGCGATCGGCAATACGTCGGCGTACGACAGGGGCATTCGCGAGAAGGCTCAAGCCGGGCTCGCCGACGAGGATTTGTTCATCGAGTTGGCGCTGGAGGACCTGCGCCGGGCCGCCGATCTGTTCAGGCCGGAATTCGACCGCACTCGCGGGATCGACGGCTGGGTCTCCATGGAAGTCTCCCCGCTCCTGGCCAACGACACCAAGACCACGATCGCCGCCGCGCTGCGCATTCACAAACAAGCGAACCGGCCGAACCTGTACGTCAAAATCCCGGGCACCGCGGCGGGGGTACCGGCCATCGAAGAGGCGATCTTCGCAGGTGTACCGGTCAACGTCACCCTTCTGTTCTCGCGCGAACACTACCTCGCCATTGCGGAGGCCTATTTGCGGGGCATCGAGCGGCGCCTGGCCGCCGGGCTCGATCCGCGCGTGAGCTCGGTGGCATCGCTGTTCGTCAGCCGCTGGGACGGCGCCGTCGGCGACAAGGTGCCGCAGGAATTGCGCAATCGCTTAGGGATAGCCATCGCCGCGCGCACGTACCGCGCGCACAACGAATTGCTTGACAGCAAGCGCTGGCGCGGCCTGGAAGCCGCGGGTGCGGGCAAGCAGCGCATGCTGTGGGCAAGCACGGGCACCAAGGACCCGAAGGCACCGCCCGGCCTGTACGTCGAGGCGCTCGCGGCGCCCGACACCATCGACACCATGCCGGAAAAGACCTTGCTGGCGTTTGCCGCCGGCGGCAGCGTCAAGTCGCCGATGCGCAAGGACGGCGGCGACGCCGAACAGGTGCTCGCAGAATTCGCGCGCGCCGGGATCGACATCGCCGCGCTCGCCGTTCGCCTGCAGTTGGATGGGGCGGACGCCTTCGTCAAATCCTGGCGCGAGCTGATGAAGCGCATCGCCGAGAAAAGCGCGGTGCTGGCGACATCTTGAATCCGAAGATTAATCCGCTCGCCGGGCAGGCCGCGCCGGCTGCCTCGCTGACGGACATCCCGAGGCTCGTCAGTGCTTACTACACCGAGCGGCCGGATCCTGCGATCGCGGCGCAACGAGTCGCCTTCGGCACGTCCGGTCACCGCGGCTCCTCGTTCGATTCGAGTTTCAACGAATATCACGTGCTCGCGATCAGTCAAGCCATCTGCGAGTATCGGCGGCGGCAGAACATCGACGGTCCGCTGTTCATAGGCTGCGACACTCACGCGCTCTCGGCGCCCGCCTTCGCAAGCGCCCTCGAAGTACTGGCCGCCAACGGCGTCGAGGTCATGATCTCCGCGGGCGGCGAATACACCCCGACCCCGGCCGTGTCGCACGCCATCCTGACTTACAACCGCGGCCGTACCAGCGGGCTTGCCGACGGCATCGTCATCACGCCGTCGCACAACCCTCCCGACAGCGGCGGCTTCAAGTACAACCCGCCGAACGGCGGACCGGCGGACACCGACGTGACTTCGGGCGTGGAGGCCCGCGCGAACGCATTACTGCAATCGGGTGCCGGCGCGATCGGCAGGGTGGGATTCGCCGCTGCGCGGCGCGCCGCCACGACCCATGCTCATGATTACCTGCAAGCCTACGTGGGCGACCTCGGCGCCATTTTGGACATGGAGGTCATACGCGGCTCGCGCATCCGAATGGGAGTCGACCCCTTGGGCGGCGCCGGGGTGCACTACTGGGCGCGTATCGCGGAGGTCCATGGCCTCGATCTCACGGTGGTCAACGACGCGGTCGACCCCACCTTTCGCTTCATGACCCTCGATTGGGACGGGAAGATTCGCATGGATCCCTCCTCGTCCTACGCGATGCAGCGCCTGATCGGCCTCAAGGACAAATTCGACATTGCCTTTGCCTGCGACACCGACCACGACCGCCACGGCATCGTCACCGCCGGCAGCGGATTGCTGCCGGCGAATCATTACCTGGCGGTTGCCATCGACTATCTGTATCGCCATCGGCCGCGCTGGCGGGCGGACGCGGCCGTCGGCAAAACCGTGGTGAGCAGCGCCATGATCGATCGCGTCACCCGCCGATTGGGCCGTACGCTGTACGAGGTGCCGGTTGGTTTCAAATGGTTCGTGAGCGGGCTGCTCGACGGCCGGCTGGGGTTCGGCGGAGAGGAAAGCGCCGGCGCTTCGTTCAGCCGTCTCGACGGCAGCGTCTGGACCACGGACAAGGACGGCATCGTGCCGGCGCTGCTGTCGGCGGAGATCACGGCGCGTACCGGGCACGATCCGGGCGCCGCGTACCGCGCCTTGACCCAGGAATTGGGCGCGATGTACGCCAATCGCGTGGATGCCCCGGCAAACCCGGAGCAGAAGAAAAAGCTCGCCAAACTCGATGGTGCGCAAGTGCGGACCAAAGAACTCGCCGGCGAACCCATCGAACGCATTCTGACGGCGGCTCCCGCCAACAATGCGCCCTTCGGCGGCGTCAAGGTCATCTCGGGGGGCGGTTGGTTCGCGGCACGCCCTTCCGGAACCGAAGACATCTACAAGATCTATGCCGAGAGCTTTCGCGACGCCGGCCATTTGGAGCGGCTGATCGCCGAAGCGCAGCTCATTGTGGATGCGGCGCTCGCCGGCACCTGATACCCCGCTCGCAGACGTGCAAGCACGCGAGACCACCACCCTGAGCGCGACGGCCAAGCGCCTGGTCCCGTGGTTGGTGGCTGTGGGCTTTTTCATGGAATCGCTGGACACGACCATCTTGAACACGGCCGTTCCCGCCATCGCGCAAGCGCTCAAGGTGCCGCCGCTCAGCATGAAGGCGGTGCTCGCGAGTTATACCTTGAGTCTCGCCGTCTTCATTCCGATCAGCGGCTGGATGGCCAATCGCTTCGGCACGCGGCGCGTATTCGCATCCGCAATCGGCATCTTCACTCTCGGATCGTTTCTCTGCGGCATCTCGAACGAGATCCACCTGCTGGTGGCCTGCCGCATTCTGCAGGGCTGCGGCGGCGCCATGATGCTCCCCGTGGGGCGCCTCACCATGGTGCGCACCTTCGAGAAATCCGAACTCATCAGCGCCATGAGCTTCGTCGCCATGCCGGGCCTGGTCGGACCCATGTTGGGGCCGCTGCTCGGCGGCCTGATCATCGGTTACTTTCATTGGAGCGTGATCTTCTTCGTCAACATACCGATCGGCCTGTGCGGCCTGATCCTGGTGTATCGGCATCTGCCCAACTACCGCGAGCAGCGCAATTATCCGCTCGACATCGTCGGCCTGGTGCTGTTCGGCTCCGGCATTTCGCTCCTGTCCTACGTGCTGGAGGTATTCGGCGAAACTTCTTTAAGCGGGCGCGAAATACTGGCGCTGCTAACCATCTCGGCCGCATTGCTCGGAGCGTACGGCCTTCACACCACGCGCATCGCGCATCCGTTGCTGCGGTTGGGGCTGCTGCGAATCAGGAGCTTCCGCGTCGCGATCACCGGCAACATGTTCACCCGGCTTGGGATCGGCGGCATCCCCTTCCTGCTGCCGCTCCTGTACCAGGTCGGCCTGGGATTCACACCCATTCAATCGGGATTGCTCATCCTGCCGCAGGCGCTGGCCGCCATGAGCCTGAAGCTGACCATGCCGCACATACTGCGCAAATTCGGATTCCGCCGGGTGCTGATCGCGAACACCGTCACCCTGGGATTGATGATCTTCCTATTCGCGACCATCGATACCGGCACGCCGGTATGGATGATCGTGCTGCTGGCCTTCACCTACGGATTCCTCACCTCGCTGCAATACACCAGCATGAACACGCTGGCGTATGCGGACGTGAGCGCCCGCGAAGCCAGCGGCGCCAGCACCATCGCCAGCACCGTCCAGCAAATGGCGGTGAGCTTCGGCGTGGCCACCGCCTCGTTCGCCGCCGCCCTGTTCGTCCCCGACAAGGTGCACGCAACGGGACCCGAAATGATCCACGGCCTTCACCTGGCGATGCTGGCGCTCGGCGCAATGACCATCGTGTCGACGGTGGTATTCAACCAGCTCAAGGCCGGCGACGGCGACGCGGTGAGCCGCCACAAGGCCGAACTGCCGAGCGCCTGAGTGCTATTCCGCTTTGATCGCGTGGCCGCCGAATTGGTTGCGCATCGCCGACAGCAGCTTGTCGGTGAAGGAGTCCGCGTCGCGCGAGCGCAGGCGCTCGAGCAACGACAGGGTGATCACCGAGGCGGGCACTCCCAGTTCAATTGCCTCCGCCACGGTCCAGCGGCCTTCGCCCGAATCCGCGACGTACGGGGCGATCCCGTGCAGGGTGGGGTTCTTTTCCAGCGCATTGGCGGTGAGATCGAGCAGCCACGAGCGCACCACGCTGCCGTAGCGCCAAATCTCGGCGATTTGGTGCAGATCGAGGTTGAACTCGGTCTTGTGCTGCAGGATGGAGAACCCCTCGGCGTAGGCCTGCATCAAGCCGTACTCGATGCCGTTGTGGATCATCTTGGTGTAGTGGCCGGAACCAACCGCCCCGACCCGGCCCCAGCCGCGATCCGGCGCCGGCGCGAGGGTCTCGAAGATCGGGCGCAACCGCTCGACCACCGCCTCGTCGCCGCCGATCATCAGGCTGTAGCCTTCCGCGAGCCCCCACACGCCGCCGCTGGTGCCGGAATCGACGTAGTGAATTCCCTTTTGCGCCACCGCGGCTGCCCGGCGCTGAGTGTCGTGAAAATTCGAGTTGCCGCCGTCGATGATGGTGTCGGCCGCCGCCAGCATCGGCGTGAGGCTGGTGATCGTCGAGTCGGTGATCGCCCCGGCCGGCACCATCAGCCACAGGACGCGCGGTGTCTTCAGTTTCGCCACCAGCTGCTCCAGCGAGGCCGCCGTTGCCGCGCCCTTCTGCTCAAGGGCGGTGCGCGCCTCCGCGGCGGGATCGAATCCCACCACCGTGTGGCCGCCGCGCAGCAGGCGCTGCGCCATGTTGGCGCCCATGCGCCCCAAGCCAATCATCGCGATTTGCATGATATTCAATCCGTTCGCGCGCAGGCGCCGTGCTTTCAGTATAGATCTCGAGACGAGGCGAGGTACAGCGGGATCTTGGCGTGCGGATATTTAGGCGTGCTTCAGCATGATCATGACAGCGGGGCTTCCCACCGGTTCGAAGCGGCCGGTGAACTGCAGCGCCCCGGAGGAGGCGATGATGCGAAAGGAGGTGATCGAATCGCCCCTCTGGTTGCACGAATAAAGGAACTCGCCGGCGGGATCGATGGTCACGCATCGCGGGTAGTCCGCGTGGACCCAGACATCGGAAATCATCCGCAATTGACCGTCGGCCGCCACCGCAAAAACGGCCACGGCATTGTGCAATCGATTCGACACATATAGGAATCGGCCGTCTGCGGCGACGACGACTTCCGACGACAGATTGCTGCCGCTGAACTTCGGCGGCAGCGCCGACACCAGCTGTTTCTGCTTGAACGCTCCCTTGGCGGAATCGTAATCGTAGACCGCGATCTTCGCGTCGTGTTCGTACAGATTGTAGAAAGTTCGGCCGTTCGGATGGAACGCGAAGTGACGCGGTCCCGCGCCCGCGAGCGCCGAAAGCACCGGTACGGCGGCGGGCAGCAAACGGCCGGTTTGTGCGTCGAGGCGCCAAACCAGCGTCAGATCGAGACCCGAGTCGTTCGCAATGACGAATTGCCCGCTGGGGTCCGCCGCCACCATGTGCATGTGCGGACTATCGTGATCACTGACCGCGAATTGTCCCGGCGGATCGTCCAGCGAGCGCGCGTGATGCCGCGGTCCGACGCTCGGTCTCACATCGGTCGCCTCGCCCAACGCGCCGTCCGCGCCCACCGGAAATACGGCAACACTGCCGCCGCCGTAGTTGGCGACGAACGCGAATTTTCCGGACGGGTGAACGCTGACATACGTGGGGCTCGTTCCGGCCGAGCTCACCGCTCCCAGACGTCTGAGTTGGTAGCTCTCGCCGTCGATCGCATACGACACCACGGCTCCGCCGCGCTGGCCCTGGTAGTTGTCGATCTCACTGACGGCATACAGCCGCGTCCGCGCCGGATTGACCGCGAGCCAGGTCGGATTGCGAATGTCGTCGAGTACCTGCAGTTGCGTCAGGGCACCCGACGCAGCATCCTGGCGAAAGAGGTAGATGCCGCCTCCGTTCGGCGTGTAGGTGCCGACATAGGCGACACAGCCCGCCGCCGGCGCGGGATTGACCGCGGCGGCGCGAGCACCGAACGGATGCGCCGCCGGCACGGTCAGCAGCGATGCCGTCCTGATGAAATCCCGGCGTGTGATTCGTGAGTCTAGCAACGCATCCCTACATCCGGCGGAAATTCAGTTGTTCAATGAGAGAGTAATGCTCGTCGCAGCCAGGGAAAAAGTGGAGGCCGTGTACTGCCCGACCGCCGTCAGTCCGGTCACCAGGGTGGTGCCGTTCAGCTCGGTTTGCAACTGAGTGATGAATGCATCGTAGGTATCGAAGTTCTCGACGGTCGTGCTTTGCAAATGGGCGATGGAGTATACCGTGTTGGCCGAAGTCGGATTTGGCACGATCAACGGGTCCGACGCCAGCCCGACGATATCGATGATCTGCGCACCGACCTGGATTTGATGCCTCGCGCCGATGCTGCTGTTGTGGGAATCGACATCGATCGCCGTGCTGTCGTAAGTGGCGAAAGGCGATGCCGTCCCCGCGCTCCAATCGACCATCAACACCGCATCGATGGTCGTGGGATCGAGCAGTGTCGAGGCCGTAAAATTGGGGGGCACCGCGCCGAAGGCACTCGGCAGTCCCGTCACGATCACCGGCGCACCCACCGTCGAATTCGTCAAGTCCAAACTGCCGGTGGTCACCGAATACGCGCCGGGCGCGGCGCCCGAGCCGACGAAATCGAGTGGTGTGATCGCCCGCCCGCCGAGGAACGCCAGATTGAGCGTCAGAGCTCCGGTGCCTTGCGCAGTGACCAAACCCGAGGCCGTGGTGGTATCGAGGCGCACACGGCCCGCGCTCGCATCCAGAGTCGCATTCCCGGCCGATTGAATGCTGGCCACGCCGAAGGCGTCGATCGAGGCCCCCACGGTGACCTGCTGCGGAGTAAAGAATTCGGCCACGCCCTGTCCGAGCTCAGTAATCAGCGTATTGGGACCCACGATCACGAAGGTGGTGCCGCCGAGAAAGGTTTCGACGCCGTCGTCGGCCACCAGAGTACCGTCCTCGACGGTCAGTGTGTCGCCGTTGCGCGCCGACACGGTACCGGTCACGCGGTCGAAGCCCGACCCCTGCACGCTGCTGCCCGCCAATACCTGTGAGGCCGTGAACGTCACCAGGGAGGTGCTCGTGGTGCTCGCCGTGCCGGCGGTCGTCGTTGTAGTGGATTGCTGCGCGCTGGTCAGCGTGCCGTAGACGACGGTCAGCGTGCCGCTACCCAGGCTCGCCAGCTGCCCCTCGCCGGCGGTGCCGGTGGATGCGCTGCCGTTGACCTCGTAGGTGGTGGTGGTGCTCGGCACTACGGCCAAGGTTCCCGCGCCGGCAACGGTGCCGTTGAAGGGCCAGATCCCCATCGAGAACGAGCCGCTCGTCGTGGATGTCAGATCGCCGCTGGTGACACCCGAGATCGGACCGCGGATGCGCACTAGTTTGGCGTCAATGGGCAATGCGCTGGCGGCCACGACAGGCGTGACCGTCACCGTCGCGGCGGACAGATTGACCACGTTGGATGCCGCCAGATTGAAGTTCAGCGCGAGCCGCGACGATCCCTTGGACGTGACGCTGAACGAGTCGCTGGGATCGAGATTCACCGTGAGCTGGATTTGACCCAATGCCCGGCCGTTCGCGCCGACAGGAGTCAACGTCACGCCGTTGAGGCTGCCGTCGTCATAGACGATCTGTGCCGCACTGTAGTCCAGGGTCACGAGCGCGCTCTTGTAGTCGCCCTTCGCCACGGCGGCGGCGCCCAGCACTTCGCTCACGTCGGTGAGCGTCGTAAGATCGACGGTGGTGCTCGCCGGCAGTATCTTGAGAGCCGACTTGCCTTCCAACTGCACGGAAACCAATCCGACCCGGTACGCGAGAAAGTTGTCCTGCGACGGGGTGCTCGTCAGCGTCACTACAGCGGTCCCATTGCACGCCGCGAGCGCGAGCAGCACGGACACCGCCGGTGCCAGGAGCAGCCGGCCCCAGGCGCAGCGCATGGTGGAATGCAAACTTGAGCAGGACGGGTTCATTGATGATTCGACCCTCTGGGTAAGGGTATTGTTCAGCGAATTCCGCTGCAAAAGAAGCAGAAAGTAGGCAAAGATCTGTGAAGGCGCTCATAGTGAGAGGTCGAGCGTCGCTTGTCGGCGACAGGCCTCCGGGGACCTAGTCTAAAGGGTTTTGGCGGGCCCCGGCTCGACCGGCACGTCCACCGCATCAGCCGCGCCCGGCACAGTCGACCGGCGCTGTTGTTTCGCGTCTTGGCGAGCTTTCCTGGCGGCCTCTTTCAGTTTCTTCGCATGACGATAATTCGGTTTGGCCACTTAAGATCTCCTCAAGATTGATTCTGCGTTTTGATCTTACTCTGCCTACACCGAAACGCGACTCCGACATGCGCGCATCATCGGCTCATCAGCAGGCGATCCGGAAAATGCCCAACCTCGCGCATCGACACCCCTTGTGCGGCCAGGCGATCCCGGGTGTCCGGCCGCATGACGGCGAAACCGCGGCCGCTCGACTGCCACACTTGCGCGAATTGCCTCAAAGTTGCGATACCGCGCCGCGGATCCTCCGTCAGGCCCAGATCGAATTCATCTCGGTAATCGACCAAGACCAAGGGCCGCTGCAAATAGAAAGGCAGCGACTGTTGGTAGGCCTGCACCGCGTACACCGGGTCGGCCGTCTCGGCCCGACGGCGCAGTTCCAGGGCCAGGTCCTTGCCGCTGAACAGGCTCTGCGCGGCGTTTGCCGCAACGATGACGGTTCCCGACCCGAGGAACCAGCTGAGGCACAAGGCCGCCAGCGCCTGGCGCGGCCGGCCCCGCAGCGCGCACGCGGCACACGCCAGTGCACCCAGGGCGAGCAAAGCGCACGTCGCAAGAAGCACCGGCCGTATGAGCAGAAGCAACGGCCGCGACTCGGACGAACTCCACAGGCCGGTGGTATACGCGAACACTCCCAGGCTCGACGCCAGAGACAGCAGAGATCCCGCGAGCAAGCTGCCGCGGGCTTCGCCGGCCTCGTGACCGGCGCAGAGCAGTGCGAGCGCCGGGACGGCCGGCAAGATGTACGTCACCAATTTGGAATCGGACAGCGAAAAAAACAGCAGCACGAACACGCACCAAATCCACAGAAATCGGGCCGGGTCGAATCGACCGCCGGGTACAGCGCGGGTGCACGGCGAGAGCAGCGCGCGCGCCGCCTGTGGCAGCCAGGGCATGATTCCCACGACCAGCACCGGGACGAAGAACCACCACGGCTGGGTGCGATGCTCGATCGGCGTGAGAAACCGCTGGAAATGCTCGCGCACGAAGAAGAACTGGAGGAACCGCGGATCGGCGCGCGCCGCCAGCACGAACCAGGGCGCGGCAATGGCCGCGAACAAGGGCAGTCCCCAGCGAAGATTCAGCCGGCGCAGCAGCGGCCAGTCGCGTTGCCATGCCGAGTACGCCGCCAAGGTGGCGACAGGGATCAGCACACCGATCAAACCCTTGGTGAGTACCGCGAGCGCCATTGCAGCCCAACAGCCCAGCATCCATGCGCGCCACGGCTCGTGGGTCTCCCGCCGCCGTTGCGCCATCAGGAAGCAGCTCAAGGCAGCGAGCAGACAGAAGCAGAGCAGCATGTCGAGCGTCAGTTGGTGTCCCAGCAGCACGAACAGCACAGAGGCCGAGGCGAACAGCAGCGCCCTCGCCCCGCCGCCGGGTCCCCAAAGCCTGCCGCCGACGAAAAACAGGACCACCAACGACAAATAGCCCGCGATCCCCGTGCACAACCGAGCCGTGAATTCGCTCTGCCCAAGAGCGCCGAAGGTCAAAGCCGTGAGCCAGTACTGCAGGGGAGGCTTCTCCAGGTACGCCAGCGCATTGAGATGGGGAATGACCCAATCGCCGCCGCTCAACATCTCGCGAGGTATCTCGGCGTAGCGCCCCTCGTCGGGGTCGAACAACGGTCGGCGCGCGAGCAGCGCGAACCACAGCACCGTGCAAGCAACCGCTGCGGCCCCGAGCATCCATGACTTGCGTAAAACCGAACTCACATTGGTACTATACCGGGGCGTGACGGATCAAACTCAAAAGTCCTGGGTGCGCGCCGCGAGTTTCGGCCTGGGCGTTCTGTCCGTCATCAATCTGTTCAGCTACCTGGATCGCTACATCGTATCCGCGCTGGCTGAGAGCCTGAAGCACGCCGGTTTTGGTTTCACGGATGCGAACCTGGGCTCTCTCATGTCCGGGTTCCTGGTGGTGTACTTCGTCACGGCACCGGTATTCGGCGCGCTGGGCGATCGGCATTCGCGGCCGCGGCTGATCGCGTTCGCTGTGGCCTGTTGGAGTTTTGCGACCGCGCTGTCGGGATTTGCGATCGGCTACTGGTCGCTGCTCGCGGCGCGCGCTTCCGTCGGCGTCGGAGAAGCGGCCTACGTCACGATCGCACCGAGCTTGCTGTCGGATTATTTTCCCGCGCGTCAACGCGGCCGGGTGATGGCGATTTTTTTCTGCGCCATCCCCGTGGGCTCGGCCCTGGGCTACGTGGTCGGCGGGCTGGTCGACAAGCACTACGGCTGGCGCGCGGCGTTCTTCGTCGCCGGAATTCCCGGGCTGTTGTTGGCGGCCTTGTGCTTGTTGCTGCGCGATCCGCCGCGCGGCGGGCAGGACGCCGGCGCTCCGCACACCGCCGCACCCGCACCGAATCCACGGCGGGCCACCCTGGGAAAGGACATGCGGGCGACCTATCGGCGGCTCAAACTCAACAAGCCGTATGTGCTCACCGTTCTGGGATACGCCGCCTACACCTTCGCCCTGGGCGGCCTCGCTTTTTGGATGCCGGCGTTCCTCGAGCGCGCCCACGGCATCCCGCGCAGCGAGGCCACGGTGAGCTTCGGCACCATCGTGGTGATCACCGGATTCGTCGGCACCTTCGCCGGCGGCTGGCTGGGAGACTACTGCGCCAAGTATTCGCAGCGAGCCTACCTGTGGCTGTCCTCGATCGCCACCCTCGCCGCGGCCCCCTTCGTGTGGTTCGCACTGACCGCGCAATCCCACACGCTGTACATCGCGTGCATGGTGGCGGCGCAATTTTTGATGTTCCTGTCCACCGGCCCGATCAATGCGGCTACAGTCAATCTCGTGCCTGCCGCAGATCGTGCCACGGCGATCGCACTCGAGGTATTCATCATTCATCTGCTGGGAGACGTACCCTCGCCGCCCCTCATCGGTGCGATCTCGGATCATTCCTCTCTCGCCGACGCAGTCAAGATCGTGCCGGTTGCAGTTGTGATCAGCGGCTGCATTTGGGCCTGGGCGGCGCTCACGCTGCCTCACGCTCAGACTCAGGGAGTGAAATGAATCCCCGAGATGCGGAATTACGGGCTGTTTCTTGGGAGTATATTTCCTTATAAATCCACTACTTGAAGTGTAAACCGAAGGAGGAGCAGCAATGGCGGGGCGCGGCAAGTTGCGTTGTATTTCGCCTGGAGCCAGCGGGCGAGCGATGAGGAAGTCGGCGCGATCCGGTCCTTAAAACCACTTTATTTTACGGAATTGATTATAGGGCGAAGAGTGAATAGATGTGGAGACCCTTCGGAAACACTTGAGTAGACAAGGATGTCACTTGAACCTGGAGAAAGCGCCAGTCCGAAGTAACCGCACTGGCCCTGGCTGAGCTTTATGGATCGGACGATCTTGGTTTGCGAATCGATGTATGCAAGATGGTTTTCTGCA
>Ga0210398_10002442_pt1 | contig 18202 bp, 14 predicted proteins | sample IncBWC4OmetaG_FD_161047 | JGI IMG/M metagenome (GOLD analysis project Ga0210398, IMG submission 161047) | Forest soil microbial communities from Barre Woods Harvard Forest LTER site, Petersham, Massachusetts, United States - Inc-BW-C-4-O | ecosystem: Environmental > Terrestrial > Soil >... | reverse complement strand
GCTATTCAGAACGGCCTGGCAAGCGCCGACAAGGCTTTCAGCGGGGTCCGTGCCCGTGGGCGATGTATCCGGAACATTGTGCTGGAAAGGGCTGGCAATGCTGTATCGCTGCGACTCGAAATTGCCAAAGAAGAAGAGTTTGTCCTTTTTGATCGGTCCACCGATGCTGGCACCGAATTGCTCGAGTGAGACCGGCACCCGTTCCGAATAGAGATCCACTGCGTCGAAAGAATCGTCGCGGCCATACGCGTAGGCGCTTCCATGGAAGGAATTGGTACCGGATTTGATTCCGACATTGACAACCGCGCCGGGCTTCCAGCCATATTCCGCGCGCGGATTTTCAATCGTCTTGAATTCGTCGATGGCATCGATAGGCAAGATGGTGCCCGCATCACCGGCGGCCATACCCGCGTTCATAATGCTCTGCGCCATCCACGGATCGTTGCTGTTTACCCCTTCCACGAGGTACATGTTGTCGTGGGGGCGCAAGCCGTTGGAACTTTGCGTCCAGCCTCCTCCGCCCGAATAGACTTCGACGCCAGGGCGAAGAGTCAACAGGTTTTCGAAATTTCGACCGTTCAAGGGCAAGTCGTTGATGACTGCGCTCTGAATCGTTCCGCCGAGTTCGGCGTTGGTCGTATCCACCAGAGGAATCTCTTCGGTAACGGTGATCGTCTGCGCTTGCTCGCCGGGCTGCAGGGACAGATCCACGCGAATTTCCTGGCCGACTTCCAGCACCACGTTCTGTCGCTCCGTGGCTTTAAAACCCTTGAACTCGACGCGCACCTTGTAGTTGCCGGGGAGCAGGTTCGGCGCGTTGTACGCTCCTGATTCATCCGTGGTCAACGGCCGCGAAGTGCCTCTGTCGACATCCAAGACGGTTACAGAGGCGCCAGAGACCACGCCGCCATTCGAATCGGTCACGGTTCCGACAATACGGCCTGCGCTGCCTTGTGAGAACAGGGGAGCGCAACACAGGAACGACAATCCAGCGGCTAGAGCGAAAACTGCTGCAGGAATTCTCCAACTTGCAGAGAACGATACACCAGGCTTCATAGGGCTAACCCTCCTCGGTTCGTCTAGCAGTCCAAGCGAATGAGGGATCGCGAGCTTCTTAGAGTCCACGCCTTCACCTGGTCGAACGGAATCGCCAGGATTCGCTACGATCTGCCACCTATGGGAACAAAAGAAGAAGCCGATATGTCCGAGTATAAAAATATGAACTACAACAAGTCAAAATCACCCAGAAAGCAACCCCAGTTGACGCGATACTCGTGCATTAAAAATTGAATGTCAAGCTAAGTTTTGAACGTTCGAGATCTTCCTTGGAGCCATTGGACGAGTATTCGGTGAGGAGTTCGAAGTGTGCGATTGACTGCGAATGCGAGCCTGTTCTTTCGGAAAAGTCTCTGAGCTATTCACTGGGCAAAACTCGCTTAAAGGTTCTTGATACTTCTGAATCGAGTCGGAAAATCGATGCCGAGAGTATCTCTGAGCGGCTGCATTAAGTGCAATCTTCTGGTCGGATTCCCACCTACCGGGAACGCGACTTCACGGGAGCTTAGACAAGCGTGGTAGCATTCGTCACGGCAAAGCCTACGGACAATGGAAGAACCTCTCCCGTCCGAAATCACACAAGGCGCCACGCTGCGAGGCAATGAGTACGGTTGGAGAGCGGCAATAGTCGGGCAGGGCCTGAAACATGTCGAAAAAAATCGGCTTTCTCTCGTTCGGGCATTGGAGCGAGTCCCCCGGCTCGCAGGTACGCTCGGCGGCCGACTCCTTGCTTCAGTCTGTCGAGCTCGCGGTTGCCGCGGAAAACCTGGGCGCTGACGGCGCATACTTTCGCGTTCACCACTTCGCGCGCCAGCTCAGTTCGCCGTTCCCACTGCTTGCCGCCGTTGGCGCACGCACGCGCACCATCGAGATCGGCACGGCCGTGATCGACATGCGCTACGAAAATCCACACTACATGGCCGAAGACGCCGGGGCAGCCGATCTGATCGCCGGCGGCCGATTGCAGCTGGGCATCAGTCGCGGCTCGCCGGAGCAGGTGATCGACGGCTGGCGCCACTTCGGCTACACGCCGGCGAAAGGCGAGAGCGACGCGGACATGGGACGCCGCCATGGTGAGGAGTTCCTCGACCTGCTAAAGGGCGAAGGCTTCGCCAAGCCCAACCCGCGGCCTATGTTTCCGAATCCGCCCGGGCTGCTGCGCGTCGAACCGTATTCGGCAGGCCTGCGCGATCGCATCTGGTGGGGCTCCGGCTCGATCGCCACCGCACGCTGGGCCGCGAAACTCGGCACGAATCTTCAGAGCTCGACGCTCAAGGATGATGAGAGCGGTGAACCGCTGCACGTCCAGCAGCGCAAGCAGATCGAGGCATTTCGCGAAGCCTGGAAAAAGGCCGGGCACAGCCGCACCCCGCGCGTGTCGGTCAGCCGAAGCATCTTTCCGCTCGTGAACGACCTGGACCTCGACTATTTCGGGCAGGAGAAACACGACCGCGACCAGATCGGCTTCATCGACGCGAACACGCGCGCCGTCTTTGGCCGCTCCTATGTCAGTGAACCCGATGTGCTGGTCAAAGAACTCGCCGCGGACGAGGCGATTGCCGCCGCAGATACCTTGCTTATGACGATCCCGAGCACGCTCGGAGTGGACTACAACGCACACGTGATCGAAAGCGTCCTGAAATACGTCGCCCCGGAGCTCGGCTGGCGCTAACCCGAAGCTCGCAGAATCCCGTGAGCGCGGCAGATCGCCCTGCTGTTTGTGTATTGGTGCCAGTTCCGGTATCGTTTTTCAGTTTTGAGATTTGGAGAATTTGGCCGCGAGAAGCTCATTTATGAAGGCTTTCGGAATTTTGACGATTTTTTGCGGCTTATTCTTCGCGGGTTTGGTTGCGCCGGCGCGCGCTCAGAACGGGCCTATGACCGACGGCAACGAAATCGAATTCTGGACCACTGGCGGGCACGGGACCAACGGGATCGAGCAGCACACAGGGGTTTGGACGGCGGGGTTTCGCTACGGATGGGTTATTTCCTCGCCCTTCGGGCCGGGGCCGCTGCGCGGGAGATTTGAGTACGCGGTGGACGCGGTGCCGGTTTTCGTGGTGTTTCAGCCGACGAATACGGCCTACGGCGCGGCCATAAACCCACTCGCGCTGGTTTGGAATTTTGATACCCACGGGCGTGTCGTACCCTACCTGGATCTCGGCGGAGGCATGCTCTTTACCAACACGCAGGTGCCCGCGGGCACTTCGCGCGTCAACTTCACGACGGCGGGCGGCGTGGGCTTGCACTTTCTCACGGGCAACAAGTGGACCTGGACTGCGGACGTGCGTTTCATGCACATCTCTAACGCGGGGCTGACGAACCCGAATCCGGGCATCAACACGGTGCAGTTGCGACTGGGGCTCGGGTGGTTCACACGGCCGAACAAGTAGCCGGGGGGAGGGGCACAGCGACTCCTCGCTGTGCGGTTTTGCAGACTGATCGGCAGGCTCGGTCGCGGCTGCGATTGCAAACCCGGCACAGCGAGGAGTCGCTGTGCCACTCCAGTTGCAAATTGCTCACCGGGATAAAGGCCCCGCGGCGATGGCGTCGATTTCGATACGCGCGCCGGGCGAGCTGAGGTTGTTGATGCAGATCGTAGTGCTCGCCGGGCGCCAGTCGCCAAAGTAGCCGTTCATGACTTCGTGCATAGCATCGGCCTCGCGCATGTCGGTCAGGTACTTGGTCACCTTGATGATGTTTTTCCACGTCAGCTTCTTGTGATCCAAGACAATCTTGATGTTTTCCATGGCGCGGCGCGTCTGCTCGCGGATGTCGTCCGGCTGGACATGCTCTTCTGGAACGTGCGGGTGCTTGTGATAGAGCGGCGAGGACGTCGCTCCAGAAATGAAAATGAGCTCCGCCGGGGCCTCGATGCTGACGGCGGGAGCGTACGGCATGGTGGCGGCCTCTTCGGGCCGTGGCTGCACGGCTTCAATTCTGCACATCGGTTCCTCCATGGTAGCGATCCGCGATCATAACGTCGGCATCGACACAAGGGCGAAGTCTTTGTGGCTTCGCGCCTCGCGGCCGGGTTATGTAGCAATCGTCGAGTGTTTGTCGCGTAAGGCTCCAACGGCTGCGGAAAATTCCTAGGCGTTGTAGCGCCCGCCTTTCTTTTCAGGCGGGCATCCGGGCGACGCGGCGATGCGCGCCTGAAAAGAAAGGCGGGCGCTACATGTCCACGGCACGGCGTTCTTTACCTTTGCAACTCGAATGCACGGTAGGGCCGTACCTAGGAGAGGTTCAAAGCGCGTTTGAAGCTGCCCTGCTCGTTAGTGATTTTTTCTTGCAGCTGGAGAATAGAGTAGAGCAGCGCCTCAGGCCGCGGCGGGCATCCGGGAACGTAAATGTCCACGGGGATGACCTGGTTGACGCCCTGCACGATGGCGTAGTTGTTGAAGACGCCGCCAGAGGTGGCGCAGGCGCCCATGGAGATGACCCACTTAGGCTCAGGCATCTGTGCGTGAAGCTGCTTGATGACCGGCGCCATTTTCTGGGAGACACGCCCGGCGATGATCATCAAGTCGGCCTGGCGCGGCGAGGGGCGAAACACTTCCGAACCGAAGCGCGCCACATCGAAACGCGCCGCAGCCATGGACATCATCTCGATGGCGCAGCAAGCCAGACCGAATCCCAGCGGCCAGATGGAACTCTTGCGCGCCCAGTTCACGGCCTTATCGGGCTGCGTGAAGATGATGCCTTCGTCCTGCAGCAGCTTGCCGAAATCGTCCGGCTTTTCCAGGGTTACGTTCCTGCCGATGGTTGTGCTCATGGGCCTCGTTCCTGCAACCTCATTTTCGCACACTCTCCGTTTCCCTGCCACTTTCAAGCGGCGGAAGGTTGTTTCGAGTCAATCGTTTGTAAAAACCCCGTGAATTTGCCGCGGGCTGTATTGACAGACGGGACGCACAGCCGGAAAATCGCCCCTGATCGCCCACGGTTCGCATTTCAGAACCGCCGATCCCCCGCCCCGAAAACCTCATTAAGGAGATTTCCATGGCAAAACAAGTACGACCCGTTCCCGAGGGATACAGCACGATTACCGCAAATCTGGTCTGCCACAACGCGGCGCGCGCCATCGACTTTTACAAGTCGGCCTTTGGCGCCACCGAACTGCGGCGAGCGCCTGGCCCTAACGGTGAAATCCTGCACGCCGAACTGCAGATCGGCGATTCGAAAGTCTTTGTGAATGATCCGATGAGCAAGACCCCTATACCCGCTCCCGCCGAAGGCGCCAGCAATCCGATGTACATCCACCTGTACGTCCCCGATGCCGATTCCCTGTTCAAGAAGGCGGTCAGCGCCGGGGCCCGCGTGGACATGCCCATCCAGGACACGTTCTGGGGAGACCGTTACGGCAAACTGACCGACCCATTCGGCCAGCAATGGGGCATCGCCACGCACATTGAAGACGTGGCGCCGGAAGAGATGAAGAAACGGCAGGAATCCTTCTTCGCCAAAGCCGCCGCTGCTGGGCACCACTAGGCTTACAGAGAACCGTCCGGGCGCCCGTTCTCCCTGCTCTTGCAGGGCTTGGGCGCCCGCGACAGCAGACCGGCGAAGGCGTTGACAGGCGGGGACGCGCGCCGTACCCTACTTTTAGGCGCTTCCCTATGGACCTGTTTGAAGAAGTCGTCAAGCTCCGGCGCGCCGGCCAGCGCGGGGCTTTGGCCACAATTGTCCACACCAACGGCTCGATTCCGAGCTATGAAAGCTCGCGGATGCTGGTGCGCGAGGACGGATCAATCGCCGGAACCATCGGCGGCGGGTGCGTGGAGGCGGAAGTGTGGGCCGCGGCCAAGGAAGTGATGCAGGCCGAAGCCCCGCGCAAGATGACCTTCAGCCTGAATAACGAAGCCAACTACGACAACGGCCTGATCTGCGGGGGCACCCTGGAAATTTTCGTCGAGCCCATCCTGCCGCAGCCGGTCCTGTACATTTTCGGCGGAGGTCACGTTTCGATTGCGCTGGCCAATGCCGCCAATACCGCGGGCTTCGCCATCGGCGTGGTCGACGACCGCGAATCGTTCGCCAACCCCGAGCGGTTCCCGATGGCCCGCGAAATTCACACCAGCTTCGAGGAAGCGTTCGAGAAGATCAAGCCCAACGCCGCCACCTACATGGTGATCGTCACGCGCGGGCACAAGGATGACATGCACGTGCTGCGCTGGGCGGTGGGCACTTCGCCGCGCTACATCGGCATGATCGGCAGCAAGCGCAAGGTGCTGTCCGTGTATCGCGCGCTGGAAAAAGAGGGCATCCCTCTGGAGAAGTTTGCCAACGTGCACGCACCGGTGGGGCTGGATATTGGAGCGCTGACGCCGGAAGAAATCGCCATCAGCATCACGGCAGAGTTGATCGCCATTCGGCGCGGCGCGAGCAATCTCGCGCACAAGTCCCTGATTGTCGAGAGCGCCGCGTCGGTCACGCTGCGCAGCGAACGCTCATCGTAAATTCTCATCGGACGGTAAGGTAAAGGAACCCGTTTGCTCGCCGCCGTTATCCTCTCCGCCGGCGCCTCCAGCCGGATGGGCCGGCCGAAAGCTCTTCTTCCCTACCGCGAAGGAACCTTCCTCGAACATCTGATCCGGGTGACGCGCCATCCGCGCATCGGGGTAACTCGAATTGTGCTGGGTGCGGGCGCGGATGCGATCCAGACGTCTGCGAAGCTCGATCCGTCGCTGGTGGTGCTGAATCCGGACTGGGAGAAGGGGCAACTCTCCTCGATCTGCGCCAGCGTGCGCAGCTTGATCGGAATCGACACCGACGGGATGGTGCTTTGCCCTGTGGATCATCCGCTGGTGAGTGCGGGCCTGGTCAGCGAACTGGTGGAGCGGTTCTATGGGGAGGGCAAAACCGTCGTGATTCCCACGTACAAGGGCCGTCGGGGCCATCCCGCCATTTTTTCCAGCGCGCTCTACGCGGAACTTCTGGCGGCCCCGGCCGACAAGGGCGCGCGCGCCGTGGTGTGGGCCCATGCCGGGGACGTGCTGGAAGTTCCGACCGACGAAGAGGGTGTGGTGCTGAACCTCAACGATCCGGACATGCTGAAGCGCGCGCTGGGGATGGATCTAAAGTAGGACAGGCTTCGAGCCTGTCGGTTTCCATCAGTGCTTGGCACGCGCAAAACCCGACAGGCTCGAAGCCTGTCCTACTACTTCACTGGATTTTCGCAACTAGCGCCTGGACGGCGTCGCGGGCCAGTTGGGCGCCGTGCAACGTGGCCTGAGGCAGGCCGCCGAGGGCTTCCGAAATTTGTTCCGAAGTGATGGCCCGCGCCTCGGCCGCAGTCTTCCCGCGCAGCAATTCCGTGAGCAGAGACGAACACGCCAGCGCCGTGACGCAACCGCGGGTGCGGAAGCGCGCCTCGGCGATGCGACCCGCTTCCATGCGCACGGATAGCTCGAGAATGTCGCCGCAAACCGGGTTTTCGACAGAAATGGTTGCTGTGGGCGCGTCGAGCGTTCCGCCGTTGCGCGGATTCTGAAAGTGATCGAGCACCGCTGCGCTGTACATGACGGCAGTATCGCGCGAGCCAGTACAAACATCAATCGAACGAGTGGGACAGCCACTCTTGGCTGTCCTCTTCCGGCCGGAAGAGGGCGCACAAGAACGAAAGGTTGGGCGATCAAATCGCGCAAGCAGCTTAGGGCTTGTCTTGAGGGGCTGTCCGACTTGCGCTGGACCACGGCCAGTCTTCAGGTTGCTCCACCAGCCCGGCAGCGACAGGATTGCGTTCGATGTAAAGTCGAACGCGATCAAATTGGGCGCTGTCTCGAATCCAATGATCGTATGATTCATCCTGCCAGAAATGGTGACCAGTCCGCCCCAGGACTCGGTTCGCCTCACGAGCTGTAGCGCCCTTCAAACCATTCGTTATCCGCTCAAGTTCAAGACAGGGATTAAGAAGGACATGGACGTGATTGGGCATAACGACAAACGAATATAATGCGTACTGGCGCAGCTTGTGATCGCCGCGATAGAGCGCGGCTACCACGCGGCTGGCTATTTCCGGCTCCTTCAGCCATTGGGGGCCTGCACGGGCCTTGTCTAAGGCGCGATCCGCTCTGACGAAGTTCTTTCCCGAAGAGAATCGGCGTTCCTGGCGAAGGCGGAGCATTACTTCCTTGGGAAGAGACCCAAAGAGTCTCCATGTCAAGAATACTGCCTTCTCTGGCGGCTGCCAGTGGGGTAAGTGGCGAACGTAGAAAGACATTAGCGCACGACTCTTGTGGCGCGATGCTAGCAGATCGGTGCTGGGACGGACACTTCCCGCGATTACTAGAGGAGTCCCGGTTCCGGTTTCTCTTCTTGTGCTCGCCGCAGCCTGGGAAGGACAGCCAAGAGTGGCTGTCCTACTAAATTCCAAGCAGCTTGGCCGCGTTTTCGCCGACGATGGCGCGGCGTTCGACGTCGCTCAGGCCGGGCACGCTTAGGATGAACTCGGCTTCGCGCGGGTCGCCCATGTAGGGGTCCTCCACGTCGAAAGGAAAATCCGTGCCGAAGAGGACGTGGTCCGCGCCGACTTCGGCGATCAGGTGGCGCAGGCCCTCCGCGGTGAAGACGATGGAATCGCAATAGAGCTGACCCTTGAAGTATTCGCTGGGATGCCTCTTTCCCGGCTTACAGCGATCGCTGAGCTCGGCGCAATGATCGGTGCGGCCCATGTACGAGGGCAAATAGCCTCCGCCGTGGCAGCCCACGATTTTCAGGCCGGGATAGCGGTCGAGCGTGCCGTCGAAAATGAGGTGGGTGAGAGCGACAGTCGTCTCCAGGGGATTGCCGACAATATTGGGCAGGAATCCGTTGCCCTGAAAGCGCTTCAGTCCTTCGACGAAGGTCGCGGGATGCAAGAGCAGGACAATGCCCAGCTCCTCGGCCTTGGCCCAGACGGGATTGAATTTGGGATTGGCGAGTTCATCGCCGTTCACGCTGCCGCCGATTTCAAATCCGCGAAAGCCGAGCTGCTTGACCCCGTGCTGCATTTGTTCGACGGCGAGATCGGGGTGCTGCAGCGCCAGGCCGCCGAGGCCGACGAAGCGGTCCGGGTGCGCGGAACACAGCGCGGCGATCTGCTCATTCTGTCGCGAGACGATTTTCGCGGCCAGGTCGCGGCCCGCCCAATAATTGTACGCAGGCGCGAGGCTCACGGCCTGGATGTCGATTCCGTGCTGGTCCATGTGGCGCAGGCGCGCGTCCACTTCCTTGGTGGGGCTGAGGAACGGGCCGCTGAAGGTTGCCGGGCCGCCGTTGGGGACGAGGGCTTCGGGATGGCCGGCGGTCAGGTCGTGCAGGTCCACGTAGCAGTGGGCGTGGATGTCGATGGTGCGAACCCCGCGGCCGTCAATCGCGAAAGAGCGGCGAGTCGACGATTCAGCGGCCCGCTGAGCGGCTGCCATTGCGCGCGACAGGCCGCAATTCACGAAGCAGAAACCCGCGGACGCGCCGGCCAGATTCTTTAGGAATTTTCTGCGCCCAGGCATAGAGCCTCCCCTCAATGGTTTTTGCATAGCCGGCGGTTCACACAAAGTAGCACAGACTTTTTACCCTGAGTAGGCGCGAAGGGCAGTCTGTGGGTTTCCATTTGATCTTGGCTAGCGCGCGCGGCCCGGGAAATCCTGAAGGAACCCCACAGACTGAAGTCTGTGGGGTTTATCTGATGCGCCGGGGCCGGGCGCGCCAGCCAAGATCAAATGGAAACCCACAGACAAAACGCGCCGTGGCGAGGACCGGTATCTGTAGCGCCCGCCTTTCTTTTCAGGCGGGCATCCGGGGCTCGGTCGCAGTGCCCGCCTGAAAAGAAAGGCGGGCGCTACAAAGCTTCGAGTTTTTCCGCAGCCACTAAAGTCTGTGCTACTGAACTTGCCTCTTACATGACTGGAATGCAAAACCGTTTGCCCGCGACAGGGATTCCGGGCATTATCAAGTGACGCCAGCCGCTGCCGCGGTGTTCGAGACAGCGATTCGGCCGCGGATCATAGGCCCGTCATACGCAAACCAGTTATTCCGCATCTATCGAAAGCAGGAGGCTGTACGTCTAAAACTCCCATGAACCGAATCCGGCTTTCGATTGCCCTGTTGCTCATCCCCCTGTCCGGCGCGTGCGGCATTCTGGCGTGGAGCGCGCCGGCCGTCGACAAAGGCGAAAGCGTGCTGCTGACCACCATGCAGGCGGAGCTCGATCGCGCCAAGACCGCGCTGCATAAATCCGACCCCGCGCCGTACTTCATCAGCTACGAGGTGTACGACCAGCACACCCTGATGGTCGCGGGCACGTACGGGACGATCGTCACCTCCAACGCCGGCGATCACCGCTGGGCCGATGTGACCATGCGCGTGGGCTCTCCCGCCATGGACAACACGCACAACGAAAATCGCGATTCGGGAATCACCTCCGGCACGCTTCCTCTGGCCGACGACCGCGACGCCCTGGCGCGCACCCTGTGGGATCTGACCGACCGGGAATACCGGCGTGCCGCGCCGGCCTACGCCAAAGTGATGACCAACAGCTCGGTGCAGGCCGAGGAGGAGGACAAGTCGCCCGATTTCTCGGAGGAGGCCTCGCAGGCGCACGTGGAAGCGCCGCCCGCGCCGATTGCGTTCAATCAGAAGGATTGGGAGGAGAAAGTCCGCAAATATTCCGCGCTCTTTCGCAAATATCCCGAAGTGTACAGTTCCACGGTGACCCTGCAAATCGAGCAGACTGCCTCCTATTTCGTTTCCAGCGAAGGAAGCAAGGTGGAAACGCCGGGACTGATGGCGCGCCTGGTGGTGGAGGCAAACACGCGCGCCGACGACGGCATGGACCTGGTGCGCGTCGAGACGTTCGAATCGTCCAAGCCGGAGGGGCTGCCGTCGGAAAAAGAGCTGGTCGCCAAGGAAGAAAAGATGGCCTCGGACCTGAAGGCGCTGCGCGAAGCGCCTCTGGCAGAACCGTTTGACGGGCCGGCGCTGCTTTCCGGGCGCGCCGCGGCTGTGTTCTTCCACGAAGTGCTGGGGCATCGCCTGGAAGGCCACCGGCAGCGCGGCGACACCGAAGGGCAAACGTTCACGAAGAAGGTGAATCAGCCGGTGCTGCCGACGTTCCTGAGCGTGTACGACGATCCGACAATCGGCACCATTAACGGCATTCCCCTCTCGGGAACGTATTCGCACGATGACGAAGGCGTGCCTTCGCAGCGCGTGCCGCTGATTCAGGACGGCATCCTCAAGAATTTTCTGATGTCGCGTATGCCCATCACCAATTTCGCGAAATCCAACGGACACGGGCGGCACCAGCCCGGCTTCATGCCCACCGGGCGCCAGGGCAATTTGATCGTGCAATCGAGCAAGACGGTGAAGGATGCGGAGATGCGCCAGCAGCTCATCGACGAGGTGAAGAAGCAAGGAAAGCCCTACGGGCTCTATTTCGAAGACGTGCAGGGTGGATTCACCTTGACGACACGCTCACTGCCGCAAGCTTTCCAGGTGCTTCCCGTGATTGTGTGGCGCGTGTATCCCGACGGGCGGCCGGATCAACTGGTGCGCGGCGTGGATATCGTCGGGACGCCGCTCGCTTCGCTGAACCGCATCTTGCTGACGGGTGACAAGACCGAAGTGTTCAACGGAATCTGCGGAGCCGAATCCGGCAGCGTCCCGGTTTCCGCTTCGGCGCCTGCAATGCTCTTCAGCGAAATGGAAGTGCAGAAGCGCAGCGCCTCGCGCGAGAGGCCGCCGATCTTGCCGGCGCCGGGATTTGAGGAGATGTCCGGCACCGCCGCTCCCGCTTCGCCGGCGGGAGGCGCGCGATGAGCCGCCTCCAGCGCATTCCAGCGTGGCGTGCAGCCGCGGTGATTTCGGCTTTGCTCGTCGCCGCTCCCTTGAGCATTCGCGCGCAGCAAAAGCCCCTGCCCGCTGACGCTGCTTCCGATCCGGTCTTGCGCGCGCTGCAGGTGGAACTGGCGCGCTCGAAGTCGCAGCTCAAGATGGACAACGTCGATGCGCCGTTCTACATCGAGTACCGCGTTTTCGACGTCGATCAGTTAGAAGCCAACGCCGCCTTCGGCGCATTGCGCGACCAGAACCGCATGCGCCTGCGCTTGCTCCGCGCTGTGGTGCGCCTCGGCGACTACAAACTGGACAGCTTCTTCAATGCCGGCCAGGGCGTTAGCGACATTCTCCCGCTGGATAACGACGAGCTGGCCATCCGTCACACGGTATGGCTGGCCACCGACCAGGCGTATAAGCGCGCGGGCGAGGCCTTCTCCAACAAGAAAGCGCAACTCAAGCAGCTGAACATCGACGATCCGGTGGACGATTTCGCCAAGGCCGAGCCGGTGGTCTCCATCGGCCCCGCGGCCAAGCTGGACGTAGATCCTGCCAAGTGGACCAAGATGCTGGAGTCGGCCACCGCGGTCTACAAAAGCGATACGCAGATTCAATCGCTCAACGGTAGCCTGAATTTCACGGTGCTCACCGAATACCTTGTGAATACCGAAGGGACCGTGACGCGGCACGGATCGTCGCACTACCAGATCGTCCTGGGGGCCAGCGAGCAGGCGCCCGACGGCATGCGCCTGGACCGCTCGCCGCAGTTCACCGCCAGCCGCATCGAGGAATTGCCCACGCCCGACGAATTTCAGAAAGATGCAGTCAACATGGTCGCGGACATGAAGGCGCTGCGCGAGGCCCCGGTAGTGGATGAGGAGTACCGCGGCCCGGTGCTCTTTTCGAACGACGCCGCCACGGACATGTTCTTCGAGCTGATCGTGCCCAACGTGCTGGGGCGCCGTCCCGCTCCCGGTAGGCCCGCACGCACGGTGGGCGCTTTTGCCAGCAGCTGGCATGCGCGCGTGCTGCCCGATTTCATCTCCGTGGTGGACGATCCGACCGTGGACGCGTTCGCGGGACACGGCCTTGGCGGCAGCTACAAAGTCGATGACGAAGGCGTGCCCGCCGCGGCGGTCACCGTGGTGGACAAGGGCATGCTGGCCAATTACTTGATCGGCCGCGTACCGATCCGCGATTTCCCTGCTTCGAACGGGCATGGCCGCGCTTCGGGCAACGGCGGCACCGCTCCGGCGCCGGGCAATCTGTTTTTCCGCCCGACCAAAACCAGCACGCGCGCGGAGCTAAAGAAGCAGTTGATCGACGAATGCCGCGATCGCGGGCTGAAGTACGGCTATTTCGTGGACACGCTCGGGCCGCGCCTTGCGCCACGCATGCTCTACCGCGTTTGGACTGACGACGGTCACGAAGAGCTGGTGCGCGGCGCCGTATTCAACGAGCTGGACGTCCGCGCCTTGCGCAGCGATTTGACCGCCGCGGGCGACGACCCGCTGGTCAGCAACCGCACAGGCGTGCCGTTCATGACCCTGGTCAGTCCCTCGGTGCTGTTTGACGAGCTGGAGGTCAAGCGCGCCGACAATACCAAGGAAAAGCTTCCCGACTATCCGGCTCCTGCCTTGACCGCCGGCCGCAACTAACCTTTAGCGCGCCCGACGGGCCACCTGCGCGGGCGCGTAACGTCATTGTTGGTGCATCGTCGCAAAGCCTCCGCAACACGCCGCGAAATGGGATTGCGCGATCTGCCGGACCTGCTAAAATATTTCCGTTCATCCGCGCGGAATTTCTTCCGCAGCGGCTCCGTCTGGCGCTGCCGGCGCGATGAGCGAGCGCAGGAACCAGTCTTCCTGCGCATTTGTTCAGGCGCCGGACTGCGGCGTCAGCCGCTAACAAGCCACGTTGTCTTGTCAGCCGAACACCAAACGGCGCACGGATTTTGCCCCGCGCGAGATCGGGCGTACACTGGAGTGTAAGCGGCCACAGGAGCATTGGGGGGCGCGGAAACATGGATGGGAACACCGAGACCAACGTACTGGGGATGGATCCCCAGGAGATTCAAGAGTGGGTAGAATCCTTTGATGAGGTAGTACGCGAGGAGGGCCGTGAGTCGGCGATCACCTTGCTCGACCGCCTTCGCGCCCACGCCCAGTCCCGCGGCATCGCCCTTCCCTTCACCGCCAACACGCCTTACCTGAACACCATTCCCCTCGAAAAGCAGGCCATGTTCCCCGGAGATCAGGAAATCGAGCGGCGCATCAAGAGTCTGGTGCGCTGGAACGCGCTGGCCATGGTGGTGCGCGCCAACCGCGTCGATCACAGCATCGGCGGGCACATTTCGACGTACGCTTCCGCGGCGACGCTGTTTGAAGTCGGCTTCAACCATTTTTTTCGCGGGCGCACGGACGCTTTCGAGGGCGACACGGTTTACCTGCAAGGGCACGCTTCCCCCGGGGTTTACGGGCGGGCCTTCCTCGAGGGACGCCTTTCTCTGAAGCACATGGAAAATTTCCGCCGCGAGCTGCGTCCGGGCGGGGGACTGACTTCTTACCCGCATCCCTGGCTGATGCCGGATTTCTGGGAATTCCCTACCGTTTCGATGGGCCTGAGCCCGCTCATGGCCATTTACCAGGCGCGCTTCAATCGCTATCTCGAGGATCGCGGGTTAAAGACGGCTACCGACGCCAAGGTCTGGGCGTTCCTCGGCGACGGCGAGACCGACGAACCGGAAACGCTGGGCGCCATCACCCTGGCCTCGCGGGAAAATCTCGACAACCTGATTTTCGTCATCAACTGCAACCTGCAACGTTTGGACGGCCCGGTGCGCGGCAACGGCAAAATCGTGCAGGAATTGGAGGCCGCCTTCCGCGGCGCGGGTTGGAACTGCATCAAGGTGCTGTGGGGCAGCGACTGGGATCCTCTGTTCGAGCGCGACACCGAGGGGCTGCTGGCCAAGCGCCTGGGCGATATGGTGGACGGCGAGACACAGAAGATGAGTGTCGAATCCGGCGCGTACATCCGCGAGCACCTGTTTGGGACCGACCCGCGGCTGGCGAAGATGGTCGAAGACCTGCCCGACGAGGCGCTGCGCACGCTGCGCCAGGGCGGGCACGATCCGCGCAAGGTGTACGCCGCTTACAAGGTGGCGACCGAGCACAAGGGTTCGCCTACCGTGATTCTCGCGCGCACCATCAAGGGCTACGGCCTGGGCGAGAGCGGCGAGGGCCGCAACATCACCCACCAGCAGAAGAAGCTCAATGAAGACGAACTGCGCGAGTTTCGCTCGCGCTTCGGCATTCCCATCAGCGATGAGCAACTGGCGGAAACTCCGTTTTACTTGCCTCCCGAAGATAGCCGCGAGATTCAGTACCTGCGCGCGCGGCGCGAGGCGCTCGGGGGATATGTTCCGGCGCGCAAGGTGCGCTCGACCCCCCTGGTGGCGGACCACGACGCCCTGTTCCGCGAATTCCTGACCGGCAGCGAAGGCCGCGAAGTATCCACTACCATGGCGTTCGTCGGGATGCTGCGGCAGATGCTGCGCGACCCGGAAATCGGCAAGTTGGTGGTTCCTATCGTGCCGGATGAGGCGCGCACCTTCGGCATGGAGTCCTTGTTCCGCCAGGTGGGCATTTACAGCAGCCGCGGGCAGCTCTACGAGCCGGTGGACGTCCACACGCTGCTGTACTACAAGGAAATCAAGGACGGACAGATTCTGGAGGAGGGCATCACCGAGGCGGGCTCAATGGGCTCGTTTATCGCCGCCGGCACGGCCTATGCCACGCACGGAATCAACACGATTCCCTTCTTTATCTACTATTCGATGTTCGGTCTGCAGCGCATCAGCGATTTCATCTGGGCCGCGGCGGACATGCGCGTCCGCGGATTCATGCTGGGCGGCACGGCGGGACGCACCACGCTGGCCGGCGAAGGGTTGCAGCATCAGGACGGCAACAGCCATGTCCTGGCCCTGCCCATTCCCACGATGCTCGCTTATGATCCCGCGTTTGCTTATGAAATTGCGGTGATCGTTCAGGACGGCATCCGCCGCATGTACAAGGACGGCGAAAATATTTTCTATTACATTACGGTCATGAACGAGGCCTACGCCATGCCGCCGATGCCCGCGGGCGCGCAGGAAGGAATCCTAAAGGGCATGTACAAGTTCCGCGCGTCGGAGATGAAACAGCCGAAGCTGCGGGCGCAGCTCTTCGGCAGCGGCGCGATCTTGCGCGAGGCGCTGAAGGCGCAGGAGATTCTGGAAGAGAAATTCGGCGTGTCCGCCGATGTGTGGAGCGTCACCAGCTACAAGTCGCTGTACACCGACGGGATCGACACCGAGCGCTGGAACCTGCTGCATGCCGGCGAGACGCCGCGCGTGCCCTATGTAACCAAGTGCCTCGCGGATTCCGACGGCGTGCTGGTGGCGGCGTCGGATTACCTCAAGGCTCTGCCCAACTTGATCAGCCGCTGGACGCCGCGGCGGCTGGCGTCGCTCGGCACGGACGGATTCGGCCGCAGCGACGGCCGCGCCGCGCTGCGCGACTTCTTCGAGGTGGATGCGCGGTTCATCGCGCTCACCGCGCTGTACGAGCTGTTCCGCGAAGGGAAAATCGAGTCGGCGGTGGTGCAGAAGGCGGTCAAGGAACTGGAAATCAACCTCGACAAGCCGAACCCGCGCTTCTCCTGAACCCACCTATGAACGTCGGCGCTCCCCAACTCACCGCTCGGAAGTCCACGAAGCCCATCACGGTCGTCGCCGCGCTGATCCTCCGGGATTCCAGGATTCTGGTCTGCCAGCGGCGGCGCGACGATACCCACAGCCTGCAATGGGAATTTCCCGGAGGGAAGGTCGAGCCCGGCGAAACCGGCGAGGAAGCTCTGGCGCGGGAACTCCGCGAGGAGCTGGCCGTGGAGGCGACCATCGGCAAAGAGATTTACCGCACCCGCCATCGCTACAAAGATTCGCAGTCTGAGTTGGAATTGATTTTCTTTCGGGCCTCGATCGATCCTTCCGCGGAATTGCAGAACCTGGTGTTCGAGGGGTTCGAGTGGGCCAAACCTTCCGAACTGCCGCAGTATAATTTCCTGCGAGCAGATACAGGGTTTGTTGCGCTCATCGCCACTGGCGCAGTCGCCCTGTAGCGCAGGTTTTGACAGCTTGCGCAAAAAGTATCGCGGGTGCCGCACCCTTGTGCTTTTCAAGGGTGCGGGTTTTCCCCTCCCCTAAATTCGAGTTCGCGCTGGTCGGGGCGGAAACCCGCACCCTTCACAAAAATCGTGAAGGGTGCGGCACCCGCGACCGATGGGTTTCAAAACCCGACAGGCTCCAAGCCTGTCCTACGTGAGCGTCCTTCCTCCATCCACTACGATCACTTGGCCGGTGACGAACGCTGATTCGGCGAGGAATACGACCGCATCTTCGATGTCCTTTGGCGTGCCCGTGCGCTGCAAGGGTGCGCGGCGAATGAAGTCCTCGGCGATTTCGGGAGCGTCCCCAGCGAAGGAAATCGTGCCGGGCGCTATGGCGTTCACCGTGATTTGGGGGGCCAGGGCGCGGGCGAGACAGCGCGTCAGCATGATGACCCCGGCCTTGGAGACGCAGTAGTGCGTGTACAACGGCCAGGCCAGCAGGCCGCCGAGCGAGGCGAAGTTGATGATCCGGCCCTGGCCGCTGCGCCGCAGCATCGGCGCGGCCGCCTGCGAGCACAGGAATTGCGATTTCAGGTTGGTGTTGAGGATGCGGTCCCACTGCTCTTCGGTTAAATCCTCGAATTTGGCGGGAAAGAACATGCCCACGTTGTTGACGAGGATGTCCAGCCGGCCGAATTGCTTTTCTACGGCCGCGAATAGCGCGGCCACTTCACTCTTCTTGGCGACATCGGCCTGCACCGCCGCGGCGCGCCTTCCCATGCCCGCGATTTGCTTGACGACTTCGTCCGCCTCACTCTTGGACGTGCGGTAGTTCACCACTACGTCGGCGCCTTCTGAGGCCAGGCGCAGCGCCACGCTGCGCCCGATGCGCTTGCCGGCTCCGGTAACCAACGCAACCTTTCCTGCCAGCGATTCCTGCGGCACGAGCGCGCTCCTTCCCGTTCGTTCCACATCGTATCGCATTTCCTGGGGCGCAGGCTTGAGCCTCTAGCGGTTTGGGCAGAGGATGTTCGATCGTGCTCCAACCAAACCCCGCAGGCTGGAAGCCTGCGCCACTTGGACCACGCACCGAAAATGGATATGATGTGGCCGCACTGCTCAGACAGATCGACTCACGAGGAAAAGACCATGGCTTCGATCAATACCGAAAAAGTTTCACTGCAGGTTGGCG
>Ga0210398_10002440_pt1 | contig 18208 bp, 13 predicted proteins | sample IncBWC4OmetaG_FD_161047 | JGI IMG/M metagenome (GOLD analysis project Ga0210398, IMG submission 161047) | Forest soil microbial communities from Barre Woods Harvard Forest LTER site, Petersham, Massachusetts, United States - Inc-BW-C-4-O | ecosystem: Environmental > Terrestrial > Soil >... | reverse complement strand
CTCGAACCGTGCGACATCAGCATGTGGGTGGCGGCGGACATCATGGCTTGCAAACTCGGATTACCTTTGTGAATGTTATTGACGAGGCTGGCTTGGTGGAACTGAGCGCGACGCGCGAGCATCGTCGTGACAAGCGAGATGCCAATGCTGCCGCCAATGTTTCGGGCGAGATTGATCAGGCCGGAAGCGGCGTTTGTTTTATTTTTTGGAATAAAGGCGTATGCAGCGGTGTTGATAGGAACGAATAGAAAGGCGAGACCGATGGCTTGGAATACGCGCGCGGTGGCCAGCGTGCGGAAATCGATGGCTGTGTCAAACCGGGTCATGTGAAATAGGGAAAACGAAAGCATACACATTCCGAAGAGCAGAAGTCTCCTGGCGTCATATCGGCCAAGAAGAAAACCCACTAAGGGCATCGCAATCAGGATGGCAAATCCTCCAGGCATCAATGCAAGGCCAGCTTTTTCCGCCGTGTAACCCATAATTGTTTGCATAAAGAGTGGCAACAATACCGTACTGGACATCAATGCGAAGCCAACCATGAACATCAACAAATTTCCTATGGCAAAAGAGCGGTCTTTAAAAAGATGCAGGTCAATGATGGGATCCTTGTGGTACCACTCCCAAATCAGCACGCCCAGTAAAGCTGCCGTGCTGATCGTTGTCATAATCACGATGAAATGAGACCCGAACCAGTCGTCGCGTTGTCCCTTGTCCAGCACCACCTGCAGCGTACCCAATCCCAACGCTAACAATCCTAATCCGATATAGTCGATTTTGAAGCCCGTACGCTTTCTCTCCTTCATATAGGGTGGATCGGAAATTAAACGGTTCGTGAGAAGAAGAGAGATAATTCCGACCGGTATGTTGATAAAGAAAATCCAGCGCCAGTCAAAATTGTCGGTGATCCACCCACCCAGCGTAGGCCCGATCGCCGGAGCAAGTACGACGGCCATGCCGTAAACTGCAAATGCCATTCCGCGCTTTGCGGGCGCAAATGTGTCAGCCAGGATTGCCTGCTCGCTTGGCTGTAAACCTCCACCGCCCGCGCCTTGTAAGACTCGAAAAAAAATCAGCATGCCCAGGCTGGGCGCCAGTCCACATAAAAACGAGCTGATGGTGAAAATCGCCACGCAAGACATGTAAAAGCGTTTGCGGCCGATCATCTGAGAAAACCAGCCGCTCATCGGTAGAATAATGGCATTGGAAACCAGGTAGGACGTGAGTATCCAGGTGCTTTCATCCTGGCCGGCGGAAAGACTGCCTGCAATATGGGGAAGTGCGACGTTGGCGACACTGGTGTCCAGCACTTCCATGAAGGTGGCCAGCGTTACGGTCAGCGCGATAATCCAGGGATTTATTGCAGGACGTTGATATTCCTCTGAGGCCATGGGTTCGCTGAGGTCACTTCACGTAAACTTTGGCTTCCACAGACATACCCAACCGAAGCGAGAGGTCTTTGTTTTGTCCCGGCTCCAGGACGATTTTCACCGGTATGCGCTGAACGACCTTGACGTAGTTACCTGTAGCGTTCTCGGGAGGGAGCAAACTCAAGCGGGCGCCACTGGAATTCGCAAAACTATCGACGTGTCCGTTGTAGGTTCGGCCGTTAGCATCCACTGATATTTTGGCGTGTTGTCCGACCTTCATATTTTTCAATTGTGTCTCTTTGAAATTCGCTGTGACCCAGACATCTTCAAGCGGGACGATGGAAATCAGTTGTTGGCCGGGCTGCACATTCATTCCAACTTCCACATTTTTTGTAACCACACCATTTACTGGCGCAACGATTTTGGTGTACTGAAGGTTTAATTCAGCCTGATCGAGAAGCGCTTGCTTTTGCTTTACGGTGGCATCGGCAGACAAGGCGCGCGCTTCGGACGTAGCGACTTGTCGTGGTGCGGTTTGTGATTGACGTAGCCCGGCTTCGGCGTTGACGAGCTTACTGCGCGCTTGCGTTACCTGCTGAGCCGCTGCTGCCGCAGAGGAGCGTGCTGCTACAACTGCAGCGGCGTCGGCTTTTGCAGCCGCATCCGCCTGATCATACTGCTGCTGCGAAATTTCCTGTTTATCGACAAGCTGCTTATAGCGGCCGAGGTCTAACTGAGATTTGGTGCTGTTTGCCTGAGCTTCCGCAAGTTGTGCCTGAGCAGCGTCATATTGCTGTTGAGCAGCTGCAATCCCGGCTTTTGCGTTTTCGATATCCGCTTCCGAGGAGGAAAGCTGGCTGGAAGTATTTATATTGGTAATCGGGACGTTCAAATTGGAAGCTAGAGCAGTCGCCTTGGCATCTTCCAGTGCTGCTTTGGCTTGGTCGACGGCAACTTGGTAATCACGAGGATCGATTTCAACCAGCACGGTGCCGGCGGTGACGTATTGGTTGTCATCCACGTTTACTCTTGTAACGTAGCCCGAAATGCGCGCGCTAAGCGGCATCAGATGGCCATCGATTTCCGCGTCGTCCGTTGACTCGTAGCTTTGAAAATAGCGCCAGGCGAAAAACCCTGCCACAACAAGCGCCAGGACCGCCGCAAGTATATAAAAACGAGCTCGCGGATTCGATTGCACGAACCTGCTTCCCCTTGACGGCGGGGGTTCGGAAGCGGAGTGAGTTTCTGAAGGCAAAGTTGTACCGGTTGCAGCAGACGTCTTAGAAGGCGCGGCACTTTGGTCCGCTGGATTCTTAGGTGCTTCCACTTCCGTGTTCTGCGGCATGTATTATTTTCCTTTGAAGTATTGCTTCACGCCCTCTTCAGCGAAACCCATCGCTCGCGCCAGAGAAATCTTCGCGTAGTTGTAATTGTAAAGAGAGGAAATGTAATTCTCGTGCGCGCTAGCTACAGCTTCCTGTGCTTGCACCACTTCCACCGTGTTGGTGACACCAGCCGCAAAGCGATCGCGCGACTGCGTCAAGCTCTCATCCGCCAGGCCAACATTGCTCTTAGCTACCGCTACCTGCTGCGCCGACGATTCGAGGTTTAGCAGGGCAGTGCGAACATCCGCATCAATCTGTCCGCGCAGGTTGTCAAGCTGATCGTGGCTTTTCTGAAGTTGAGCGTCGGCCTGCAATACATCCCCATGGACTTTGTTACCCTGGAAGATCGGAACGGTCAGTGTGGCGCGCACATCGAAGACGCCGTGGGTAAATAGGTTTGAATAGGTCCCGGCAAGACCGTAGTCGCCGCTGACACCGAGCGAAGGGTAATAACCTGCATGAGCCGCGCGTCTTGAATATTCCGCAGAATTTACCGTGGCCAGCGCCGCTTGATAATCTGAGCGTGAGGCATATGCTCGCTTCAGCGCTTCATCCACGGTAAGACCCTCAAGGGGTGCATACGGAGATTTGTCAGTTAAATCATATTCTTGTCCGGGGGCAAGGCCGATCACTCGCGCGAGGGTCAACTTCTGAATCGCCAGATCATTTTTGGCTTGAATCAATTGTTGCTGGCGCGTTTGTAATTCGACCTGAGCGCGAAGCGCATCGATTGCGGGCGAGGTTCCTGCTTTCAGTTGATCGGACGCTTGATTGTATAGCGCCTGGCCGGTGTTCACTTGCGCTTCAGCCGTTTCTATTCGGGCTTCGTCGGCAATTGCCAGAAGGTAGTTGTAGCCAACCGCCAAGACGACCAGATCACGCGAATCTTTGTAAGTATTTTGCGCGGCTTTCAGACTTTGTGTTGCTGCATGCGTGTTATTGATGGCTTTTAAGTCCAAAACAGATTGGCTGGCATACACGCGGCCATCGTAATAAGTGAAAGGCCCAACAATACTGGGAATACTCACACCAGCGAACCCAGTAAAACCAAATTCAGCCAGGTTAATTTGCGACGTGTCTACATAGCTTGTAGTGGTGACGTTCGGCAACAGCGCGCTCAACTGTTGCCACCGCGCCCCGCGTGCCGAACCGACATCCTCACTGGACAGGAGCAAGCCCAGGTTTTGTTTGAGGCCGCGATTAATGGCGTCTTCGAGTGAAATTGGCAAAACGCCGGGAACAAATTTCGACGGAACGCTACCAGTAAAAGAGCTTTGGCTTTGAGGCGCCGCAGGTTGCGAGTAGATCGACGAGGTTGTATTCGTGCTGGAATTTGAAGATGGACTTCCCGCCTGCCCGGTGACTGGCCCCGCAGGCAGTTGAGCCCAAACTGGCTCTCCATGCGCGGTCCAGAAAATCGTGATGATAAAGGCAATAAGGGCCAATCTACGATTCACGGAGCCCCTCCGATCTCTTAGAAGTAAGATGAAATTAGCCGTATGGAGATTCATAAAATCGTATAAAGCTCGCGCCCAATTTATCGATAAATCAGGCAGTTAGTTTCTTGGTTGTTTTGCGCTTCTTTCTCGTGGCGACAAAAATGCTGGGGAAGAAAAGCTCCCAGACTTCTTCCGCTGATTTCCGTAACATGGAGTCCGGATTCAGCGACCAACCTATGGTGATGCCCATGAGCGTGAGCTGAATAAGTCTCGCAAGTTCTGCTGAAGAATAATCGCGACGAATCTCGCCTCTTTTCTGACCTATTGCCAGGATTTCGGATAAGAGCCCGCGGCCTTTTTGCAGCCGGTTTTGCAATTCCGCACGCACTGGCGCGCACGATAGGTGCGCCGCGAAAATCGAGCGGAGCAAATCCGGGCTCTCCGAGGACTGGCCTGCAAGATCGGTGGCGAGTTCTCTGAGTTCGGGGCGCACCGGTTGATTGGGCATACGAGCTTTTTTCAATGCACGTTCAATCGCAGCCAGACGCTCGTCGCCATAGGTAGCCAGGACATGTTCTTTGGTGGGGAAATAATTGAAGAATGTTCCTTTGCCGACGTCGGCAGCCTCGGTGATGTCTTCCACCGTGGTATCTAGATATCCGCGTTGGGCAAAAATTCTCAAGGCTGCGCGGTAGATGCGCTCCCGGGTTTCGACCCGACGACGCTCACGACGATTCGACGGAGGGGAATTCCCGACGCTTTGAGTGGAACGAGCGGCGGCCGAAGTTTTCATTTGACAATCTCCCAGTAATGACTAATAGACGACTACGACTATAAGTCATATATTATAGATAGTCAACATTGGTTGCGGCAATCCGGAGGGGTTAGCGGGAAGTCGATACGCCGGAGATTTTATCCCCGGCGTACCCAAGCGAACTTTTGAAGATATCCGGGCTTACTTACAAATCTCCCGGATCAACCGCACTTGGAGAGCTACTTGCGATTGCCTGAGGCCTTATCAAGCTCGTCAATCAGCATCTTGGCAGCCGGAGGAGCGGATTGGCCACCTTCGACGATGTCATGCGCGCCGATCGATTTGCCATAGAGTGCTTTGTTAGCATCATCATCGGAATCCATGGTGGCGCCTTCCAAAGACACGCCAGCAAAAAGACCCTTGGATCGCGAATAGGTCAGTACATCCACGTGCATTGAAGCGGCGTTGTACCCCGTTGCTTGAGCGCCTGTGGGGCCAGCAGCGGCTGCAGCATTCGCTCCGAGCTTGGTTTTACCATTCAAGATTTGCTCGGCGCCCTTTTTGTTCATTACGACCAAAACGAAATCAGTCGCCGTCGAACCCAGTTGTACTCCGATGCTTCCTTGGTCAAGCTTGTACATTGCCGGAGCGCCCCAATCGCCGTTCATATCTGCGCCCTTGCGGCAAACTAATACGCCACGGCCGTAGCTGCCTCCGATTCCGACAGCTACTTTCTTGACGCTAGGGAATATCACGACACAGTCAGCTTGGTCGAGAATACTCGTTGGCAAACCACTGCTGCCGACGAGAAGTTCCCGGAGCACGGTGGCCGAATTATCCAGTCGCTCGGCCTCTTTCTTCTGAGCGAACATGGGAGAAGCAACTGCCAGACAAAGCGCAAATACCATCATTTTCTTTTTCACGGTTCAACCTTTCTTTACGAGGATGGATTACGAGCTAACGCTCGAATCGTCTTGCCAGGGCCCGATTTCTGTTTTTGTTTGTAAGCGGCCCATTCTACACGATTCCGCCCTGGTCGCGTTCCAGAGCGGGCGAATTGAGCCGGTTCGAGTTTGGGTGCGTTACGGTTAGGACCGGTGTTTCGGTGAATGTTTTCTCAACGTCGAAAGAAGCAATTTAGCCGACGGCGGCGGTGTAACGGCGTTATGGAGAACGATTTCCCTTGCCGAAATTTTCTTTCCATAAACCCGTTCGTTCGCATCGTTATCTGGACGTACGGTTGAACCTTCCAGCGAGACGCCGGCGAAAAGGCCGCGCGATCGCGAGTAGGTCAGAATCTGCGCCCGCAAAGTGACGTCCGATTCCGCTGCTGCTGCGCGCCCAACCGGGCCGATTGCTGCCGATGCATCCGCGCCGATTTTTACCTTACTAGCGAGGATTGCATTAGCACCCTGTTCGTTCATAACCAGCAAAACGAAATCGGTCGCTTGTCCACCCGCCTGAAAGCCGAAACTCGCGCCTTCGAGGGCCATCATCGAGGGCGCGCCCCAGGGGCCGTTAAATTCGTCGCCGCGACGGCAGGTCATCACGCCCCGACCGTAGCTGGCGCCAACGATAAAGGCTGCTTTGAGCACGGAAGGAAACACGATGACACAGTCCGCTTTGTCGATAAGACTTTGCGGAATGTTATCGGGAATATCCATGATTTCTTTCACCACTTGGCCCGCATTCCGAATGCGGTCTTCCTCTTTTGTGGTGTCGTCTGCCCGCACCGTCCGCGTGAACATTGACGGCGCTACTACGAGGGTCGCTATCAGCAGAGCCGATAGAATACTCTTCATCGTCTCCTCCTATGGAGTGCACTCATAATATGGGTTTCGAGCTAGAATCGCAACCTTTCTGCAGGGGGCTTGGGCAGCGCTTTCTAATATAATCAGCCTCGTTTCAATTAGGAACAATGAAGATAAACGAGTCCATATCAATTGTTCTACATCGCTATTTTTTCACGGCTCTCGTGGTTCTGATTGCCCTGAGTGTCTGCCCGCGTGTCACAAAAGCGCAAAACGCCACAGCTAGGCCGAAGAAAGCCTCCGCCGATAGAAAAGCAGGCGTCACTGGGCCAGACGTAAAAAGATTCCAAGCCCGCTTGGATGCGGCGCTCGCAGAGAGTCACGCACAAAAAATGCTGTGGGGAATATTAATAGTGGATCGCGATAACGGAGAGACTCTCTACGAATTGAATGCCGACAAATTCTTCACTCCTGCGTCCAATGCCAAAATTTTCACTACGGCGCTGGCGCTGTCTACGCTCGGCGCCGATTTTAGATTTCATACAACTTTGGAGACGACTGGGTTACTCGGCCCGGATGGCCGGCTCATCGGCGACCTGGTTCTCGTTGGCCACGGTGACCCCGATCTTTCCAATCGGAAATTTCCGTACGCCGGGAAAGTGGAACGTGAAGGTCCTACGGAAGCGCGCCTAACCGAGTTGGTCGAAGCTGCACTTACCAAGGGACTAAAAGAAGTGGATGGAGATATCGTTGCAGACGATAGCTATTTTCCCTACGATCCGTATCCGGCAGGTTGGAGCGTGGGCGATTTATTTTTCACTTTTGGCGCGCCCGTGAGTGCGCTCGCATTCAACGACAACTCTTTTTCAATCGAAGTCAGTCCTGCCAGCCGTGAAGGTGAAGCCGCTACATTACTGGTAGAACCGGCAGCGGCAAAGGGCACCTTTACATACGAAGTGAAAACTGGTCCAAGCAAGGGGAAACCCGATTTTTCCGTAGTACGTCAACCGGGACAAAACTTTATCTTGTTGCGCGGGTCAATTCCTGCAGGCCATGCGCCGATCAAACTGGATTTTGCAACGAGCGATCCGGGCGAGGTGGCAGCATTGGCGTTGAAACAGGCCCTCGAATCGCATGGCATCAAAGTTACGGGCGACGTTCGCGCAAGACATTCTGAACCACCGCGTCGTTTTGATCCGACGAGTGTTCCCGTTGGTATAACGAACAGTCGATCGGCGCTCGACGGTTCAAACACTGATCGTTCACCAGACGCGAGTAAACTCCTACTTGCCGACCACATTTCACCGTCTCTTCTTGAAAGCATTAGCGTCACCAACAAGGTGAGTCAGAACCTCCACGCTGAATTATTCCTTCGCACCGTGGCACGCGAAAAGGCAGGCATCGGTACGTCCGAGGCAGGAATTTGGGTAGAACAAAATTTTCTGAAGACAATCGGAATCGCAGAGGGGGAGGTAGTTCTCTCGGACGGCTCAGGACTTTCGCGAGATGATCTGGTGACGCCTCGCGCAGTTGTTCAGCTTTTGCGTTACATCTCACAACAGCCGTGGGGCGCGGATTACATCGCGTCATTTCCGATAGCAGGATTGGATGGCACGCTTGAAAATCGAATGAAGGACACGGCCGCCTCGGGCCGCATCTTGGCCAAGACCGGTTCACTCGAACACGTGCGGGCAATCTCCGGCTATGCGGCAACCGTCGGCGGGGAGCATCTCATTTTCACGATCTTCGGAAACAATGGTTCGCATGGCCATGATGCCACAGTCGCGATGGATGCAGTTGCAGTGGCGATGGTAGAAACACTCGGGACTTCTGTCCGGCCAAAAAAGAAAAAATGACGCAGCGCGGTGGAGGTTAGCGAAGCCGAGATTGGCCAAGAATCCTCGTAGACTGCGAGACAGACTCCTTTAATTACGTTTGCGAGGTTCCCTTCTAAGGCCGCCGATATTCTCGCCGCCTATTTTAAATCGCGCGCACGCTGATTTCCCAGAGCAACAGGGCTACAATTCGTATGAGGTTGGCGTGTTTCGTTCCGCAGAACAACTCTTGGAGTTCGATCGGCTGAAAGACATCGTTGGCCGTTACACCACGTGTGCGCCTGGCCTTCGGACCACGCTCGCTCTCGGGATTCAGCAAGATGCCGCAGTGCTCGATTTAGAGTTCACATTGATACGCGAAGCTGTCGCGTATTTGCGCGATGGTTCTGAATTAGGTTTCGGATCACTCGCCGATCCCGAACCATGGCTCGCTCGCTTGATCATTCCGGGTTCTATCCTTTTCACCACCGAACTTCTCGATGTTGCGTCCTTGATGGACGCAACTCATGCCGTGCGACAGATATTGAAAGAAGAGGCAACGAAATATCCGAGGCTGAGTGAGAGAGCAACAGCGCTGATGGATTTTCGGCATCTTTCGACGGCAATCCGGCGCGCAGTTCTGCCCAATGGGGAGATCAGCGATGATGCATCACCGCAACTGAAACGTATTCGCGCAAGCATGGCGAGTGCACGCGACAAAATTCACAAGTCCCTAGAAGGGATTCTTCGTTCGCGCGGCGAACCTTCCGGGGAAGATTACATTACACTTCGCAATGAACGCTTCGTAATTCCGGTTCGCGCTGGAGAACGTCGAAGCGTTCCCGGTGTAGTTCACGGGGCGAGTGCGACGGGACAGACAGTTTTCGTCGAGCCGCTGGAAGCCATCGATTTGAACAATCGCCTGGTTCAACTGAGCGAAGATGAACTTGCAGAGATCAACAGAATTCTCGAAGAGCTGACTGAACGGGTGCGCCTGGAACGCGGGCCGCTCGAATCCGCTGCCGTGCGACTCGCTCACTTGGATTCAATTTTCGCTCGTGCCCGTTTCGCGCGCGAGTTCGATTGCGCGATGCCCACATTTACTCCGGGGAATTTGTTGCGCCTTCGCGATTTGCGAAACCCCGTGCTCGAAGCCACGCTGAAACCGCAGGGACGCAAAGCGGTGGCCATGTCACTCGATCTCGGTGGAGACGAGACAGTCATGGTGATCAGCGGCCCTAACACAGGTGGGAAAACGGTGGCGCTCAAGAGCGTGGGATTGGCAGCGCTCTCCGCGCAATCTGGAATTCCGGTCCCTGCTGAACACGCTGAAATGCCGGTTTTTGATCATGTGCTCGCAGACATTGGCGATGAACAATCCATTACGGCGGATCTTTCAACATTTTCAGCGCACATGCTCAATCTAAAATCCATGCTGGAAGTGGCCACCGAGCGCTCGTTGATTCTGGTCGATGAAATGGCGACCGGCACAGCTCCCGAAGAAGGCGCGGCTTTAGCCGTGGCGTTGCTTGAAGAATTTCGGGCGCGGCATGCTCTCACCATCGCAACCACACATCATGACCGTTTGAAATCTTATGCTTCCACTACGCCGGGCATCGTCAACGCGGCAACGGAGTTTGATGAAGTAAATTTGCGTCCAACATATCGCTTGCTGGTTGGCGTGCCGGGATCTTCGAGCGGCATCGAGATCGCCCGGAGGCTCGGTCTGCCTTCACGAGTTGTAGAGCATGCGCAGGCAAGTCTTACTCCTGAATCACGTGAGGCGCGCGGTCTGATCGCGTACCTCCATCGCAGCCGCGATGAGATGGAAGAAGTTAAGGCCCAAACGCGCGAGGAGCTCGCTCAAATTGAAGCCGAAAGACGCGCTCTTCAAACCGAATGGGTAGGCCGGCAGAAAAAGCGCATCGCTGAACTTGAAAAGAGTTTTCAAGAAGCAACCGAGCGACTCGAAAATGAAATGGCGCGGGTTACCTCGGAAATTCATGATCGTGCTTTGCGAGCGCAACTAGAAAAGCAATCGGGGAAGCGAATGTCGAAGATTGCGTCCGAGGCGCGAGCCGAGACGGACGCGGCCGTAGTGGACACGCTCTCTTCGTCGCAGGCTGATCTCGGAGTCGGGACGGAAGTTCCTCCGAAGCCTGTGTCACCGGAGCAACTTACTGTTGGATTGCGGATAATTGTGAAAGGATTTAAACAGCCACTCATATTCCGCCGGCTGGATGGCACAAAGGCAGAAGTACAAGCCGGCATTCTGAGAATGCGTGTTCCTCTTTCGGACGTGATCGGCATCGACGGTGGGGTGAAATCGGCCAACGCAGATCTAATGGAACGCGCACGCCCATCAGACGTAACAGTGCACACGCAGCAGAGCGATGAACCGGCCAGCGAAGAAATTAACGTGATCGGCTGCACAGTGGAGGAAGCCACTCGCCGTGTGGATAAGTTTCTCGACGAAGCAGTGTTGGGCAGTTTGCCGAGCGTTCGAATCATTCATGGACACGGTACGGGCGCGTTACGTCGCGGTTTGGCCGAATTTTTGTCAACTCACCCGCTTGTTGATAAAGTTCGCCATGAAGCCGAAGACCGCGGCGGCACAGCAATCACCATCGCCGAGTTGCGAAATTAAAGTGTGAACGGACCAGCTCCGGAATTTTACGAGGTAGCTCAGAAGACATGGCTGAAGCCGGATCGTTTGCGGAGCGAGTAAAGCAACAAGCGGATATCGTCCGCGTGGTGGGTGAGTACGTTCGGCTCAAGAAGAGCGGCCAGAACTTCGCGGGACTCTGTCCCTTCCACCAAGAGAAAACTCCATCGTTCAACGTGCATCCTGTGAAACAGATTTATCACTGCTTTGGCTGTGGCGTCGGCGGCGATGTCTTCAAATTTGTGATGGAACTTGAAAAATGTACTTTTCCCGAGGCGATTCGCACGGTCGCGGAGAAATGCGGAATTGCAGTTCCCAAGCCGCGCGAGCGTTCACCAGAAGAGCGTCGCGAGAATCAACAGCGAAGCGCCCTTGTGGAGATGCACCGCGAAGCTGCGGCATTTTTCGCGCGTCAACTACACGAAAGTTCGGAAGGAAAGGTGGCATACGCTTATCTCGAAGATCGCGGGCTGAATCGCGAGGCAATGATTAAGTTCGGATTGGGATTTGCTCCATCATCGGGAGACGCGTTGATTCGCTTTCTGAAGCAGAAATATCCGGAAAAACTGCTGGAAGTGTCAGGCCTTCTATCGCGCGAACAAAGCGGCCGTTTTTTCGATCGTTTCCGTAGGCGCATCATGTTTCCCATAGCCAACGAAAGTGCGAAAGTGATTGCGTTCGGCGGGCGCGCTATGGGCGACGACATGCCCAAATATCTGAACTCTCCTGAAACGCCTATCTATTCGAAGAGCAATGTTCTCTATCATCTCGATCGAGCTAAAGAAGCTCTGCGGCAAAATGATTTTGGCGTCTTAGTGGAAGGTTACATGGACGCAATCGCCGTCGCGCGTGCGGGAATCGTGAATGTAATAGCAAGCTGCGGTACAAGCCTTGCGGATCCCCAGATCAAATTGTTAGGCCGGTTCACTCGGCGAGTCGTCGTGAACTACGATCCAGACACCGCCGGTCAAGCCGCCACAGAGCGCTCTCTGACTTTGTTGCTTGAAAAAGAATTCGACGTGCGCGTCCTTGCGCTCCCGCGCGGTTCCGATCCCGACAAATTTCTAAAAGAACAAGGCGGCGAAGCCTATAGAACGCTATTGATACAAGCTCCTCCATACTTGGATTACCTAATTGGCCGCGCCAAACTGATGGATCGTACAACTGCTGACGGTCGGGTAATGGCCCTCAATTTCCTGATGCCATATGTCCAACGGCTTCCAAACAGGCTACTGCGTTCAGAATGGGCCACGCGCATCGCGTCTGAGTTGCACGTGGACGAGCCAGTTTTGCGCGAAGCGCTCCGCCGTGCGGCCAGCGAACGTCGCAGCGAAGTAAAGCCCAAAGCTGAGCTCTTAGGACCGAGCGTAAAGGGTGCCGAGCGTCGTCTAATTCACATGTTGGCGGAAGCAAACGGATTCCGTGAAAAACTCGCCCGGGAAATTGTTTCCTCGGGACTGCACCGCGGTCTTGAAACCGAGAAGATATTCGAGCTACTCATTGCCAAGTCAGGCGAGCCCTCAGATCCATCTACTTTTGCCGAAGCATTGGACGAACGCGACAGGCGCGTTCTATTTGAGATATTCTTTGAGTCTTTCTCCGAGCATACTTGGGAGGAGGCCGAGAGCTGTCTTGGCGTGCTGCGTAGCCGTCGCGTCGAGCAGGAACTTGAAGAGTTACAGAAGCAACTTGAATCGAAGCCTCCTACTGCAGAACTTCGACGCATAATCACGCGTCGATTGGAATTGCAGAAACTGTTGGCGGGCCAGTAAGTTACGGCATTCCATTGACCCGACCTCCTGCATGTTATATATTCGTAGGGTTTTGGATGAAACGAGAAGCCCTCGCCGAGCATCATATAGTATGTTGTGGGAGAAGCGGTGTGGGCTTTGGCGGCACGGGCGCAGGGACCAACGAAGAATCGTCTGAAAAATAAGCGTTTATTCATAACCAGCGCGAGGGTGTGCCGGGGTGTCTAGTACCGGCCATTTTTGCTTGGAAATTGCTCGTGCGTGCAGGGTGGCTTTCATAAGAGGGAGGCAGTGTGACGGTAGCTCTTGAAGAAAAATATGATCAGGTACGACAGCTCATCGCTATGGGCAAGGAACGCGGTTATCTGCTTTATGATGAAGTGAACGATATCCTGCCGCCCGAGGTGCATTCCTCAGAAGAAATCGACGATCTTCTTTCCACTTTCGAACGATATGGCATTGACGTGTATGAAGATCTTTCGAGCGCGAAGGCCGCGCTGGCAGCAGCGGATTCCACCGATGCAATCGACGTCAAAGATGAACCCGCCTCTTCTGCTTCGGAAGATGGCGAGCTGGATCTAACGCCGGGAACTTTGGAAAAGACGAATGATCCCGTTCGCATGTACTTACGCGAAATGGGAACTGTGCCGCTGTTGACGCGCGAGGGCGAAGTCGCCATCGCGAAGCGTATTGAACGCGGACAGTTGCTCGTTCTTAAAACAATCACTCGCGCCCCGCTCATCTTGAAAGAACTTCTCCAGGTTGGCGAAGACGTCCGCAACGGTTCGCGGTCGATCAAAGAAATCGTCCAATTCGACGATGAAGAGCTGACCGAAGAAAAGATCGAGCAGAAGACGAAAGAAACCCTGAAGCAGATTGATAAGGTGGCGAAGCTTTATCTGCTGGCGATAAAGCAGGCCGCCAAGTTGCAAAAGATTCCTCGATCGAAAAAGCGTCCCTATCTTCGAGCTCGCTACACTTTGGCGCGCACTCGCGTGGAGATGTCCAACCGTTTTCGCGAGTTGGATTTTAATCCGCTGGAGAAAAAGCGTTTGATCGAAAAAATCCGTCAAACGGTTGAACGCGTTCATTTCCTCGAGCGGGATACCGTCAAGCTGGAACGCCGGGTAGAGGCTTCTAAAGGCGATGTCCAGGCCGAAGCGCGCAAGGATCTGAAGAATCGCCGCCAGGAACTGAGTGAGATCGAACTCGCAAGCGAAGTGAGTCCCACCGAGTTGAAGCGCGCCCTGCAGGTGATTCTTCGGGGCGAAGCGGAAGCGGAACAAGCAAAAAAAGAACTAATTGAAGCCAACTTGCGCTTGGTCGTATCCATCGCTAAGAAGTACACGAACCGCGGCCTGCAATTTCTGGACCTGATTCAGGAAGGCAACATCGGTCTGATGAAAGCCGTAGATAAGTTTGAATGGCGCCGGGGCTACAAATTTTCCACCTACGCGACCTGGTGGATTCGGCAGGCCATCACGCGCGCCATCGCCGATCAGGCTCGCACCATCCGTATTCCGGTGCATATGATCGAAACGATCAACAAGCTGGTCCGGACGCAGCGGCAGCTTGTTCAGGAACTCGGGCGCGAACCTACTTCAGAAGAAATCGCCAAACGCATGGATATTCCTGTCGCGAAAGTGCGCAAGATCTTGAAGATCGCGCAGGAGCCAATCTCGTTGGAAACTCCGATTGGCGAAGAGGAAGATTCGCATCTCGGCGATTTCATCGAAGACAAAGCTGTCGTCTCGCCTTCTGACGCGGTGATCAATCTGAGCCTAAAGGAGCAGACGTCTTCGGTGCTGAAGACCCTCACGCCACGCGAAGAAAAAGTTATCAAGATGCGTTTCGGCCTGGATGACGGTAGCGAGCACACGCTGGAAGAAGTAGGGCAATCGTTCGCCGTCACGCGCGAGCGCATTCGCCAAATCGAAGCCAAAGCTCTGCGCAAGTTGCGCCACCCGTCGCGCTCTCGCAAACTGCGTGCCTTCCTCGAAGGCTCGGCGAACGACTACTAATTCTTTTGGTGGAGTGAGTCGAATACTCGCTCCACGCAACATCTATCCTTCTAATCTGATTTGCAACCGATTTAACGCGTCAAACCAGAAAGTTTTCATGTTTGCGCACTCTTTGCTGCTGTTGAGCTTCATGTGATCTACCGCTACCTGACATTTCTTCGCGCCTTTGCCGTAAAAATTGACGCTTAGCCGGCTGCTTCCTTTGCCCCATTTTCCGCGAATAGATTTCGACGGCGTGGCCGTGCTAATTTCCAAGTCTGAAGTGCCTAGCCAACCCCGCCGCGATTCCTCATTCACCCAAGCCTCGTATGCCAACGAAAGCGGCACGTTTAGCGTTCGACTACCTGATGCGGAAAATTCTCCGTCACACTTTTGATACTTCTCGCGAATGCCGCGCTCGTGCTCGTACGCCACCGCAACCATCTGGCACCACCAGGGTCCAACTCCCTGCTCTTTCTTAAGGTAGGAGGAAATTTCCTTATGTGGCAATTTCTTGGCGCCGGCCTTGTCGAGGATCTTGAACCATTCCGCCCACGTTTTGCCGGTTCTTTCTTTTACCGCATCGTCGCTCATCCGTTTCGATTCTCGAGGTTTTTTCATCGCTCCTCCTTTCACTGAATTCTATTTCTGCTGCTCGGCCGTTGACCAATTCACAGCGGAGCCATATTCATAAACCAGCTGCGCGCCGCGATCGGCGCCAAAAATAACCAGCACTCCGAGAACGCAGAGGCCCAGCAACATCACCTTTCGCAATTGGATGGTGAAATTCCGACGCACAGTGAACGCGAAAACGCAAAGAGCTCCCGCCAGGCTCGTGGATACCAACATCAACGCCTGATGCATTCCCACTACGCGCTGAGCAACTCCTGGAGGAACGGATTTTTCCGCCACAAGTCCCGTCAACACCGTCACGACTGCAGCCAATGTTCCGAGATAGAGCATCCTCGAAGCTGTGCGCTGCATCTCTTCGCTCGTACGCAACACAGCCAGCAACTCAAACAGCAATGCGGCGAACCACAACACGACAGGAAAATGAACGAAAATTGGATGGTAGTTCAGCGCTGCCTTTAGGCCGGGAAGCATTGAGGTTACCTCCTCGAATCGCAAATGGGCGTGTGAAGGGCGCATTATGTGTCAGCCTCAGAGCCAGGTAAATAGGTGTATGATTCGGGCCGCGATTCCGGAGTTGCGCCATGTCTCCCAAAAATCCATCGAAACCGCGCGTGCCTGAGCGGGATTACTCCCACCGCACTCTCGCCGAAAAGCTCGGAATAAAGCCAGGCCAGCGTGTGGCTGTTCTGGGTGTGGAGGACGCGGAATTCCAGCGAGACCTGGAAGCCATCGTTTCGGACTATTCGCGCGGCGAACGGATAAGTGACGCGGACCTGATTTTCTTTTCCGCAGAAGCGAAACAAGACCTCTCAAAATTGAAATCTCTCTCTCGCTCGATTTGCAAATCCGGCGGAATTTGGGTCGTTTATCCCAAAGGTCAAACCCACATTCGCGAAATTGATGTAATCAACGCCGGCAAATCCGACGGACTCACAGACAATAAAGTAGTGCGCTTCTCCGCAACGCATACAGCCCTGCGCTTTGTTATCCCTCTCGCGAAACGCTGATTCGGCATGTTTGCGAAAGCGTCCGGAGCGCCGCATTCCGGATCCGGCGCTTCATTTCACGTCAGTATGAGCAACACGAACGCAAATTCCAGCATTGCGGCGTCCGGCGGCGTCTTATTATGTTCTTATGGCCACACGGCTGGACGTGCGCAACCTCACCGTAGAATTGCCAACGCAAAGCGGCTGGGTGCGGCCTGTAAACGAAGTCTCCTTCGTCCTCGACGAAGCTGAAACTCTAGGCATTGTCGGCGAGTCGGGCTCCGGCAAAACCATGCTTTCGCTGGCACTAATGGGTCTGGAACCGCAGGGAGCGCGCCGAAAGGGCGAAGCATGGCTTCACGAGCGAGATAGCTCGGCGGATATATGCGGGATAAATGTTCTTGCGGCGTCGCCCAGTGAAATGCGTGCATTGCGCGGCCGGGAAATCGCCATGATTTTCCAGGAGCCCATGACGGCGCTCAATCCCGTAATGCGCGTAGGCGCGCAGATTGAAGAAGCTATCCGGGTCCACGAAAATCGTCCGATTCGAAACGAGATTCACTCCCGCGCAATTCAATCACTCGAACGAGCCTCTTTACCCGATCCAGAGCTGCGCGCGCGGCAATACCCCCATCAGCTTTCGGGTGGCTTGCGTCAACGCGTGACGATCGCCATGGCGTTGGCCGCTGATCCGGGAATTCTAATTGCGGACGAGCCTTCCACTGCACTCGACGTCACCGTGCAAAAGCAAATACTTGAATTGTTGGCTAGGCTGCGCAAGGAACTTCGACTTTCGCTGCTTTTTATTACCCATGACCTAGGTGTCGTGGCGCAGGTGGCCGATCGAATTATCGTGATGTATGCAGGTCGGATCGTAGAAGAAGGTCCCACCATGGAAGTTTTGCGCCATCCGCGCCATCCATATACGGAGGGTTTGCTCCGGGCAGCTCCTCGTCTCGAGCGTGAGAATTTGGTTCCGATTCCAGGAACTGTGCCAGCGCTAAACGCTCTGCCACCGGGATGCGCATTCGCGCCGCGGTGTCCTTACCAATTAGCGGAATGCGCCGCCGCAGTTCCGGATCTCCGACCAGCAGGTCCAAATCATAGTGCGAGGTGTATCCTTCTCCCATGTGCACAGCCAACGACAGTGAATTGAAGGCTTCTGTACGTGAACGATTCACGCGCACCGCGGAAGTCTTCGGCGACTATGCAGTTGCCCATCGGACCACCGAGGCTGAGCATCTTGCGTGCCTCGTCTCCGCTGGTCCAAATGATCGGGTCGTTGATTTGGCCTGCGGGCCCGGAACGATGGCGCTGCGGTTTGCGCGGCATGTGAAATGGGTTTGCGGGCTGGATTTTACTCCCGCCATTCTCGCGCTCGCTCGCACGAATGCGATCAAACAGGGTCTCGCGAATCTTTTTTGCATCCTAGGCGACGCGCAAGCTTTGCCGTTTGGGAATTGTTTCCTCGATATCGCCGTGACCAGTTTCAGCCTGCACCATATTTCTGACCCGGCGAAAGTCTTGCGCGAGATGTCCCGCGTCGTGGAGCCCCGCGGCCGCGTGGGCGTGCTCGATATTCTGGTGCCGGAAGATCCAAAAATTCGCGAATTAAATCATCGCATTGAAAAGATTCGGGATGAGTCGCACGCGCGTTCCC
>Ga0210398_10002438_pt1 | contig 18211 bp, 20 predicted proteins | sample IncBWC4OmetaG_FD_161047 | JGI IMG/M metagenome (GOLD analysis project Ga0210398, IMG submission 161047) | Forest soil microbial communities from Barre Woods Harvard Forest LTER site, Petersham, Massachusetts, United States - Inc-BW-C-4-O | ecosystem: Environmental > Terrestrial > Soil >... | reverse complement strand
AGCATCGAGTGATTGCGGTATTGAGTAATTGTTGTAATTTGGTGATTGCCTAATCGAAATCTTTGCTCCAACTTCGTTTTGTAAAGCACGAACAATTACTCAATCGCTCAATTACCCAATTACTTAATTGTTCTTATCGGCTGTACTGATTCTTCTTCTTGTCTTCGTGGCGTTCGACGCCAAGGTGAATCAGTTTGTCGATCAGATCGGGATAATCCAGCCCCGAAGCGGCCCACAGCTTGGGATACATGCTGATGGCGGTGAATCCTGGCATGGTATTGATCTCGTTGACGCAAATCTTTCGCATAACGGGATCCATCAGAAAATCCACACGCGCCAGGCCGGAGCAGTCGACGGCTTTAAAAGCCCGAATTGCCAACTCCTGCACTCTTTTGGTTTCGGCTTTCGTAAGCTTCGCGGGAATAACCAGTTCGGACCCTTCATCAAGATACTTGGCGTTGTAATCGTAAAACTCTTTTACAGGAACGATTTCGCCGGGAACCGACGCTGCCGGTTCGTCGTTGCCCAGCACAGAACATTCAATCTCGCGCGCCTTGTGTTTCTTTCCGCCAACACCCTGCTCGATAACAATCTTGCGATCAAAGCGCGCCGCTTCCTCGATTGCCGGACCCAGCTCCTTGCTGTTGTGAGCTTTGCTGATACCGACCGACGATCCGAGATTGGCAGGCTTCACAAAGACCGGATACTTCAACTTGCGCTCGACTAATTGACGAAGTTTCTTGGGCTCGTTTTCCCAAGCGCTGCGTAGCACCGTGACGTGCTTCACGATCGGAATTTCCGCTGCAATGAACAACGACTTCATGATGTCTTTGTCCATACCGGCGGCCGAGCCGAGCACACCTGCTCCCACATAAGGGATATCAGCCAACTCAAGCAAGCCCTGGATGGTTCCGTCTTCGCCGAAAGTGCCGTGGAGTACGGGGAAAATTACATCGACGTTGATCGCGCGGTCGCTGGCGCGGCGAAGGTGCGAGGCGTCGGTTTGGAAAGGAACGAAGCCGCTCTGGCGATGGACCGGCTCCGGCGGCACGACGACAGCTTCTCCCCGCGCCAGCACCGCCGCAGGTTGAGTGATTTCCGGATCACCGGCGCGCAAGTGACGCGGCTCGATCACCAGCTTGCCTTGCAAAAGATTTTCGGCGTGCTCCGCAGTCAGCCAGCGTCCATCTTTGGTGATACCGATGGGGACAACCTCATATTTATCTTTGTCGATCGCCTGCAGAACTGACGCCGCCGAGAGCAACGACACTTCATGCTCGCCGCTGCGGCCACCGAAAAGCACTCCTACTCGTAGCTTGTTCATTGTGCCTAATGTCTACAGAATCTTTTTTCCAAACGCCGACAGCGCCAACTCGACCGCCAGATCGGCAGTTCGATTGTGTTCGTCGATAACCGGATTCACTTCGACGATCTCGAAGCTCACCATGCGGCCGTGATCGGCAATGATCTCCATCGCCAAGTGCGCTTCGCGGTAGGTCGCGCCGCCGCGCACCGGAGTGCCCACGCCGGGCGCGTCTTCGGGATCGATCCAATCCATGTCGAGCGAAATGTGGTAACCGGCGGTACCGCGTCCGGCGATGCGCAACGCTTCTTCCATCACGGTGCGCATACCACGTTCGTCGATATCGCGCATGGTGAAAACCCCAATACCGGCGCGGCGGACATTTTCTTTCTCGACCGCGTCGATATCGCGGACGCCGACCAGCACGCAATTTTCAGGCCTGACCTTGGGAGAAAAATCGAAAATGTTCTGCAGTTCCGGAGGACCGAGGCCCATCAGCGCGGCCAAAGGCATGCCATGCACGTTTCCGCTGGGGGAAGATTCGGGCGTGTTGATATCAGTATGGGCATCGATCCAAATGAGCCCAACGCGCTGGTTCTGCCGGCGATAAAATTCGGCCACCCCCGCCACCGTGCCGGCGGCCACAGAGTGATCTCCGCCGAGCGTGATGGGAATTTTACCGGCTTCCAGTGTCTTGATAATCAGCTCGGCATGTTTGTTGCAGGTAGCGGTGATCTCTTTCAAATATTTGGCGTGAGTGTCACCTTCAGATTTCTGCTCAGGGATCGCGACCGCGACATTGCCGCCGTCCTCTACTTGATGGCCGAGCGCTTCGAGCCGGGCTTCAAGTCCCGCGACGCGAACGGCCGACGGCCCCATGTCGACGCCACGGCGCGACTGGCCAAGGTCGAGCGGCACGCCGATCACGCGAATCTTCTTGGGAATGATGCTCGTGGTGCTCGCAACAGTCATGTTGATTGGATAATTTAGTAATTGAGTAATTTAATCGCCAATGCTTCCTTGCCTTAAGGTTCAAATCACAGAATTACTCAATTACTAAATTCCCTTCATGGGTACAGCCGGTTCAGCATTCTTGGGAACGGAATCGTTTCACGCACGTGCTCGAGCCCACAGATCCATGCAACGGCGCGCTCGATTCCCATGCCGAAGCCACCGTGCGGAACGCTGCCGTACTTGCGCAAGTCGAGATACCATTTGAAGGCTTCTTGTGGCAATCCGTGCTCGTGAATGCGCTGTAGCAGCAATTCGTGCGACGCCATGCGCTGCGAGCCACCGATGATTTCTCCGTAACCCTCCGGCGCCAGCACGTCGACGCACAGGGCCAACTCCGGCTGCCGCGGATCGGGCTCCATGTAAAAAGCTTTTACCTTCGCCGGGTAACGATGCACCATCACGGGCTTGTCGAACTGCGCCGAAAGATAGGTCTCGTCGGGCGAACCGAAATCTCCGCCCCACTCGAACTTGGTTTCGAGTACGCCTTTGGCAAAACCTTCCTGCAAATTCTTGACCGCATCGTCGTAACTCATGCGGGGAAACGGCGGCTCTATTTTTTCCAGCTTCGAAATGTCGCGGCCAATGGCCTGCAGATCGGTGCGTCTGTGACCCAGGCATCGTTTCACGACGAAGCTGATGAGGTCTTCGGCAAGATCCATCAGGTCATCGAGTTCTGCATAGGCGATTTCCGGCTCGACCATCCAGAACTCGGTGAGATGACGGCGGGTCTTCGATTTCTCGGCTCGAAAGGTCGGCCCGAATGAATAGACTTTGCCCAGCGCCATCGCCGTCGCTTCAATGTAAAGCTGCCCGGACTGCGTAAGGTATGCCTGTTCCTCAAAATAATCGACTGGAAAGAGCGTGCTTGTTCCCTCGCAGGCTGCCGGCGTTAGGATCGGCGGGTCGGTGAGGGTGAAGCCGCGATCGTCGAAAAAATCACGCACCGCTTTAATAATCTCCGCGCGCACCCGGAGAATCGACGCTTGCCGCTGCGAGCGCACCCAGAGATGGCGATGCTCCATTAAGAACTCGGTGCCATGTTCTTTTGGCGTGATGGGATAGGGATCGGATTCCGGCACTCGTTGAACAACTTGCACATTGGAGACGTCAAGCTCGTAGCCGCCGGGGGCGCGCTTATCGGCGCGGACTTTGCCTTCGACGATGACACTTGATTCTTGCGTCAGCGTTTTAACGGCTTCGAACACTTCGGGGGGAACGGCATTCTTCGGAACAACTCCCTGAATCACGCCGGAGCCGTCGCGAAATTGCGGAAACAGAAGTTTCCCGCTTTCGCGCAGGTTGTAGAGCCAGCCACGCAGCGTGACCGATTGCCCTTCGTGCTTGCCGATTTCCGCGATGGTGGTTACGGGAAACATAAGTGCGATTGAGTAATTTTGTAATTTGGCAATTCAGTAATTTAAAACAAAACAGGCAGCCGCGAAATTAGCTCTCCAACATTACTCAATTACCGAATTGCTCAATTACCAGATTCCTACACGGCCTCCAGCTTCTCGAATGTTGTTTGCAGCTTTTCCAGCGGGTTCACTTTGTCGTCGCCTTCGAGTTCCAGCATCAGGGCCGGCCTTTGGGGAGCCGAGCGCAGCAGTTCCATTGCCTGCTTCCAGTCGATAGTTCCCTCGCCCGGCCACAGGTGCGCGTCTCGGTCTTTCTTATTGTCGTGAACGTGCGTGGAGCACACCAGCTTGCGCACGGTTTCGAATGCTTCGCTTACCGAACCCATCATGTGCGCGTGGCCGAAGTCGAAGCAGATTCCCACGTCGTCGAAGTGCGCGGCCTGAATCATCTCGACTAATTTTTCCGGCGTCGAAAGTTCGTTGGGAATATTTTCCAGAAGAATCCGCACGCCCAGCGGCTTGGCGAAGGCGCGCAGATGCTCAATCGACGTCATCGCAGAATCGAACTTCTTATCGCTGAAAGTTTCGTTGGGCAGTCCCAGATGCTGGATCAGAAAACGAAACGGAATCTGCTCGGCAATCTCCAGCGAGCGTTTCACTTCATCCATCGCCTCCACGATTCCCGCCCGATCGGTGGAAGCCAGATTGATCGGCGGAGATCCGGTGCGGCCCCAGTCGTAATCAGCGTAGAGCGGAGAATGCACGGAGTTCAACGGAACTCCGCTGCCACGGAACCAGTCGGCGATCTCCCGCAGGTGCGCTTTGCGGTTGGCGTAATCAAGGTGCTGCCGCGCCGCAAATATCTCAATTGCCTGCACACCGCTGCGAGTCAGCCCGTCCAAAATGCCGGGATGCAGCCGCTCTTTTACATACAAATAAGTCGATACCGCTTTCACCATTCTGGATCCTTGCCGTTAATAACCTACTGCTTTCCCGTTGCTTCTATAATCGCTCGCCCCCAGGCGGTCACCGGTCTTCGGATCGACTGCGATGCACTCGGCGTCGCTCCAATAGCCGCCCATATCAGACCCTTCGCGCAATCCGTACTGCACGTGGTATCCCATCTTTTCCAGATCGTGAACCGTATCGGGTGAAAACCAGCGCTCCACGTTCAATAAATCCGGCAACCACTGATTGTGAAAACGGGGAGCATCGACCGCTTCCTGGATGTTCATGCCGTAATCAATCACGCCCATCAGAACGTTCGCCACGGTGGTGATGATCTTCGAACTACCCGGCGAACCCAGCACCAGGAAGGGCCTTCCGTCGCGAACGACGATTGTCGGCGTCATAGAAGAGAGCGGCCGTTTACCCGGTCCGATGGCGTTGGCCGTGCCTTGAATCAGTCCATCGGAATTCGGCACACCCGGCTTAGCCGAGAAATCATCCATCTCGTCGTTCAATAAAAATCCCAAGCCATCGGCCGTGACGTGCGATCCGAACCAGTTATTGATTGTGGTCGTTACCGCGACTGCATTTCCTTCCGCATCGACCACCGAGTAGTGCGTGGTATGCGTGCCTTCTCGATATACCCGTGGCTGAGCATGCACAGCGGCAAACTGCTCAAGCTCGCTAAAGATCGCCGGCCGCTTTAATTCTTTGCTTGGGCTGGCACGGTCGGAATCAATAGAATCACGCCACGCCGCTCCGTATTTCTTGTCGACCAGTTGAGCCACAGGAATTTTGCCGAAATCGGGATCGCCCATGAACTCTGCACGATCGAAGAATGCGCGGCGAAACGCTTCGGTCGTGAAGTGAATCGAGAGTGCGGATCGATCTCCGAGCTTGTTTAGATCATAGCCCTCAAGAATATTCAGCGCTTCAATCAGCACTGTACCGCCCGAGCTCGGCGGAGGCGCGCTGATCACTTCGTAACCTCGATACGTGCCGCGAACCGGCTCGCGCTCCTTTACTTCATACTTCGCGAGATCGTCGGCGGTGATCAGGCCACCGCCTTTCTGCACCGCCGCGGCGAGTTCGCTGGCCAAATCCCCGTGGTAGAAGTCGTCCGGCTTGGCGGCAATTCGTTCCAAAGTCCGCGCTAAATCGGGCTGGCGAAAGACTTCTCCCGGCTGGTAATAGTTGCCTTCCCGCTGAAAAATTCGCCGCGACTCGGGGAATTGGCTTAGATACTTATCGTGCAAATCGCGGGCCTCGCTCCAGCTTAAGGGGTAGCCATCGCGCGCCAAACGAATTGCGGGGGCTATCACCTGGCGGAGCGTGAGCTTGCCGTATTTCTGTTCCGCATAAACCATGCCCGCTACGGAGCCAGGCACTGCAACGGATTTGTAGCCGATGAGGCTGGCATCTTCGATAACGTTTCCCGGCGCATCCAGATACATGTCGGGCTTGGCCGCCGCCGGAGCTTTTTCCCGGTAGTCCAGAAAATGCGCCCGGCCGTCGGCCATGCGAATCAACATGAACCCGCCGCCACCCAGATTTCCCGCCGCTGGATGCACCACAGCCAGTGCAAAACCGGCCGCCACGGCGGAATCGACCGCGTTACCCCCGGCCTGCATGATCTCGACTCCGGCGCGCGAGGCAAGCTCCTGAGAACTCACTACCATGCCGTGTTGCGCATGCACCGGCTGAACGGCTGCCTTGGCGAGTGCCGAGCCAAACGCCGCGGCGCACGCGATCAGCCATAGAAACCAAGGTCTATTCCGGATGCGCATGAGGATAGAAAAAGTGTCCAGGAAAGGGCGGACCCTTGAGGCTAGCCGAGGGCGGCAAGCGGAGTCAAATCGGGCGCAAGCGCTCGTAGCCCCCAATTTTCGAAGCGATGACTACTTTTTTCTAATCCTGCGGCTTTGTTTCTTCGGGGACTTCGCTTTGTCAGATCGTTTTTTTGAGGAGGAAGTCCGGATTGAGGAAGTTCGCTTTGAAGTTCGTCTCGAAGTTCGCGTCGAAGATCTGCGCTTGCCCGCTTTCGCCGCCACCATTTCATACGATTGCCGTATTAAATCGCGCAACTCATTCCATGGAACCGCATCCAGCCGGTCGAGCATTACCCACTTATAGCGGCCAACGTAAGGGGCAGGGCGCACATCTTCCCGCTCGATCAGTTCAGCAAAGATTCCCGGCGAACACTTGAAACACATCCGCGGATTATCCAAGCCAAGAGTGGCAAAAATCTTTCCCGCGATTTTGAAACACAGGTCGTCGCCCCACTGCAGGTTCTCGGTTGCGTCAGGAAATTCCAGACAGAATTCGCGAATAATCTCTGCGTTCATCAGACTTAGGTATTAATCGAATCCTACTTAGGTTTTGAATCGTGAGGCAACAAATGCAACTCCAACTTTCACAAGGAGATTGAATCATGCAGAGTCGCACTCTTGGAAATTCCGATTTGAATATTACGCCGGTTGGCTATGGAGCCTGGGCCGTCGGCGGTTCGGGCTGGCAATTCGCGTGGGGATCGCAGGATGACAACGACTCGATCGCGGCCATTCACCGCGCTCTGGAGTTAGGGGTGAATTGGATCGACACCGCGGCCGTCTACGGCTTAGGGCACTCGGAAGAAGTCGTAGCGCGGGCGCTGAAGAGCTGGCCGGGGCCGCGACCGTGCGTTTTCACGAAATGCGGACTCCGCTGGGACGCTCAGGGCAACGTGCAAAAAGTGCTGAGCCGCGATTCGATTCGCGGCGAGATCGAAGACAGCCTGAGGCGGCTGGCACTCGATGTGATTGATCTCTACCAGATTCATTGGCCGCCCGACCCTGACTCGCCCGCGCTCGAAGAGGGATGGTCCGCGCTCGCCGATCTGAAACGTGAAGGCAAAGTGCGCTGGCTTGGCGTCTCCAATTTCAATGTGGATCAATTGAAGCGCGCCCGGAAGATTGCTCCAGTCACGTCGTTGCAGCCTCCTTATTCATTGACTCACCGCGAGGTGGAAGACGAGATCCTGCCCTATTGCCTGCATGCGGGAATTGGCGTGATTGTTTATTCACCGATGGCTTCCGGCCTGCTGACCGGCGCGATGACACGCGAGCGCGCGGCAAAGCTTCCGAAAGACGACTGGCGTAAGACCAATCCCGATTTCAATGAACCCAATCTCACGCGCAATCTCGAACTCGTCGAAATCCTTCGCGAAATCGCCAGGCGGCACAACCGCTCGATCGGCGAGGTTGCCATTGCTTGGACTCTGCGCAATCCAGCGGTAACGGGCGCGATTGTAGGCGCTCGCAACGCCAGGCAGGCGGACGGCGTAATGCGGGCGGGAGATCTGCGGCTCAACGACAAAGAGGTGGCCGAGATCGAGGACTTCCTCGCCCAGGCGGCATAAAGCGCGCTCCGCCCGCGAGCCACAGAGCGGAAGAGCGGTTCTCGATTTCTTGCTCTGTGGCTCTTGAAATGAGACGTATTTCCTAAAAAGCTGCCATTCTGAAAACTTTTGATGCCGATGGCCGGTCCCGATAGAACATTTTCCCGTCTCGCACGTAAAATGACTGTAGGGCTTTTTCCCGAAGCGTTTCAGGCCCGATAGAACCATCTGTTATGAGACTTATACGACCTGCATTTCTTGCCCTGCTTATTGCTGGCGCATTCTTCTACTTCACGACCTGGCGTTCGAATGCCCGGTTTACCTCTTCCAATCCCGTCAACTGGCTTACACAGGATTCTCACGTTGAGATCACCGAAGCTGCAGGCGGCGAAGGGCTTGACAGCGAAGAGCAGAACAATATCAGCGTCTACCGCAAGAACATTCCTTCCGTCGTCAACGTTACTTCGCGGGCCATGTCATTCGACTTCTTCTATGGGATGGTTCCGCAGGAAGGGCAAGGTTCGGGCTTCGTCATCGATAAGGATGGTCACATTCTTACCAACTATCACGTCATCGCCGACGCTCGGCAGGTTGAAGTCACCATGCATAACCGCAAGAAGTACAAGGCAACGGTTGTGGGGACGGATCCTCCGCATGATCTGGCGGTGATTCAGATCAAGGCTCCCGATCTGGTTCCTGCGGTGCTTGGCGACTCGCGCAACCTGCAGGTCGGGCAAAAGGTTTATGCGATTGGCAATCCTTTTGGCCTGGCTGGAACGATGACTCGCGGCATTGTGAGTTCGATTCGTCCAGTGCGCGAACCGAGTGGAGCGACCATCGAAGAAGCCATTCAGACCGACGCGGCGATCAATCCCGGAAATTCCGGAGGGCCGCTGATGAACTGGCATGGCGAAGTGATCGGCATCAACACCATGATTCTTTCGAGCGTCGGGCAGAATTCCGGTGTTGGATTTGCGATTCCGATCAACACTGCGAAAGCGGTTCTCAACGATCTGATGACGCTCGGTCGCGTTCGGCGTCCTGCGTTGGGAGTGCGAACCATTCCAATCAGCGCGGAGCTTGCCGCAGAAATCGGATTGCCGGCGGATTACGGATTGTTGATCATTCAGGTCGACTCGGGCGGTTCGGCTGATCGCGCAGGATTGCATGGAGGAACGGAACGAGCTTATCTCGGCAACACTCCGATCATGCTGGGAGGAGATTTGATTGTCGCGATCGACGGCGAGAAAGTCGAAGATGAAGACGACCTCGCGCAGGTGATGAACAACCATCGCGCCGGAGATACCGTGAAGGTGACGATCTATCGCAACAAGAAAAAGGTCGATGTAAACGTGGCGCTCGGCGAGGCGCGCGAACAGGTCTGACGGCTGTGACTTTCTCTACGAAATAGATTTTGGGCGGGATCGGGCAGAATTGACGTGCTCACCTGGGCATCTAACATGGGCATCATCTGATGTTATAATCGATGCCTATGAGAACGACTCTCGCCCTTGATGATGATCTCGTCCGTATCGCCCAGGAATTTACCGGGGTCGCGGAGAAAACGGCCTTGGTTCGCGAAGCTCTCAAGGCGCTGATCGAGCGGGAGAGTGCTCGCCGGTTGGCGTCCATTGGCGGATCGATGCCGGGCTTGAAAAGCACCCCGCGCCGCAGGACACGATCCAATTGATTCTCGCGGATACTTCTGTCTGGATCGATCATTTCCGCTCGGGCGACGAGGAACTCCAAAAGCTTCTCGATCGAGGGCAGATCGTCATCCATCCATTTGTGATCGCGGAACTGGCTCTGGGATCGTTGCGCCACCGCGCCGAGACGCTCGCGCTTTTGGATCTGTTGCCGCAGGCGCGGATCGCGCAAATGAACGAAGTCAGGCTAACGATTGAGGCCCACCGCTTGTACAACTTCGGTATTGGGCTGGTCGACGCACACCTGCTTGCGTCTGTCCTAATCGACTCGGCCACGATTCTGTGGACTAGAGATAAGCGGCTGCGAAAGGCAGCCGAGACCATGCGGATTCACGCGAGCCAGACTCAAGAATAAGAGCGGATCGAATCGCGAGAGCGGCTCATCGGATTCCAGCCTCGGGAAAAACCTTCCCTTTCGACCGGCATCGACAGTCGGTTATAGGCACTCGCGAATCGCACCCGGATTAGCCAGAAGATTAGCAGTCCGAGCGGGAGAAAGCTCAAGAAAAAAAGTGCGCCAGTCTTTCGCATCAGAGGGGGAAAAATGTGTTGCCGCGCCAGAAATATGGACGCCGCGGCGATGAACAGTCCAAAGCACATGCGCCAGAGATGGCGGGAGAGGCGCTGGGTGCCGGAGATACCACCGCGCATGAGCATGCGGACGTCTCCGATTGTGGCGAGGACGGCAACGGAACCAAGAAAGAAGTAGGGGCCGGGTGGGTAGCCGTACTTTAGACCGCTGGGGCTAATCGCGGCTTCGATTCCAAACGTCACTTCGACGGCTGCGACTGCCAGCACAACTACAAGACCCGCCCAATCAAAAATACTCGTTTCCATGATCCGGCGACGGGCGGTCATCCAGGCTGTTGCCACCAGATAAAACGTTACGGTGCCTCCGAGAATATTTCCGGGTTGAGGTTTCAGGATCGCGAGCAACACTCCGGTCGCCGACAGGATCAGCATCGACACGACGAAGACATTGCCCGCGATGGCATGGCGGCGAGAGCCCTTGAGGAGAAACACGGCGACATATCCGGAGAGCATGCCTAATGTTCCGGCGGCAATGTGAAGAAGCAGTGTGGGTGAGTGCGGCATATTTCTTCTCCTCGGTTCATTCCGACGATCAACGCGATGCGCTTGGAGAGGGGTCTGCGCTTAATGTGCGCCGGTGGTCAGCCGCGTGGCGCTCGGAACCTGATGCGGCTTTTGCCTGCAGAAGGAAGGCCAGTACGGCGCCGATGACACCAAATGCGACCGTGCCGATCAGCAGATGCACGCGCTCGCCCATGTCATGGCGCGACTGGACCGCCATTACTCCCGCATGGGCGAGACTCGACCATGCTGTGAAAGCGATCAGGGTGCGATTCGCAGCGGGGTTAGGTGCCGCGAGCAGCAGAAAAACTCCCAGCGTGACATAAATGCTGAGCATCATCTGCAGGGTTTCCTCTCCGCGCAGTGTCACGAGCCAATAGAAATTCGATAGGAAGAAGAGCCCTACGATTACCAGCACGACCTTAAGAACTCGTTCGCGGATCATTGTGCCCCCTTGGCAAGATGTTCAGTTCATGCGCGTGTCGAATCAGACCGGGTCGCGGTAACGGCGCATCCGCACCGCAGCGGCAATCAGGGCGGCCGCGACTAGAAGGCCGATCCACAAGCCCGGCTCGCCCAGAAATGCTCCGGGAGTCATGGGCGCGTGCGGATTGGCGGCAAAATCGTTTCCGTCCATGGAAGCGTCTGACCCACCAGACACCCGATAGATCAGCAGATCGGAAACATACGAGGTGTGGAATGTGATCTTCTCAAACGCCGCCAGGACTAGGGGAGGCAGAAAAGCCCAGAGAAATGGCGCACGCCGGGCCCACGCGGAGATAAAGAACAACCACGCGTAAAGCGGCGCGTACCAGAGAATGTGGACTGTGACCAAGTGGTACAGCAATCCCAGACCGGACTGAACCAGTGCCAAGCGGGGCCATAACTCCGCGAAGGTGAAACTGCTTCCCACCAGTGCTGCGGCATTCATCAGCAGCATGATTGATGTCGTGACGATCACAATTGCGAAGGCGAGGAACGGCAAAATGAGAAGCGGAACGCTGACCTTCGAGAGCACAGCGGTGAGATCGGAGACCGGAAGCGACTTCCAGAAGAGGATGCTGCGATCGCGGCGCTCGCCATACAAAGCGTCGAGCGAATAGAAGATGCTGACGATGAACGCAGCGCCCATAATCAGAGCAGTCGCGATTTCATAGGGTTGAGCGAACGCGTGCTGTTGCTTCATCGGGTCGAGGGAGAGGATTTCATGCACTCTCGCGGGAAAGTGCGTCATGCTGATCATGAAGCCGAAAAGGGCGACTGCAGCGGCGCCCAGCGGCGCGAGATAGACAGAGCGGCTCTCCCAGAGTTCGCGCCGGATGGACCAGTACAGGGGATGGACTGGTGCCGAGATTTCGGGGACCATGTTGTTCGAACCAAACGATTGTGATAGCGCATTCGATTGGGTACTCATCGGGAGCCTCCTTGAGGCTGAGTGCCTTGATTGCTCATGAGCGCGACGAACAAGTCGGCGATGCTTGGCGTACGTGAATCTCCGAAGGAAGAAAGCTGTTGGCGGTCTGCGCGCTCGAAGAGAAGGATGGTGCGGCCCAGGCTCTGCCGCTCGTAAATGGGCTTGAGCGCACGCGCCGCCGCAGCCTGCTCGGGTTTCACCACGACCTCGATGAAACGCGATTCGAGTTCCTCCATGCTGCAGTTGAGCACAGTTTGACCGCGGTTGATGAACATCAGGTCGGTGATGACGTCCTGTATTTCTTCGACAAGATTTGTGGTCACGACGATCGTGCGGCTGCGATCGAAGTAGTCGTTCAGCAGCGAATCGTAGAATTGCTTGCGATAGAGGATGTCGAGGCCGAGCGTGGGCTCATCGAAGACAAGCAATTTCGCGTCGATGGCCATGACCAGGGCAAGATGAAGTTGCGCCACCATGCCTTTCGACAGCTCTCTGACTCTGCTGCCTCGCTGAATGTTGGTCTTGGCAAGAAAGCTCTCGGCTTTCGCGCGATCGAATCGCGGATGAACTCCGGCAACATAGTCGATCGCCTGCGAAACTTTGATCCAACGCGGAAGTACCGCAACATCCGCGATGAAGCAGACGTCGCGCATGAGCTGATCGCGCTGGCTCCAGGGATCGAGGCCGAGAACCTTCAACTCTCCCTGATAAGAGGTAAGGCCGAGAATGGCGTTGAGCGCGGTGGTTTTGCCTGCGCCGTTCGGGCCAATGACTCCAAGGATGCGGCCCGCTTCAACACGCAAATCGATGCCGGCGAGGGCAACGGTGTTCTTGAAGGTCTTTCGGAGACCGCGTGCTTCTATGACGAGTGCCATAGGCTTAGCGCTCCTCCTTTTTTCCGGGTGTTGACGGCGCATTCGACGATGGGCCACCTTTGGCGGAAGCGAGCAGTTCTTCCGCAGTCAAGCCGAGACGCTGAATGGTTTCGCGGACCCTGGGCCATTCTTCCGCAAGAAACTTCTGGCGTTCGCCTTTCAGCAGCAGTTTGCGCGCGCCTTCTTTGACAAACATGCCGAGACCTCGTCTCTTTTCGACCAGCTCTTCGTCGACCAGTTCCTGATATCCCTTAAGCACCGTGAGCGGATTCACGCGGTAATCGGCCGAGACATTGCGAACGGACGGAAGCGGGTCGCCCGCCTTGAGCACGCCGTCGAGAATCATCGCGACGACGCGGTCTCGAAGCTGGCGGTAAATCGGCTGATTGTCGTTCCACTCACGGTCCATTTTGTTTTCCAGGTCGTGCTATCGCTGAGCTATCAATTCAGATTTTCTGACATTACTGTTATACTTAACTATAACACTATACAAAATGCAAGAAGTTTTTTTAGATTTTTGAAGGGAGGTTTGAAACGGCAGTAAATGAAAGAGTTATTGATTTCGGAGGGGCGTCGTTTTAGGCGTGAGTCGAGGCTCGATAGATTTTGGACCAGATTTCCTCAACCTGCTGTCGAGTTCGATCAAGCGAGCCCGAGTTGTCGATGACAAAATCGGCGAGTTTAATTTTCTCGGCTTCCGGAAGTTGCGCGGCCATGCGACGGGTAACTTCTTTGCGGGCTGCATCGAGATCTATTTTCTGCCGGGCGGCGAAGCGGGCGATGCGCTGCTCGTCGGAGCAGGTGACGACGATCAGGCGATCGAAGCGTTTAGCGGCTCCCGCTTCGATGATGAGGGCCGCTTCGACGATCGCGATACCGTTGGGATCGCGTTGGCCGACCTCATCCATCCATTGTTCCTGTGCGCGGATCACTGCGGGGTGCACAATTCGGTTGAGTTCCGCGACGCGAGATTTGCCCGTTGGGCCTGCGCTGAAAGCCGCTTCGGCAAGTTTCGCGCGGTTCACGCTGCCGCTGGAATCGAGGATGTCGCCGCCGAAATGTGCGACCACTTCGTTGTAAACATTTTGGCCGGGGCGCATCAGTTGGTGCGAAATCTCATCGGCGCGAATGAGGTGTGCGCCAAGGGCGACGAACATTTCTCCGACTGCTGATTTACCTGAGGCGATGCCGCCGGTGAGGCCGACTTTCATCGAGCCTCGTCCCAATAGAAGTCTTTCAACACAGAGACACAGAGGCACAGAAAATCCTTGTCTAGGTTTTTCTCTGTGCTTCTGTCGCTCTGTGGTGAAGAACCTTTCAACCGCTGTTTAGCTCCTATGATCGCCTTCCTCTCCGCATCTTCGCGGCCTTCACGGTGTTGTACATCAGCATGGCAATGGTCAGCGGGCCTACGCCGCCTGGGACTGGCGTTAGCGCTCCCGCAACTTCCGCCACCTCGGGATGCACATCGCCGGCCAGCGTGGATCCTTTTGTGCGGAAAATGTCTTCGCGCTTTCCGTTCTGGTAGAGCCTTCCACCGAACAGTCGTTGAAAGACCGCCGGATCGGTGACTTTATTCATGCCGACGTCGATCACGGTAGCGCCGGGCTTCACGAAGTCGCGCGTGATCATGCCCGCGCGGCCGATCGCGGCCACGAGAATATCGGCCCGTCGACATTCGGCGGCGAGGTCGCGGGTTTTCGAATGACAAACCGTCACCGTCGCATTGGCATTGAGCAGCAGCATGGCTGCGGGTTTGCCCACGATGTCGCTGCGTCCGACGACAACGGCGACTTGTCCCGATATGGGAATGTTGCTGCGTTTCAGGATCTCCATCACTCCTGCGGGAGTGCACGGGACCAGGCCCGGACTCTGCGTGGAGAGTAGGCCGACGTTGATGGGGTGGAATCCGTCGACATCTTTTGCGGGGTCGATGGCCAGCAAAATCTTCTTGGAATCGATTTGAGAAGGCAGCGGCAATTGCACGAGAATGCCGTCGATTTCTTCGCTGCGGTTGAGCTTATCGATGAGCGCGAGCAGTTCGGATGTTGTTACCGTTTCGGCGGGTTTTTGCTCTTCGCTGTAGATGCCAACTTCTCGGCAGGCCTTCACTTTGCCACGAACATAGACTTCCGACGCGGGATTGTGGCCGACGAGCACGACGGCCAGTCCGGGACGAACGCCGGCAGCGGCCATGGTTTTGACTTCTTCGGCGACCTCGCGGCGAATTTCGGAAGCGATTTTGGTTCCGTCGAGGATTCTTGCGGGCATGCAAGAAAATCTTACACTGCCTGGCTGGCGGAAGGCGCGGAGCCAATTCACTGTCGTACAATGCTCGGCATGGTCGCGAAAGAACTGCTCGACATCCTGGTCTGTCCCGCGTGCAAAAAGCCGCTGGAGTACCGCCAGAATCCCGAGAACCTGAAGTGTACCGAGTGCCACCGGGTCTACGGGGTGAAGGACGATATTCCCATCATGCTGGTCGATCAGGCGACAATCGAGCCCTGAGAGCTTTGCGCTGAGGCCCGCCGTTCCCACCGAACTCCTTACAAAACTTGACAAGCCTCGCTTGTCTCATTCCAGTTGATGCCGGTTGCGGTCGCAGAATCCCAGAACGACACTCTGTGTCACTTTTTGGGACCGTTACGTTACCGCAGCCAGCAGGAAGAAGCTCGTGCTCTGTGCGAAGATGCCCGGAACTTCCGATATCCACAAGGGTTTATGAATCTAACCGACTCTGGTTTGCGTATATGAACCAGGAAGGCTCGCACGGCAGTTCAATTGCATGCAACTTGTGCGGCTGCCGATGAGTCTAATAGGCAAGTGAGGTTCGAAAGGTCGGAATCGGAGGTGATGACGGCCATGGTAGAGAAAGCAATGGTTGAGAAGGCGACAAACGATAAAGATAGATTCACGGCGACGGAATTGTCGGCGCTGCGCAGCGATCTGCTGCAGGGCGGCATGATCGACTCCTACGAGGCTGCCGAATTGTTGCAGGTGTTTCTAATGGGCCGGGGATACGGGGTTTCACCCAAGGCAGCGCTGGATGCGGCTGGCCGCGTCGAGATGGCCGGGTGCGCCCTGCCGGTTCTTCAGTACGAGCTGGAAAATCTGGCAATGGTGATGTAACAGCCTCAGGCAGGCGCGAGTGGCGAACTCGCTGCCCGCAAGCTGAGATGACATTTTGACATTCTGGTTCAGCCGATCGAAACAAGATCTCTTGAACCGGATCCACGCAAAGTAAGCCGGGCGAACCTGCCCGGCTTTGTGGCGTTTGGGCATATGAAATTCTCAGGATCTGCCCAGGTTAGGGCAGCACACTTCATTTCGGGATGAGATAAGACCCAGGAATGCTCTCGTCCAAGGTTGCGAAAACGGCACCGTTCGCGGTGGCAAGTTTGCTCAGGTGACCATCCGTAATCTGCTTTGGAGTGCGGACCCATCCCGGTAGCTGGGAAATGTCGTGCCCATCTGAGATAAAAGTGAAGCGCGAGCCTGCTGCAGTCTTAAGTCGAAGTAAGGCTGTTCGGGCCTGGGTAACGGCGATTCCGTAGGCTGGGGCGTGCGCCAACACGCGGACAAAACCAAGTTCGGTGATCGAGCATGTGGCGAACACCGTTGCATCCCCAGACTTTACCCACGAAGCTACCCGCGAATGCAATTCGTGATCGACCAGTCCCAAAGCGATAAGGGCGTTTACGTCGAGCAGATAAATCATGGGAATTCGCGAAATCCTACTCGGGGAAGCTCGCGAGAATTTCTTCGACAGCTTTGCTGGTTAAGGCCGGAGCATTTGGTCCCGCGCTCAAAGCGGGCAGCCCCGTCATGGGATCGGTGATTAGCTTAGGCCGGTGTGTGCGTTTTTCGCGGGGCGTAAGTATAATCCGCCCGTCTTCAATGTTCGCTTCCAGGCGATCGCCCGCACGAATGTCGAGGCGACGGCGAAGCGGGCCCGGAATCACTACCTGCCCCTTAGTGGAAATCTTCGTTTCCATGGTAAGACAATCTTACCACACCATCCCTCCTCCGAAAACCGGCGCGGCCAGCTTTTCCCCCAGCTCGCCGCTTTCGTTTCCTTCCCAACTTGTCGGCTCCGAGAGCAGCCCGGAGACGGTGCAATTGACCAATACAGGCGCTCACCCGATCTCGATTTCGTCCGTCGAGGCCTCTGGCAACTTTCGCGTCAGCAATTCGTGCGGGAAGTCAGTTCCCTCAGGCGGGAGCTGCACGATCAGCGCGGTTTTCGCCCCAAGGAGTCAGGGGCGGCATACCGGCGCAGTGACGCTCGTGGATAGCGCATCCTCCAAGCCACAGGTCATCGAGCTGAGTGGCACGACCACTTTCGTAGAGCTGACACCCGAAAGCCTGGAATTTGGAAGGCACAAAGTCGGTACTCAGAGCGAGCCGTTGACCGTAGTCGCAAAGAATGAGGGGAAGGCGGCGGTAACGTTCTCGAGTCTCGCGATCAGCGGAACGGACGGGGCGGATTTCTCCGAGACCAACGATTGCCTTTCCGGCGCAATCGCCCCGGGAGGGGAATGTTCGGTGAGCGTAACATTTACGCCCGGGAAATCAGGGCCACGGACCGCGACTTTGCATCTTGATCTTCGTGGAGGGTTTAGTCCCCGGCCGGTGACGCTGGCAGGCGACGGAGATTAGGCTCTGGAATCTTCAAGGCCAGCGCGTCGAGCTAGCCTTCCAGTTAGGAGGGCGAACCTGCCCGGCTTTGTGGCGCCTGGGGATAGTCCTGCGCGGCAGCGCTAAATATACCCAGAATTTCGGCGACAGTCTTACCAGCAGAGCGCAAACCTTCCCTTTGTCTTTTCTTCACCATCCTAGCTTCGTAACGGGGCAACGCTTCCCACTGCGGGAGCGGAGCCCCTAAGCACAGAGGAAAAAGGCTCGCTGGATCGGTGCGCAGGCCGTGGTAAGCTTTGCGGAATCTGCTGTCCGGGCCCCTGGAAGACTTTCGAGGAGTTGCTGGCCCATGACCCTGCCAAGATCGCTGTATTTGAATTGCGCGTTCTCTGCATTAGCGCTCCTGTTTTGTTCTTCTGTCGCTGCCGCGCCGGCGTGGGCGCAGTTCGAGACCCGCTCCACGACGAAGTTTCCCCAAGGCGCTGATTGC
>Ga0210398_10002436_pt1 | contig 18212 bp, 14 predicted proteins | sample IncBWC4OmetaG_FD_161047 | JGI IMG/M metagenome (GOLD analysis project Ga0210398, IMG submission 161047) | Forest soil microbial communities from Barre Woods Harvard Forest LTER site, Petersham, Massachusetts, United States - Inc-BW-C-4-O | ecosystem: Environmental > Terrestrial > Soil >... | reverse complement strand
TCAAGTCGATGGGCGAGGTGGCCGCACTGGCCGAGACCATCAACAACATGACCGACACGCTCGCCACCTTCGCCGATCAGGTGACCTCGGTCGCCCGCGAAGTCGGCGTCGAGGGCCGGCTCGGCGGCCAGGCCAATGTGCCGGGCGCGGCCGGCACCTGGAAGGATCTGACCGGCAACGTCAACCTGTTGGCCGCCAATCTGACGACCCAGGTGCGCGCCATCGCCGAGGTCGCCACGGCGGTGACCAAGGGGGACCTCACCCGCTCGATCCAGGTCGAGGCGCGCGGCGAGGTCGCCGAGCTCAAAGACAACATCAACACGATGATCGACAATCTGCGGCTCACCACCGACCGCAATACCGAGCAGGATTGGCTCAAGACCAACCTTGCCCGCTTCACCAACATGCTGCAGGGCCAGCGCGACCTGTCGACGGTCGGGCGCACGCTGCTGTCCGAGCTGGCGCCGCTGGTCAATTCCCAGAATGGCGTGATCTATCTGGCCGAGGGGGATGCCGGGCTGAGGCTGCTCTCGGCTTTTGCCGACGATGTGGCGCCGCAGGGCCATCCCGAGCGGCTGCGCGCCGGCCAGGGGCTGGTCGGTCAGTGCGCCGCCGATTCGCGGCGTATGCTGATCACCCATGTCCCCGACGAGGTCGTGCCGATCACCTCCGGACTGTTCAAGACGAAACCGAACAATGTCATCGTGCTGCCGGTGCTGTTCGAGGGCCAGGTCAAGGCGGTCATCGAGCTGGCCGCACTCGGCGCCTTCACCGACCTGCAGACCTCGTTTCTCGATCAGCTGACCGCCAGCATCGGCATCGTCTTGAACAGCATCGAGGCGACGATGCAGACCGAGGGCCTCCTGACCCAGTCGCAGCAGCTGGCCACCGAACTGCAGACGCAGCAGCGCGAATTGCAGCAGACCAACGAGCAGCTGGAGCAAAAGGCTCAGCAGCTCGAAGAGCGCAACGTCGAAGTCGAGCGAAAAAATCAGGAGATCGAGCAGGCGCGCCGGGCGCTCGAAGAAAAGGCGACCGAGCTCGCCCTGGCGTCGAAATACAAATCCGACTTCCTCGCCAACATGTCGCACGAGCTGCGCACGCCGCTCAACAGCATCCTGATCCTGGGGCAGCAGCTCAGCGACAACCCGGAAGGCAATCTGGCGCCGAAGCAGGTCGAGTTCGCCCGCACCATCCACAGCGCCGGCACCGATCTGATGAACCTGATCAGCGACATCCTCGACCTGTCGAAGATCGAATCCGGCACCGTCACCGTCGATGCCGAAGAGGTCTTTTTCGTCACCTTGCGGGACATGGTGGTCCGTCCGTTCCGGCACGAGGCCGAGAACCGGCGCCTGGCGTTCGATGTGCAGGTCGACCCGAAGCTCGGCCGCAGCATCATCACCGATTCGAAGCGCCTGCAGCAGGTGCTGAAAAATCTGCTCTCGAACGCCTTCAAGTTCACCGAGCAAGGCGGGGTCAAGCTCAGCGTGCACTCGGCGATCAGCGGCTGGAGCCCCGACCATCCGGTCTTGACCAGCGCCCCGCAGGTCGTGGCTTTCGAGGTGTCCGACACCGGCATCGGCATTATGCCGGAGAAGCAGAAGATCATCTTCGAAGCCTTCCAGCAGGCCGACGCCAGCACCAACCGCCGGTTTGGCGGCACCGGTCTCGGCCTGGCGATCAGCCGCGAGCTGTCCAATCTGCTCGGCGGCGAGATCCAGCTGCGCAGCGCGCCCGGGGTCGGCAGCACGTTCACCCTATACCTGCCGCTGCGGTACATCGGCCCGGCGGCCGTGACCGCATCGGCATCGGGCGTGCCGACGCCGCCGCCAAGTGCCGCCACGCTCGCCGCGGTCCTGCTGGCCGAAATGCCGGTCGAGCAGGTGCCCGACGACCGCGCCATCCTGCAGCCTGGCGAGGCGACGTTGCTGATCGTCGAGGACGACCCGCATTACGCCCGCATCCTGGCCGACGCGGCGCATGATTCCGGGTTCAAGGTGCTGGTGGCGGCGCGCGGTGCCGACGCCTTGGCCCTGGCTCGCGAATACCCGCCGACCGCGGTCTCGCTCGACGTATTCCTGCCCGACATGCTCGGCTGGACCGTGCTGAGCCAGCTCAAGCAGGATCCGCTGACGCGGCACATTCCGGTGCAGGTCGTCACCCTCGACGAGGACCGCCAGCATGGCCTGGCGCGCGGCGCCTTCTCGTTTTTAACGAAGCCGTCGAACACCCAGGATCTCGAGGCGGCGTTCGGCCGGATCAAGGATTTCGTCGAGCCGCGCCGCAAGCGCCTGCTGGTCGTCGAAGACAATCCGGCCGAACAGTTTGGGATCTCTCAGCTGCTCGGCCATGACGACATCGACATCGTCGCCGCCGGCACCGGCGCCGAGGCGCTCGCGACACTCCGCGGGCAACAGATCGATTGCGTCGTGCTCGATTTGCGGCTGCCCGACATGACCGGCTTCGAGCTGCTCGAAGTGATCCGCGACGACCCGGCGCTGGCCGACCTGCCGGTGGTGGTGTTCACCGGCCGCGAATTGTCGCACGAGGAGGATGCCCAGCTGCACACGATCGCTCGCAGCGTCCTGGTCAAGGGCGTCGAATCGCCAGAGCGTCTGCTCGACGAAACCGCGCTGTTCCTGCACCGGGTCATCACCGACCTGCCCGCGGACAAGCAGAAGCTGCTCCAGCGGCTGCACAGTTCCGACGAGGATTTGGTCGGCAAAACCGTGCTGCTGGTCGATGACGACGCGCGGAATATCTTTGCGCTGAGCAGCGTTCTGGAACGCCGCGGCATGAACGTCCTCACTGCAACTACCGGAAACGAGGCGGTGGCGCTCGTCGAGTCGACTGCCGATCTGGCGATCGTGCTGATGGACATCATGATGCCGGAAATGGACGGATACCAGACAATGCAGGTGATCCGCGGCAACCCAGCGTTCCGCCGCTTGCCGATCATCGCGCTGACCGCCAAGGCGATGAAAGGCGACCGGGAAAAGTGCCTCGACGCCGGCGCTTCCGATTATCTGGCAAAGCCGGTCAACACCGAACAGCTGCTATCCGCGCTGCGCATGTGGCTGCATCGCTAGCCGAGGGCCAGCGCCGTGAGTGTCGAAGACGCCGTGAGCAACCGGGAAGCCGTGGCCAACCAGGAAAGGGTCGACATCCTCCTGGTCGACGATCAGCCGGCAAAGCTGTTGAGCTACGAGGCGATCCTCGGGCAGCTCGGGGAGAACCTGATCAAGGCCGCCTCGGCGGCAGAGGCGCTGGAGCAGCTGCTGAAGCGCAAGATCGCGATCATCCTGATCGACGTGTGCATGCCCGACCTCGACGGGTTTCAGCTCGCCTCGATGATCCGCGATCATCCGCGCTTCCAGACGACTGCGATCATCTTTGTCTCGGCGATCCAGGTCACCGACCTCGATCTGCTGCGCGGCTACGCGCTCGGCGCGGTGGATTACGTTCCGGTCCCGGTGGTGCCGGAACTGCTGCGCGCCAAGGTCAAGGTGTTCGCCGAGCTCTATCGCAAGACCCGTCAGCTCGAGAGCTTGAACGCCGAGCTGGAAAACCGCGTGGCCGAGCGGACGGCCGAGCTCGCGCGGGCCAATGCTGAGCTTGAGGAACGGGTCGATGAGCGCACCCGCGAGCGCGAAGCGGCCCTCGCTCAGGTGCACGAAATGCAGAAGCTCGAAAGCCTCGGGCAGCTGACCGGCGGGGTGGCCCACGATTTCAACAATCTCTTGATGGCGATATTGGGCAATCTCGAGCTGGTCCGCAAACGCGTCGACGACGAGCGGGCGGTGCGGCTGGTCGATGGCGCGATCCAGGGCGCCGAGCGCGGAGCAACCCTGACCAAACGCATGCTGGCCTTCGCCCGGCGCCAGGAGCTCAAGCCGGAAGCCGTCGACATCGCCAAGCTCGTCGACAGCATGATCGAGATGCTGCGCCGCTCGGTCGGGCCGACCATCGAGATCACCACCGAATTCGAGCCCGGCCTCGCCCCGACCCGGGTCGATCCGAACCAGCTCGAACTGGCGCTCTTGAACCTTTCGGTCAATGCGCGCGATGCGATGCCCAACGGCGGACATCTCAACATTACCGCCCGCGCCGACCGGGTCGCGGCGGGGCAAATGCCGGGGCTCATGCCCGGCGATTATGTGTTTATCGGGATCACCGACACCGGCTGCGGGATGGACGAGGCGACGCTCAGGCGTGCGGCCGAACCGTTCTTCACGACCAAGGACCGGGGCCGCGGCACCGGGCTCGGCTTGTCGATGGTGGACGGCCTCGTCGGCCAGTCGGGCGGCGCCATGCGGATCGGCAGCCGGCCGGGTTTCGGCACCACGGTCGAGCTGTGGCTGCCGGCATCGCCGGCCGGGGAAGCCGATCGCGAACACCCGGCTGCGCCGTCGATTGCCGGCGAGACCCGCACGTTGCGGGTGCTCGTCGTCGACGACGATCCGATCGTGCGGGCGAGCACCGTTGCGATGATCGAGGACCTCGGCCACAGGGCGCTCGAGGCGGCCTCGGCCGCCGACGCGCTCGAAGTGCTGCGCGCCGCGCCGCAGGTCGATGCGGTCATCACCGATTACGCGATGCCCGGTGTCACCGGCACCGCGCTGGCGGCAAAGCTCGGCCAGATTCGGCCCGGCTTGCCGGTCATTATCGCCACCGGCTATGCCGACATGGTGCCACAGGCCTCGACACTGCCGCGCCTCGATAAGCCGTATCGGCAAAAGGAGCTGGCGGCTTTGCTCGAAACTCTGCTGGAGCGGCATGTGCCGGCGAAGGTCGTCTCGCAAGGGGGCGACTGCTACGGTGCTGCAGCCGGCGGACCGGGGCGATAGCAGGAAGCGGTAAATGCCCCACTACCCGAAATACACGACCACGGTGATCGGCGCGCACAGCGTGCCGCGCTGGTACGAGGCGCTCGACCGGCTGGTGACCCTGGGCCAGCTGCTGCCGGCGGACCTTGCCGACGCGCAGTATCGCGGGATGCAAGCCGCGATACTGGAGCAGGAAGCCGCCGGCATCGATGTGATCAGCGGCGGTGAAATGCACCGGCGAACCCATAACCGGCATTCGCCGCCAAACGCCATGCTCAACCATTTCTGGCAGATGATCCCGGCCTTCCAGGGGGTTACCCGACCGAAGCCGATCACCCCGCATGATCCAAACGTCACCCACCCGGCCGCCATCTGCAAGGGACCGATTGGCGAAACCACCGATCTCGGCCTGGCCGACGAGTTCAGGACGGTCTCAACCTTTGCGCGCAAGCCGGTCAAGGTGACGATGACCGGACCGCACCTGCTCGCCGCCGTCGCCTACGATGAGCATTACGGCAACCTCGCCCGGATGATGACCGATCTGGGCAAGCTGCTGCATCATAATCTGCGCCGGCTGGCCGAAGCCGGATGCAAGCACATCCAGATCGACGAGCCTTACTTCACCGCCGCCAGCGACGACGAAGTGCGCGCCGGGGTCGATGCGATCAATCTGGCGCTCGACGGCCTGCCCAAGGATATCCATGTCGCGGTGCATGTCTGCCAGGGCAATTACGCGGTCGGCCCCGATTACGACGGGCAGATCGGCCATCGCTACTTCGACACCGGCCGATACAAGGCCGACCTAGTCTGTCGGATCGACTGCGACTCCTACCTGATCGAGCATGACATGACCCACCACTATGAGGGGCTGCTCGGCAACAACCAGCTGGGCGTCGGCGCCGTCGACGTGCAGGCGCCCAATATCGAGACCGGGCAGCAGATCGCCGATCGCATCCGGGCTTATCGGTGGCTCGCCCCCGAGCAGACCATCATCACCAGCTCGTGCGGCTTCAACCACCTCCCGAGGCACATCGCTTGGGGCAAGATGCGGGCGATGAGCGAGGCGAAATCGATATTGCTCGGTTTGGAATAAGCGGCGCGGCATGGACGAGGCCGAGTCCCGCCGGGACCATATCGAGAGGCGTCTGCGCGCGACCGAGGAGCGGTTCCGCCTGGCGCAGATCGCCAGCGGCGTCGGCTGGTTCGAGTGGGATCTGTCGACCAACGAGTGGGAATGGACGCCGCATATCGCGGTCCTGTTCGGGTTCGATCCCGAGGCTCCGAGCACGAAATTTTCCGATTGGGAGCGCGCGATCTTTGTCGACGATGCCCCCAAGCTGCATGCGGCGGTCGAGACCGCGAAAGAGACCGGAGTCTACTATACCGAATTCCGGGTCAGGCACGGCGATGGCAGCCTGCACTGGATCGCCGGAAGAGGCGAGGCGACAAACGACGAGAGCGGCGGTGTGCGCTGGCTGTGCGGCGTCTATTACGAGATCAGCGAACGCAAAGCGCTCGAAGCCCGCCTGCTCGCCCTCAACGAGACCTTGGAGGCGCGCGTCGTCGAAGTGCGCGAGGAAGCGCGCACCCTCGAAATCCTCAATCGCACCGGCGCCGCGCTGGCGGCCGAGCTCAGCCTTGAGCGGCTGGTCCAGACGGTGACCGACGCCGCCGCAGAACTGACCGGGGCCGAGTACGGCGCGTTCTTTTACAATACGATCGACGACCGGCCCGAGGCATATGCGCTGTCAACGGCATTGGGGTCGACCGGCGACGGATCGGCAAAATTCCCGATTGCTGCGGATGCCGCGATCCTGCAGCACACGTTCCGCGGCCAGGGCCCGGTCCGTTCCGACGACATCCTGGCCGACCCTCGATACGGACGCAGCCAAGGAGATGACGCGTCGCCCGAGGTTTTATCACCGGTGCGCAGCTATCTGGCGATCCCGGTGCTCTCGCGCTCGGGAGAGGTGTTGGGGGGCCTGTTTTTCGGCCACTCGCAGCCGGGCGTTTTTACCGAGCGGGCCGAGCGGATCGTGACCGGGATTGCCGCGCACGCCGCGATCGGGATCGACAATGCGCGGCTCTACGAGGCGAGCCAGCGCGAGCTTGCCGCCCGGCGCAAGGCCGAGCACGAGCTCCAGCAGATCAATGAGACGCTCGAAGAACGGGTGAGCGAGGAGATTGCTCGGCGCCGGCAGATGGAGGAAACCCTGCGCCAGGCGCAGAAGATGGAGGCGATCGGCCAGCTCACCGGCGGCGTTGCCCACGACTTCAATAATCTGCTGACCGTGATCATGGGCAATCTGGAGAATTTACAGCGGCGGCTCGCAGCCGGCCACGAGCTGCAGCGCATGGTCGGGGCGGCGTTGGGCGGCGCCTCGCGCGCTGCTCAGCTGACCCAGAGGCTCCTGGTGTTCTCGCGGCGTCAACCGCTGGCGCCGGAGATCGCCTCGCCCAACAAGCTGGTGGCCGGCATGTCCGATCTGCTGCGGCGGACATTGGGAGAGCTGGTGGCGATCGAGATCGTCCTGGCTGGCGGGCTTTGGAACACGTTTATCGACATCAACCAGCTCGAAAACGCGCTGATCAATCTCGCCGTCAATTCGCGCGATGCGATGCCCGACGGCGGCAAGCTGACCATCGAGACCGCCAATTGCTACCTCGATGAAGCCTATTGCGCGATGCACGACGAGCTCCGCCCCGGCCAGTATGTCGGGATCTTCGTGACCGACACCGGCTCGGGCATGCCCGAGCCGATCGTCGAACGGGCCTTTGAACCGTTTTTCACGACCAAAGGGATCGGCCAGGGCACCGGGTTGGGGCTGTCGCAGGTGTACGGGTTTCTGAAGGAATCCGGCGGGCATGTGAAGATCTATAGCGAGATCAGCCAGGGCACCAGCGTCAAGCTTTATTTCCCCCGCCACCGCGGCGCGGCCGAAGCGACCGGGGCGCTGCCGGAAGCGCTGGCGCCGGCCCGCGCCCGGTACGGCGAAACCGTGCTGATCGTCGAGGACGATCCTGATGTGCGCAGCTATACCGTCGAGATGGTCGGCGAGCTCGGCTACCAGGTGCTGAGCGCCGCGGACGGCATGACCGCGCTGCGCTTGCTGGGAGCGCATCCCGAGCTTCGCCTGCTGTTCACCGACGTCGGACTTCCGGGCGGCATGAATGGGCGCCAACTGGCCGATCAGGCCCGGAAGCGGCGACCAGGCCTGAAGGTCCTGTTCACGACGGGCTATGCCCGCAACGCCATTGTCCATCACGGGCGGCTCGATCCGGGGGTCGAGGTGATCTTCAAGCCGTTCACCTATTCCGACCTGGCCGCAAAAATCCGGCGGGTTTTTGACGATTGATGCACGGGGCAGAAGGGTCGGCAGTCCATACCCGGCTAACCATCTTCTGATCGTCGAAGCGCGCATTGCTCCCCCCGCGCTTCGCCCGGAGCGAGGGCGGCGAGCACCGTCTCGACCGCAAGATCGGCCAGATCGGGCTCGGCCAGCACGCGGACCTGCGCGCCGCGCGGCGCGCACAAATCCGGGTTCGAGGCGCCGGAGAACAGGACGACGACCGGATTGCCGCCGGCGGCTGCCACATGCGTCGCTCCGGTGTCGTTGCCGACAGTCAGAGCCGCGGCCCGCGCCAGCGCGGCCAGCGCGGCAACATCGGTTTGACCGACCAGGTCGACGCTCGTCGGGCAGGCGGCGCAAATCGCCCGGCCGAGCTCGCGCTCGCCGACCGCGCCCACCACCGCCGGCAGATAGCCTTGCTGCGACAGAAGCCGCGCCAGCTCGCCATAGCGGTGAACCGGCCAGCGTTTTTCCGGACGGCCCGGCGAAGAGCCGGGAACCAACAAGGCGAAACGCCGGCCGATTAGCGCCGCCGGCAGCGCGCCGGCAGCCGGCAGCCAGGGCGTCAGCGGGACCGGGTAAATCCCGGCCATCAGCAGCTGCTCGGCCTGGCGGTCCATCGTGTGCTGCCGGTCCCGCCCGCGGTTGGCATGCGGGTGCGAGCAGCGCCATGCGGTCCCGGACCATTGCGGGGTCTTTCCCGGACGCAGCAGCCAGGGATAGAAATTGGACCGGTCCGAAGTCTGAAAATCATAGACCCGGTCGAAATGCTGGCGGCGCAGCATGTGGCGCAGCGCCAGCCAGCCGCGGACATCGAGCGGTCGGGGGCGGGGGTCGACCATAATGTCGTCGAACAATCCGGTCTGCGCGGCGAGCTCGGCATAGCGGCCCCTGGTCAGCAGGATCAGGCGGTCCCCGGCATGATGGCTGCGGATCGCCGGCACCGGGCCCAGCGCCTGAATAAAATCGCCGAGCGCGCCGAGCTTGATGACCAGGATGCGGCGCCGGCCGGACACCGGGGGCGACCGGTTCCGCTGGGCTCGCAGACGGGCCAGGTCGTCGAGGTCGACATGCTCGGCCAGCTCCTCGAAGGCCCGGAAAACCGCTGCATGCGCGGCTGGATCCGAGGCTCCGACGGCGGCTCGCAGCGCATCTATCGCCGGTTGCGCCGCGCTCACCGCCGCAGAGCCGGCAAAGGCCGCGACAAATTCTCGCGCGCGCTCGATTGCTGTCGATGAAGCCAGAATGCGCCGGCCCGACCGCCGCAGGCCAAGCGGCGCGCCTGCCAGGTGCGCGGCGCAGAGATCGTAGTCGAAGCCGTGCAGCAGCCGTGCGACATCGCAGGCGACGATGTAGCGGCGATCCTTTGCGCGCCGCGCCTCGTTCCAGGCAAAGAATGCGTGGAGCGGCGTCGCATCCGGAAAGGCGCCCGCATCGAGCGGCGCCGGGATCGCGACGGCCATCGGTCGAACGGTCACGCGATGATATGACCGTGCGATCCCGGACCCGCGGCTTGCCGCCGCCGCCAGTCGCTCTTTCGCGACGCTGCGGGATTGGGCATGGTGCGATCTTCGGGAGCCTCTACGAGACCGCGATGTTCGAAGCCGAAGCCCGCTGGCTTTGCCGCGCTCTCGATGGGTTTGCGCCCGAGCGGCTGTCGCCGCTGCTCAATCTGGGGAGCAGCTCGGCGGCGTTCCGCGAGCAGGTCCAGCCCTGGACCGAGGAGCGGCTGTTTCGCCCGCTGCGCGCCCGCGGCGTCGATATCATAAACGTCGACCAGCGCGACGGCGCCGGGATCGATGTCCGGGCCGACCTGAGCGATCCCGCCGATCTGCCGAGGCTGCAGGCCTTGGGCGCCCGGGCCTTGCTGTGCTGCAACCTGTTGGAGCATGTCGTTCTGCCTGACCGGCTGGCGCGGCATTGTCTCGACCTGCTGCCGAGCGGCGGGCTCGCCTTTGTCACGGTGCCGTTCAGCTATCCCTATCACCGCGACCCGATCGACACCATGTACCGGCCGAGCCCGTCCGAATTGGGCGCCCTGTTCGCCGGCGCGCGCCTGCTCGACGCCACCATTCTCGCCGCCGGCATGTCCTATCGCGACGAAATCCGCCGCCGGCCGTGGATCTTGTTGCGGCATGTGGCGCGGTTTCCGGCGCCGTTTGTTTCGCTCGAAAAATGGAAGCGCTCGATGGCCAAGCTCTATTGGCTGGTGGCCGAATACCGCATCACCTGCGCCGTGTTCGAGAAATTGTGACCCGGGCGGCGCCAGGTCCGGCCGGTTCGGGGCCGCGCCGGGGCCGGTCTTCCCGGCGCCATGACGATCAAGCATTGTTCGCGCACGGTGCCGCTCGTTACAATCGGGCATGCGCGTTCTCTATCACCTTTTGCTCTCCCCCGCGGCCCGCAAAGTGCGGGTGGTGCTCAAGGAGAAGGACCTCGATTTCATCCTGAAGGCCGAGAAGATCTGGGAGCGGCGGCCGGAGTTCCTAGCGCTGAACCCGGCCGGCGAGGTGCCGGTGCTGATCGAGCCCGACGGCACCGTGCTCGCCGATCCGGCCGCGATCGTCGAATACCTCGACGAAGTCTATCGCGAAAAGCTGCTGATCGGGATCAACCCGATCGACCGCGCCGAGGTCCGCCGGCTGACCGCCTGGTTCGACATCAAGATGAACCAGGAAGTCACCGAGAACCTGCTCGGCGAAAAGATGATGAAGCGATATCGCGGGCAGGGCCAGCCAAACTCGCAGGCGATTCGGGCCGGCCACGCCAATCTGCCGCACCATCTCGACTACATCGGCTATCTGGTCGAGCGCCGGCGCTGGCTCGCCGGCGACCATTTCTCGATCGCCGACATCACCGCTGCGACGCAGCTGTCGAGCCTCGATTATTTAGGCGACGTGCCGTGGGACGCGCACGAGCCGGCCAAGGAATGGTATGCGCGCATCAAATCGCGTCCGAGCTTTCGGCCGATCCTGGCCGACCACCTGCCGGGAGCGCCGCCGCCGACCCACTACGCCGATCTCGATTTCTGACCGCCGGACGACAGCCGTGGCGTCAGGCGGTGATGCGGGTCAGGCGGTGATGCGGGTCAGGCGGTGATGCGCGTCGGGTGGTGATGCTTTGACCCGCTCGCGAACTCCGAACGCCGCGAGCGTCGCCGCCAGGCCGTCGGTCAGCACCGTATTCGCGCGGAACCCGAGCTCCTCGGCGGCGCGACGCGGATTGCCGATCGAAACCTCGACCTCGCCGCCGCGCGGCGGCCGGCGATAGACGACGAGCTCGGTTTGGCACAGCGCGGCGATGGTCTCGGCCAGCCGGCGCACTGTCGTACCCTTTCCGGTGCACACGTTGAACACCGGCGCGCGCGTGCTCGCCGCCGGCAGCGCCCGGCGCAGCGCCGCCACGGCGTCGTCGATAAAGGTGAAATCGCGAACCTGGCCGCCACCGCCGAAGAACTCGACCGGCTCGCCGCGGCGCAGTCGATCGAGGAAGATCGCAATAACCCCGGAATACGGCGAACGGGGATCCTGCCGCGGACCGTAAAGATTGAAAAAGCGCAGCCCGGTTGTGCGCAACCCGTGGGTCACCCCGGCGGCGCGGGCGTGCAGCTCGCAAGCCCGCTTGTCGGCGCCGTAGGCGCTCAGCGGCACCGCGCAGCCATCTTCGGCGGCCGGGGCGCAATGGCCATCGCCATAAACCGCGGCCGACGAGGCGTAGACGACCGGGATCTCGCGGTCGCGCGACCGCCTTGCCTCATTGAAAATATTGATCGTGCCGGTGAGGTTGACTTGGTGGGTGCGCAACCATTCGCGGTTACACTGTTCCACCGAGGCGATCGCCGCCAGATGGAAACACCCGTCGATGCCGTCGAAGGCGCGTCCGACGGTTGCCGGGTCGGCCACGTCGGCCCGGAGGAATTCGACCGGGTGAGGCAGGTTGTCGCGGCTGCCGCTCGACAGGTCGTCGAGAACCCTGACTGCGTGGCCGCTGTCGAGCAGGGACTCGACGAGATGCGAGCCGATAAACCCAGCGCCGCCAGTCACAAGATAACGAGCCATCCGAAAGCCTTGATTCTGTTGCGGATCGGTTTCGGTCTAATCGGGCGGTCGGCGCTCCTCGGCGAGCGAATGAAGCCGGACCACCCCCTCAATGTCCTCCGCCGGTCGGTCGGGCGTGCGGCTGAGAACGCCGCTGAACCCGGCACGTTCCACCGACGCCGCGCGGTGCCTTGGACCGAGGCACCGAGGTAGACAAACCGGTCCGGCCACTCAACGGTTTTTCAAACGATACAGTTGAACCTAGCGCTGTTCCAGTACCATGTGAAGCAGAATCAGGGTTAATTTTTTGAAAAGCCCGGCTTGGGTGGCAGACCGTAATATATCGTTAATGAGCCGACTTGGCGTCGACCGATCGGGTGGCCGCAGAGTTGGCCGAGCCGGCATCTGCGAGGCAATCGGGGCGGCCCATGCAACGACATCGCCCGATCCGGCGCAACTCGCCATTCCGTTGCCCCTTGACCATGCGGCCGGGCCGGTCAGGATCGAACCGATTGCCGATAGCGGGGTCGATGGTGCCCAGGGTGAGCTTGCCGGCCTGCTTCGGCGGGGCGGATCGGTTTGGGCGGTTCTGGCAGAGCGGCCGTGCCCGGGCGCACCGGATGCGGCGGCCATATCGCCCGGCGGTTGTCCTGGCGATCGCCGTTGCGGCGCTGTTGCGGGCGGCGGACCCCGCCTCGGCGACGCTCAAATTCCAGGCCGACGAATGGATCACCGAATGCGGCGGCAGCCCCGGCGGGCGCGCCGGCGACTGCTCGATCACGGTCCCGTTCTGGCAGGCCGGGTATGCCGGCAAGGGCTCGTTCGCCCTCGTCGTCATGCTCGACACCGGCAATATCGGGATTGTCGGCCAGCCTCTGCCGGTCAAAGCCGTGCTGCGGGTGGACGGCAACCCGGCGATCGAGTGCCGAGCGACGCAATATTGCATCTTTCCGAGCAGCCAATCACGCGCCATCGTCCGAGAACTCGGGGCCGGCGCCCTGATCCTGATCGACGTCTTCACCAGGAAGTCGCATTTTGCCTTCAGCCTGACGCCGAAGGGATACCAGGCCGGCATCGCGCAGATTCGGGCCTGGGGGTACCCGCTTCCGGGCGATTGAGGCGGCGAGAGCGATCGGTCGGGCACGCCGGCGCCAGCGGCCGAGCGCGCTCGATGCCCCGCGCCGCGGCCGCCCGCTGCTCAGCCGCGCAACAGCAGCATCAGGAGCGGCAGCAGCAGCGGCATCCAGAACAGCAGCGACAGGGCAAGGAGGGCGAAGGCCGCGCCGCCCAGCGAAAGCCGATCTTCCCTGGCCGACCACCTCTGCCGAGAAAGTCCATTTATTTCGGAAGAATAAATATCGGCCATAACAATCCACCTAGCGCTGATCGGTGACAAGCTCGGGCAATAGATATGTCCAGGCAGGTGATCTGGCAACATAAAATGCCAAGTATTTTACTATAGTTTGCGATGTATCGATGATGACTGGTAAAGTGCCAGCGACGTGTAAAATCTGGACGGACGAGTTTTTGACGGTGGGCGGACCCTGGACTGCCGCGCCGTCCACTAGCCTGCCAAGTTCGGCGGCGCAGGATGATGCGGACCGCATCGGCCGCCGCGCCGGTTCGATCGCAACGGGAGGGGATTGGTGAACAGCAGTGCAGCTTCCGAATATCTCGCCCCCACCGGAGAGGCGGGCCAGTGGCCGAGTTCGCCCATTGCCGAGAACATCGCGGACGAAGCCGACTCGCGGGTCAGCCCGCTCACCTCGCTGATCGTGCTGGTCCTGTTGTCGCTCGGAACCTGGGCGGCGATCTGGGCCGCGTTCGCCTCGCTCAGCCAGAGGTGAGCGGGAAATCCGGGCAGAGGCGGCGTTTGCCGCCCGCCCGCTGACCCTGCTCACGGCGCGGCCGGCGGGTCCCCCGGCGCACCGGCGCCCTGGGCTTGCGCGCCCCGGACTTGGGCGCCGAGGTCGGGGGCGCCGAGGTCGGGGGCGCCGAGGTCGGGGGCGGCGAGCCGGTCGGCGATGCGCCGGCTGGCCTGGCCGTCGCCATAGGGGTTGGCGACCCGGCTCATGCGCCGGTAGGCGACCGGGTCGTCGAGAAGCTCGCCCAGCGCCTCGACCAGCAGCTCTTCGTCGGTGCCGACGAGCCTCGCCAGCCCCTGCTCCATGGCTTCCGGCCGCTCGGTCGTCGCGCGGGTCACCAGCACCGGCTTGCCGAACGAGGGCGCCTCTTCCTGAATGCCGCCTGAATCGGTGACGACGCAATGGCACCGCTTCAAGAGATAGACAAGTTCGGGATAATCGACCGGCTCGATCAGCCGGATGTTGTCGTGCCGGCGCAGGGTCTCGATTGCGCGCCGCACATTGGGGTTGGGATGCACCGGAAAGACGATCGCGACGTCGGGCCGCCGGGCGATCCGCGCCATCGCCCGCGCGATCCGCTCGAGGCCGCCGTCAAAGCTTTCGCGGCGATGGCCGGTCATCAGGATGAGCCGCCTGCCGGCCAAGCTCTCTGCACCGCCCGGACCGAGCGCCGAAGCGGCCCGCGCGCCGAGGTCGGGCCGGGTTTCGAGCCGCTCCGAGACCCATAGAAGGGCGTCGATCCCGGTATTGCCGGTGACCGCGATGCGCGCCTCGGCCACTCCTTCGCGCAGCAGATTGTCGCGCGCCCGCGCGGTCGGGGCGAAATGCAGATCGGCGAGCCGGGCGACCAGCAGGCGGTTGGCCTCCTCCGGCCACGGCGCATAGAGGTCGCCGGTGCGCAGCCCGGCTTCGACATGCGCCACCGGGACCTGGTGATAAAAGGCGGCGAGCGCCCCGGCAAAGCTCGAGGTCGTGTCGCCCTGAACGATGACCCGCTCTGGGCGCCAGCCCTCGATTACCCCGCTGACCCCCGAGAGCACAGCACCGGTCAGATAAGCCAGGCCTTGATCCGGGCGCATGACGTTGAGGTTCCAATCCGGCCGCAGCTCGAACAGTTCGAGAAACCGCCCCAGCAGCTCGCGATGCTGTCCGGTGACGCAGATCTTGCAGTCGAATTCGGGCCGCGCCGACAATTCCCGGATCACCGGCGCGAGCTTGATCGCTTCGGGCCGCGTGCCGAAAACAAAGAGCAGGCGCATCGCGGCTCGGTCCTGTCGTTGCCGAGGCTTATTCGCGGCTCAGCCCGAGACGTGAGTGAGCCCGGTCGCATCGATGACGACGCGGCGCATCAGCTCCTCGCGCGGGATCCGGCGGAACGGCGAATGGGCGACCAGGACCGCGACGATGTCGGCCTGGCGAACCGCTTCGAGCGTGTCGCACAGCGCGACGTTGGTCAGTTCCGCCAGCTCCGCCGGCAGCACGCGCAAATTCGGATCGGCGACCAGGATGCGGTCGTGCCCGCCGCGCGCCAGCTCGGCCACGATGGCGATCGCCGGGCTCTCGCGCACATCGTCGACATCGGGCTTGTAGGTCAGCCCGAGGCAGGCGACGACTGGGTGCTTGAACCGCTCGGCCCGCTCGCGGATCTGCGACACGACGAAGCCGGGCTTGGCGTCGTTGACCTCGCGCGCGGTGCGGATCAGCCTTGTGCGCTCGGGCGCGGACGAGACGATGAACCACGGATCGACGGCGATGCAGTGGCCGCCGACCCCGGCTCCGGGCTGCAAGATCGCCACCCGCGGATGGCGATTGGCGAGCTCGATGACCCGCCACACATTGAGCCCCAGCTGGTCGCAGACCAGCGACAATTCGTTGGCGAAGGCGATGTTGACGTCGCGATAGGCGTTTTCGACGAGCTTGACCAGCTCGGCGGTGGCCGCGTCGGTGCGATAGGGCTTGCCCTGGAGGAACACCCGGTACACCGCCTCGGCGTGCTCGGCGCAGGCCTCGGTCATGCCGCCGATGATCCGGTCGTTCTCGATCAGCTCGCGGACCATGCGCCCCGGCAATACCCGCTCCGGGCAATGGGCGACATGCACGTCGAGCGGCTCGGCATGGCGCTCCGGCGGAAAGCGCAGATCGGGGCGCAGCCGGGCGAGGCGCAGGGCCAGCCGCGCGGTGGTGCCGACCGGCGAGGTCGATTCGAGGATCACCACGTTGCCGCAGGCGAGCACCGGCGCGATCGCATCCGCCGCCGCCTCGATATAGCCGAGATTGGGCGAGCGGTCGTCGTTGAACGGGGTCGGAACCGCGATGATGAAGGCATCGGCCGGCTCCGGCCGGGCGGTGGCGCGCAGCTTGCCGAGGGTGGTGGCGGCGCGCAGCAGCATGTCAAGATCGGGCTCGGGGAAATAGGGCTGGCCGGCATTGACGGTGGCGACCACGCGCGGGTTGACGTCGACCCCGATCACCTCGACCCCGCGGCTGGCCAGGGTTGCCGCTGTCGGCAGGCCGATATAGCCCAAGCCGACAACGCAAACGGTCTTGACCGGGTACTCCATGGCTGAGCGCGCGCCTGACTGTCTATGCGGCGGTTTGGGCGGCGGGTTTGGGCCACGCTTCGGCCCGCACCATCGCACCCGGCGATTTGCGGCAACCTCATGATTACCCGACTGGCTCCCGCATGGCAAGTGCATTGCTCTGACAAACATCGTTAACAGCGCCGACAACACCAGTCCACTTATTAACTCGGCGTTGTGCAACCTTGCGCAAATGTAAATGCGTCGCGCCGGCGACTTGAGGCTGCGGGATCGTCATTCGGCGTGGCTGGCGATTTTCACTTGGCCGGGCTTTGCCCGCGGGCCTATCCTCTCCCCGACCCGCCCGCGAAAGGCACCAGCCGATGGCCGCCGCAAAACCCGCTCCTCCGCCAGTCCCCGCTTCGCCAGTCCCCACTCCTCCAGTGGAGGAGCATCTGTTTGCCGATGATGGCCGGGTTCCCAACAACCCCATCCTGCCGCTGCTCGTCTATCGCGGCGCGCTCGCCACCGGGCCGGGCGCCGCCGCCGCCTGCGAGGCGCGGTTCGCCGCCAATGACTGGAGCGGGGGGTGGCGTGCCGGGATCTATGCCTACCATCACTATCACAGCACGGCGCACGAGGCGCTCGGCATCGTCTCCGGCTCGGCCCGGGTTCGGCTCGGCGGCGAGGACGGCGAAATTGTCGAGGTGCGCGCCGGCGATGTCGTCGTGATCCCGGCCGGGGTCGCGCACAAGAGCGAGGGGGCGAGCCCGGACCTGCTCGTCGTCGGCGCCTATCCGGGCGGCCACGGTCCCGACATGCGCGTCCCCGGGGCCGGGGAGCGCGAGCGGGCGCTCGCCAATATCGCCGCGGTGCCGCTGCCCGCCGCCGATCCGGTGCACGGCAGGTCGGGGCCGCTGCTCGAGCGCTGGAGCGCCGCCGCGCGGCGGTAATGCGGCGACGCCGCGCTGCCGGCGGATCGGCAGGCTCCTACAGGCAGCTCCCGGCATAGACCACGTCGCCGCCATTGCCGAAATAAGTAGGCGGGGCCGGCGAAATGCCGGAATTGATCAGGCCCGGGGTCGCTGGCAAGGCGATCTGCTGCGGCGGGATCACCAGCCGGCGCTGGTAGACGACATAGCCGGCGCGGCACATCCCTCGCGCCTCCAGGGTTTGGGCCAGCCAGTCGCGGCGGATCTGTTCGGCGGCGCCGTCGTCGTTCTCGGTCATGACCGTATCGGTGTGAGCGCTGTAGGTGAAGCTGCCGTTCGGGCCGGCGACGAAGTTCTGCGCGCGCACCCTCTCGTGGTCGATGCAGCCGCCCAACGAGGCGAGTGCTATGCCACAGACAAGACCGGTGAAAGCGAGTGCGCGCATCAGGGGACCCTCGATCAGCTCTGGCCTCTATTCCCTCATTCCGGACGCGAAGGCAAGCCGCCGCGGGGACCAGCGCCGGCTGGGATCGCGTTGCCGCAGCGTCTCTTAACGTGCCGGGCGATCATGGCTCATAATCCGGCGCCGGACCGCAGCACGAGGAGATCGATTGATGAGCTACAAGGATTTGCTGGTGGTGCTCGACACCGCCGCCGACGCCTCGGGGCGGCTGGCGCTG
>Ga0210398_10002433_pt1 | contig 18215 bp, 16 predicted proteins | sample IncBWC4OmetaG_FD_161047 | JGI IMG/M metagenome (GOLD analysis project Ga0210398, IMG submission 161047) | Forest soil microbial communities from Barre Woods Harvard Forest LTER site, Petersham, Massachusetts, United States - Inc-BW-C-4-O | ecosystem: Environmental > Terrestrial > Soil >... | reverse complement strand
CCGAGGAAATCGATCAGGCCCTGGTGGCCGAACTCCGTGAATATACCTCGCTGGGCACGCTGACACTCAATTGCGCGCCGTGCGACAAAGTAATGTCCGTGCGGAACAATACGCTACGCGTTGACTTGGAGCGCGCAGTGGTCCAGCTGCCCGACACCGAAAAAATGATTTTCTTGATGCACGATGTGGAGGGCTACGATCATGCCCGCATTGCGCGCTTGCTGAGCATTACCGAAGATGGCTCGCGCAATGGACTCCACCAGGCCCGGCTGCGCATGCGTGAGCTGCTGGCCAAATAAGTTTGTCCGTGCCTTATCTACACCCTCTCCTCAACTCTTCAGCCCCTCGCGTGAGGGGCTTTTTTGTTGAGTTGGTGGCGGAGGCGGAGCCTTATTCGGGCGCGTCTTCCGGCTCCGCGTTCTCAATTTCTTCTTCCTCCCCGCGTTTGAGCGGACGCAGCAGCGGGAACAGGATCACGTCGCGTATGGAACGCGAGTCGGTGAGTAACATGGTAAGGCGATCGATGCCCACGCCCTCACCGGCAGCTGGTGGCAGGCCGTATGACAGCGCGCGAATGTAGTCCTCATCCATCTGATGAGCTTCTTCGTCGCCGCGGGCACGTTCGCCCAGTTGCAGTTCAAAGCGACGGCGCTGCTCTTCGGGATCGTTCAGCTCGCTGAAGGCATTGCCGATCTCAAGTCCACCGGCGAAGATCTCGAAGCGCTCGACCCACTCCGCATTTTCTTCCGGCTCGCGCTTGTTCTTCGACAGTGGAGAGATGGCTAATGGGAAGTCATAGATGAACGTCGGCTGGATCAGGTGCGGTTCAGCCACGAACTCGAAGATCTCGGCGATGGTTTTGCCATCGGGCGCAACCGGATCGTACGGGATATGCGGATTGGCATGATTGTAGCGGCGCACCATGGCGGCGATCTGCTCCGGACTGGAAAAATCGCCCAGGATTGGTGCCTGTCCGGCATTCTTTGGCCAGAACTTAATGATGGCCTGGCGCATCGACAGCCGCTGAATGTTGCCGAAGTCGACCTCGTGCCCATTGAAATGCGTAACAGGCGTGCCGTTCACATCACGCGCCACCTGCGCCAGCATGTCGGCGGTGAAGTCCATCATGTCGCGATAATCCGCGTAGGCCATGTAGAACTCCAGCATGGTGAACTCGGGATTGTGCTGGGTCGAGATGCCTTCGTTACGGAAGTTACGATTGATCTCGTAGACGCGATCCATGCCACCCACCACCAGCCGCTTCAAGTACAACTCGGGAGCGATGCGCAAGTAGAGATCGACGTCGAGCGCATTGTGATGCGTGGTGAACGGCTTGGCCACCGCACCCCCGGCGATGGCGTGCATCATCGGGGTCTCAACTTCGACGAAGCCGCGCTGGTCGAGGAAACGCCGCATCGATTGCACGACCTTGGCGCGCTTGGTAAAGACCTCGCGCACCTCGGGATTCATGAAGAGGTCGACATAGCGGCGGCGATAGCGGGTCTCTACATCCTGCAGGCCGTGCCACTTCTCGGGCAAGGGAAGCAAATCTTTCACCAAAAAGGTGATTTCCTCGACGTGGACCGTAAGTTCGTTAGTGCGAGTACGGAACAGATAGCCCTTCACTCCGATGTAGTCGCCGAGGTCGAGGAGTTTGTAGAGTTGGAACGTCTTTTCGCCGACCGCGTCCAGCCGGACATAGATCTGAAGCCGCTGGCCGCCTTGCTGCAAATGCGCGAAGCCCGCCTTGCCCTGCACGCGAATGGACATGAGGCGTCCGGCGACGCTGACGTTGATGCGAGGCGTTTCCAACTCCGGCCCGGTCTTGGCAGAGAACTGCTCGACGACCTGCGGGACGGTGTGGGTGGTTTCGTAGCGATAGGGATAAGCGGACTGCCCCAGCGCCTCAATCTGCTTCAGCTTTTCTTTGCGTAACTCGTAAATCTTCTGATCCAGTGCCACAGTGGTTCCTGACGCCCCGCATCGAGCAGGGCAATGATGGAGAAGATTGATTATAGAGGGTACGGCAATCAGTTGATGAAATGCGGGCGCACCCTCAATCGCGATCGGTTCGACGAGGACATATCGTTGATGGCTCGCACGGTGAATAGTGCCCGAATCGTCCGCTCCCGCACTATGATTGAGCGATGCGCCTGGCGGGCAAAAGAGCGCTTGTAACCGGAGCTGCTTCGGGAATTGGCCGAGCTGTGATCGCGGCCTTCTTGCACGAGGGCGCCCAAGTGATTGCAGGGGACATAACCTATTTCGCGACTTCTCTGGGCACCGACGATCGCGAGCAAACCGTCCAACTTGATGTCACGCAAGAAGGGCATTGGGAACGGCTGGCTGAGGGCATCGGCCGTCTTGATTTGCTGGTTGGCTGCGCTGGTATCTCCGAGGCAAAACCAATCCCAGAGACCAGTCTCGACGATTGGCGCAGGGTGATGAATGTCAACCTCGACGGCGCATTCCTTAGTGTGAAATACGGGGCCAGAGCCATGCGCGAGGGCGGTGCCATCGTTCTGGTGGGCTCGGCCTCGGGAGTTAAGGCGGCCGCGGGTGCGAGTGCGTATTGCGTCAGCAAAGCCGCGCTACGGATGCTGGTGAAGACGGCAGCGCTGGAATTCAAATCTGAGGCGATCCGGGTCAACAGCGTTTCGCCCGCAGCCGTAGTCACGCCCATGTGGCAGAAAATGCCTTTCTGGCGCGGGTTGGTCGAGAAGCATGGCGGCGAAGAAGGTGCCTGGAATGTCTTAGGTGGGATTGACCCGGCTGTGCCTTCGATTCAGCGAATGGCATTTCCCGAAGAGATAGCAGCGGCGATCGCCTTTTTGAGTTGCGATGACTCGGCGCACATTACCGGCGCGGATCTTCTCGTGGATGGTGGCTACACTTTGTAAGGAAATGCTCTCTCCGTTCTCCGGCGACCTTCGCCAATCGTAGATAGACACGGTCGACCGCGGCTGTTTGCGCGCGCAGCTTTTACAGATAGCTGAGCCAGGGATCGCTGCGGCGCTGTTTGATTCCGGCAAACCAGCGGCAGAGCGGATAGAGCAACAACACCACGATGACCCAAACCAGATAAATCACCGGCAGAGAGAATCCCCATCCCGGCGGCGGGGTGAAGGGAAAGCTCGCCAGGTCGGGCGACTGGAACATCCAGTACACATGTCGGTAGCGGGCGTAACAGACGATCAAGGCGAGGAGGTGAATCAGCGGAATGTGCAGAGCGTAGTAGAACATCGGCACTTTGCCGTAAATCAAAGCGGGCCGCAGGAATCGCGGAGTGCCGCTGTCCACGGCCCACAGCAAGAGCATGGCCGGGCCCAGCGTCATCAGCAGAAAGAGCAGCGACGGCGGGTACTTGGTGGTGTTAAGAAACGAAAGGACGGTGAAGGCCGCCGACTTCTGCAAGGCCCAGCGATTGGGATCGCCATAAAGATTGATGTCGCGAAGTACGAAAAAATCCAAGGTCAGCGCGATACCCAGAAGCACCAGAAAGCGCCTTCGGAGTTCAACTGGCCAGCTATAAATCTGACCCAGACCATAACCCGCGGCGGTGACTCCCATCCAGGGAATCAGCGGATAGGCGACCCGGACAATGTGCCCGGGAGTGGACAGAACGATGCCCGGCGAGTGCAGGATGGTCCAGAGCGGATTGGACCAGGTGACCGAGTCGAACAGGTTGTGGGTGCAGATCATCACCACGCCGAAAGCAGTGACAAGCCAGGTGGGCAGATACACCAGCGCGGAGAGCACGATCATCGCCCAGCCCAGTCCCCACAGGATGAAGAGCATGGTGACGTGGTAGTCGAAGTTGAACTGGAAACCCAGGATGCGCAGTGGCACCAGTTCCAGAAAGATGAGCCACAGCCCGCGCGTGAAGAGGAATCGCGAAAGCTCTCGTTTGGATTTGCTGCGCAGCGAAAGGTAGGCGCCGGTACCGGTGAGCAGAAAGAAAACCGGGGCGCAGAAATGAGTGATCCAGCGAGTGAAAAACAGCGGAACGGTGGTCGTGGCCAGGTCAGTAGGGTTGGCGCCGGGCATGCCAAAGAAGTCACGCACGTGATCGAGCGCCATGATAATCATGATCAGGCCGCGCAAGACGTCGACAGATTCTATGCGCGGGCGCTTGACGGGAACGGCTTCAGCGGTCGCGGACATTGGATGGCGTAGTGTAGCAAAGCTAACCAAGGGAGTTGGCAAGTTTCGGACCCGGCTCGTGACAGAATAGCGTCATGCCCGAACCATTCTCGCCCGTTCCCTATTTCTTGTACGGCACAGCCTGGAAGGAAGGGCGTACTGCCGCGCTGACCGAGTTGGCGCTGCACGCCGGCTTTCGCGGGATCGATACTGCTAATCAGCGACGGCATTATCTTGAAGCCGGAGTGGGCGAGGCCCTGGCTGCCGCCTATCGCGCAGGCGCGGTAACGCGCGCCGATCTTTTTCTGCAGACAAAATTCACCTATCGCCCGGGGCAGGACCATCGACTGCCCTACGATCCTGCAGCTCGCCTTGCAGTGCAGGTCGCGCAATCCATGGCCAGTTCGTTGGAGCACTTAGGGACGGACTATGTCGATAGCTATGTGCTGCACGGACCAGCCTCGGGCGACGGATGGACCGCGTTCGATGCTGAGGTTTGGGAGGCGATGCGCAAGGAGCGCGATGCCGGACGCACCCGTTTTCTCGGAGTCAGCAATGTTTCGCTACATCATTTGGAGCAAATGATTGCTGCCCATGCAGAGGCTCCGGCCTTCGTGCAGAATCGCTGCTTCGCCCGTCTGGGTTGGGACCGCGAAGTGCGCCGTTTCTGCCGCGAGCGGAAGATCGTGTATCAGGGCTTCTCGCTGCTGACCGCGAATGTGGAGGTGCTGCATCATCCGCTGATCACGGGCCTGGCGTCGAAAGGAGGCGTTACTGTAGCCCAGGTGATTTTCGCGTTCGCGCGCGCCGTTGAGATGCTGCCGCTAACCGGAACGTCCCGTGCCGAACACATGAAGGAAGATTTGGCCAGCGGGGAACTGAAGCTTTTGCCGGAGGTGGTGGGGGCGATTGAGAAACTTGCAGGTTAGTCACCGAGTGATTTCGTGGGATCAAGACTTCATAATGTCCTGAAGTTGCGTTGCTGCTAAAAACTGGTTTTGCTAAAAACTCGAATCAAGTGCTCACAATTGACCAGATTTTCTACTTCGTCGGATCAACAATGCCGCTATGAAATCCAATAATTTGATTGAATCCGAAGCCCTGAAAGAAGATTGCCCTACATGCGGCGCAATCCCTGGCAGGCGGTGCGAGCTTTCCCTCGGAGGCGCTCGCGAACATTCCCACTTGGATCGGAGACTGAGAGCGGTAGATAAGATGATTGCGACCGGGAAGGAGGCCTAAATTTGGCGAGTGTGCAATATTGCACAGACGGGCATATCAGCGCTGAGGCAGGGTTCCAAAGCATGGGAAAAGACGAAAGCGCGAAAGCCTTGACGTGCCCGGTTTGTGGAAGCGCCAATCTCCGGTCTTTCAAACGCCAGAACGGTTCACTTCCAGAAGGTGATTCCGAGAGCATTGTCTCAAGGGTCCTGGGTCACCAGTGTGAGAACGGTCACGTCTCTATAGCAGCTGCCTTGCACCTTGACTAACACAGTGTCCTGGTGAGAAGCTTTGCGACCGTTCCTATGTGACCGGTCGGGCCCACTTCCATCGCCGGTGTTACCCGCAAGCTCTTGTGTATCGGGCAGAAATTGTAATACGCGAAATGCAAAGCGCAAGCGGCTCTGCAATTGTCCAGCTTCTTTGAAAAGGCATTGGTTAACCACGTAAACCTTGCGAATTGCCCTGTAACACGAGGCGGACGACCCAGGCGCTCAAAGACCAAGCGATTGATTGGGGTGCCCGTTTGCATCCTCTGACGGCCGGAGCCGTTCGGCAGACCTATTGCTGCGGCGGAGTTTGGTCTGCCTTTTCCTTGGAGTCCTTCTCGGCCGCCTCAGCTCCAGGCATCAAGTTCTTCAGCGGCGCTTTCAGTTGCTCATCCAGTTCAGGATGAGGGAACGGCTTGCGTGGCAGCATTTGGTCGCGCATGGCGGTGTTATAGACGAAGATGGCTTCCACCACTGCGGCCTGCGCCAAATCTTCGGGCGAAAGACGCTCGTAGGTATCCATGTTCGAGTGGTGGGCGCGCGATCCGTAATCGAGCGGATCCTGAATGAACTGGAATCCGGGAATGCCAATGCCGTCGAAAGCTTCGTGGTCGGTGCCGCCGGTGTTGCGCAGCGTGATGGTGGTCACGCCAAGGTCCTTCAGAGGCTCCATCCACTGGGCGAAGATGGGCGCCATGGCGGCATTCTCCTGCAAATAGATACCGCGAATCTTGCCGCTGCCATTATCGAGGTTGAAGTAGCCGGAGATCTTTTGATATTCAGGCTTAAGCTGGATCGGGCCGCCGGGCTTGCGAACCCACTCGGGCAACTTGAGCTGATCGGGAGTGGTAGACAGCGGCACATTGCCGAAGTGCTGCTTCACATAACCGTAAGAGCCGAACTCACCTTCTTCTTCACCCGTCCACAACGCCACGCGAATGGTCCGGCGCGGCTTCACTTGCAGGGTGTTGAGAATGCGCATCACTTCCATGGCGACAACCGTGCCCGCACCGTTATCGGTTGCGCCGGTCGCGGAGGCCCAGGAATCCAGATGCCCGCCTACCATCACGACTTCGTCCTTCAGCTTGGGATCGGTGCCGGGAATCTCGGCGATGGTGTCATAGCCATGCTCGTGATCGCCAGTAAACTTGGCGTCAACGTTCATTTCTACGGTCACCGGCACGTGCGCCTTGAGCAGGCGATACATACGTCCATAGTTCTCGATGGCCATCACGACAACCGGAAGAGGATTGGCGCTCTCGCGCTTGTAGACTTCCCAGCCGAAACCGGCATTGCTGTCGTCGAAGATGGTGCCACCTGAGCCTCCGCCATCGCGGCCGTCGCGGCTGGGAGTGATGACCGCCAGCACGTGCTCATCGGCCAGAAACTTTCCTGTTTTCTGGCGCAGCTCCAGACGCTTCATGAACGTCTGCAGGAAGTCCTGATTGCGTGGCTTGAGCGGGTAGTCGGTCAGCTTCTTCAGTTCCGTATCATCCAGCCGCACCCAGAGAGGCTTTTCAACAGGAGGGACATCTCGCATGGGGCCAAAGAGCACAATCTTTCCGGCGAGCTTGCCCTTGTATTGGTCGAGGTCCTTCGGATCGTTGACGTCGATCCAGACCACCGGTGCGGTGATAGCGCCGTTGGTCGACGGCGACCAGGGAGCGGCCTGCGCGATGAATACCGCGGGATCAGGCGAAGTCATGCGAACCCAAGTATTGAGCTGTTGCCAGCCCATGCCGAACTCGCCCCAGTCTTCCAGGTGAGCGTTGCTGCAGCCCATCGCAGTAAATTGATCGCGGGTCCACTCGTTGGCATGCTTCACATTGGCCGAGCCGGTAAGGCGCGGTCCGATGTCGTCATCGAGCGCCGAGGCGTACTCCATCACATGCGAGTGGTCGAGGCCTTCAATCCGAATCCGCTGATACATGTTGAGGTCGAGCGTCTCCTGCTGGGGCTGCGGGAGTTCATACGAAGGCTGCCCGGCATTCGTTCTTGATTTGTCGGCAGCCATCACAGAAATGGGAAGAGCCAAGCTGAGGAAAAGAACAACGTGCGAACGCAAATTGTGAGAGAGCATCTGTCGAGGCAACTCCAGTCGAAGAGAAAAACTAATCCTGCAGAGTATCAGAAAGTGGAATGTCGATTAGGTTAGCGAAGCAACTCGAAATTATTTGAGCTGCTGCCCGTTGTCCGCTTTCGAACAGGACGTCCGAGGTTGAACAGGAAGCTGTTCTGCGGACCGAGGGAACCCGGCGTAAGTCGATGAGATATAGCGAGTTAGCGGAATCAAATTGGAGCCTGGATTGCATCTAAATCTTATGGATTTACCTAGGGAGTACTGATGAGGACCTTGCTCCAGGACCTACAGTATGCCGGCCGACAGATGATGAAGTCGCCGGGTTTTGCCATCATTGCGATTCTGACGCTGGCGATCGGCATCGGCGCCAACACCACGATCTTTTCCGTCGTCAACGGCGTGCTGCTCAATCCGCTGCCCTATCCCGACTCCGACCGACTGGTGGTGCTGTTTCACAACAAGCCGCATTTCACTAGAGGCTCGATCTCGTATCTGAACTTTCTCGACTGGCAGCGCGACAACCGCAGCTTCGAGGCGATGGTGGCCTATCGTTTTGGCAATGCCAAGCTCACCGGAGCAGGCGAGCCCGAGAACCTCAGCGGACGCATGGTGTCGGCGGGCTTCTTTGAGATTCTTGGGGTGAAGCCTCTGCTGGGACGCACGTTCACAGCCGATGAGGACCGGCTGGGCGCAAATCCCACGGTGATGATTTCGGAGGGACTGTGGAAGCGCAAGTTCGCCTCCAACCCTCACATTGTGGGACAAGTCATCGTTCTGGATGGAATACCGCGCGTGATTATCGGCGTCATTCCCGCCAGCTTTCAGTTGCGCCAGTGGAACTTCCATCCGGGCGAGATCTATAGCGCGGTTGGCGAATACCGCGACCCGCACTTTCGCGAGCGCCAGGCAGCGTGGGGTATGGACGCTATTGCGCGGCTGAAACCGGGCGTCACGCTGACCCAGGCCGCGCAGGACATGGAGCGAGTGAATCGCGGGCTGGAAGCCGCTTACCCCGACGTAGATGCCGGGATCAAGACCACCATCGTTACGCTGAAAGACGAGATTGTTGGCGATGTGCGACCGGTGCTCTGGGTGCTCATGGGTGCGGTCCTATTCGTGTTGCTCATCTCTTGCGTGAACGTGGCCAACCTGCAAATGGCGCGAGCCACCACGCGGCAACGTGAGTTCGCGGTACGAGTTGCACTGGGCGCGCGGCAGAGCCGGCTCATCCGTCAGATGCTGACTGAGAGTCTGGCGCTTGCGGCGACAGGCGGCGCGTTGGGCTTACTGCTCGCCTATTGGGGATCCAAAGCCGCGGTGGCGGCAATTCCCGACATGCTGCCGCGCGCCGAGAATGTCGGGCTCGATACCCGCGTGCTGTTCTTCACCGTGCTGGTCTCGCTGCTGGCGGGAGTCATTTTCGGATTGACGCCGGCACTCCGCAGCGCCCGCACCGACGTGAACTCGACGCTGAATCAAAGCGGGCGTTCGCTGGTGGGCGCGCGCCATCGCGTGCAGGCCACTTTTGTCACGCTGGAAATGGCAATGGCGCTGGTGCTACTGGTGGGAGCGGGACTGATGATCCGCACGCTGGTACGGCTGTGGAATGTGAATCCGGGCTTCGAACCCCGTAGCGTGATCTTTTTCAACATCGCGCCTTCGATCTCTCTGTCGCGCCAGCCGCCCGACACGATTCGTGCGGCCTCTCGGCAGTTCGAGGCGACGTTAGGTGCGGTTCCGGGAATAGAGAGCGCCTCGCTCGACTGGGGGGCCATCCCCATGGAGAGTGACGATGAGGAGCCATTTTGGGCAGATGGCATGACCCGGACGGAACGCGTGGCCGATGCTCCAATGGCATTGCGGTACGCAGTCAACCCGGATTATCTCAAGCTGATGCACATCCCGTTACTCCGGGGGCGCTTCTTTACGGACGCCGACAACGAACACAGCTCGCGCGTGATCGTCGTCGACGAAAGCTTCGCCAAGCATTATTTTGGCGATCAGGATCCGATCGGTAAGCATGTGTATTTCCCGCCCGAGAGCACCGACGGCGAGCGCACAGACGAGATTGTGGGCGTGGTAGGGCACGTGAAGCAGTTTGGCCTGGCGCCCGACGAGGCCAACAACGTCGAAGCCGAATACTACGAGCCCGTGCAGCAGCTTCAAGACCGGATGCTGCCCATGGTTGGCCAGAGCGTCACTGCCTTCGTGCGGGTGCGCGAGGGAGTGGATCCCGAGTCGGTGTTTCCCAGCATTCGGCGTGCGCTCATGCAACTCGACAGCGACATGGTAGTGGACGACATGCACCCGATGCAGCAGGTTGTCGCCGACACCATTCCGCGGCAGCGCTTCGCCATGATGCTGTTCTCGATCTTCGCGGCCGGTGCGCTGCTGTTGGCCGGCATCGGCATTTACGGGGTGCTGTCTTACATTGTGGGACAAAGAACGCGGGAGGTCGGCATTCGCATGGCGCTGGGCGCACAGAGAGGCGACGTGGTGCGTGCCGTGCTGCGAGACGGCGCCGGGATGACACTGCCGGGCGTGGGCATCGGAGTGGTGGTTGCGCTGGCCCTGACGCGGCTTATGTCGAGCATGCTGTTCGGAGTGAAACCAACCGATGTTGTGACCTTTGCGTCAGTGGCTGGAATATTGTGCGCGATTGCCTTGCTGGCCTGCTATGTCCCGGCCAGACGAGCGGCCAAGCTCGACCCGATGCAGGCGTTGCGGTCGGAATAATTGACAGACCTAATGTCGGCGGCGGTAATGCTTTGCCAAAGGGCGCTTGGGGCGCTTGAGCGACATCCAGCGGCCAAGAGTTCGAGAAGACGGAAGAAAGGCCATCAGGGCAATCAGCCCGCCGACCACCACAAATAGCTCCGCGGAATTGACCGCGTTAGGATTGCCGGAATTCTGCAAGTCGAGAACCTGGTTGTGTGCCTTGTGCCAGGCGAAAAAGAGTATCGACACGCCCAGTACAAACACCAGGCAGCGGACTGCGATCTTCACCGGCCACCTCCTGCCACGGGATCATACCTCAGAGCACATTGACCGCACGGGCGGCCAGCAGAGCGATGATCAAAAGCGAAATCAGCGATTGCATCATCATCATCACCTTGGCCCAACGCGCCAGCACCGCGGTGTCGGTGGGCGAAAATGCGGTGCTGGTATTGAAAGCCAGAAAAAGATAATCCAGAAAATTGGGCGACCACGAGTTGTCGGCCTTCGACTGGCGCAGCATCTGGGGAAAAAGAAACGAGCTTCTGGCGATGCCGCCGGGTTCGTCGCGACCCAGCGGGCCGCCGGCGTCCAGCTTCCAGTACCACAGGGCAAACACCAGCACGTTGGTGAGCCAGAGTAGCGTCGCCGAAATCAGAAGTGTCTTGGGGGGATCTTTATGGTGGGGCAGGCCTTCGATGAGCAAGGCCAGAGATCCGATGAGCGCCAGCGTGATAACGCCAATGGCAGCGAAAGTAAGGTTGCGCGTGATGTCGTAGCGGCCTCGGCGATACGAAAAGATGATCGGAATCAGAAGAACAAAAATGGCGGCGAACACCAGCCAGCGAGGGCCGACCGAAAGCCGTTCGGGCAACGCGAAATGAATGAGCCCATCGGCTATCATCGCGACAAACGCCGGCCAGCGCGGTTCACGGACTTTCTGGATCTTCATATGACGCGTCAGGGAAGCCGCTCCCAGATTATGGAGCAGGTCGCCATCAGCCTATCACTTAATGAGAAAAGATCATTGTGCCGTCTGGCTTGGCGATCGACGATGAGAGACCAGCCGCGAAAGTTAGAATAATGAAGTGGGATCACTGGCGCAAAGCATCCTCCATGGGTTGGTCGCTGGAGGACTGAATGGCACGACACTGTACGTGCTGCTGGTGGTCTTCGTGGCTACGCTGATTCGGTCTGCTCTGGGATTCGGCGAAGCGTTGCTGGCGGTCCCGCTGCTGGTGCTGCGGATTCCTCTGGAGATTGCCGCTCCACTGGCAGTGCTGATTTCGATCACCATCGCGTTTGTTGTTGTCGCTCAGGACTGGCGCAGGGTCCATATGCGCAGCACGGGCTGGCTGATCTTCGCCACGCTGTTCGGTATCCCGCTCGGTCTGCTGCTGCTGACCAGCAGTCATCAGCGAGTAGTCAAGGCAGCGTTAGCCGTTGTGATCATCGCCTTCTCGGCCTATTCGTTGATCGGCGATAAGCCTCCCGAACTGAAAGCCGACAGCGTGCCCTGGCTTCTGGGTTGCGGCTTTGCCGCCGGAGTGCTGGGAGGCGCGTATGGCATGAATGGCCCTCCGCTGGCGATTTATGGCGCGATGCGCCCGCTGGTCAGCGCAGCAGTTTCGGGCCACGTTACAAGGATATTTTCTTCCCGCAAGCGTCGCCGGAATGATTGGATATTGGCTGAAAGGACTGTGGGTTCCGGCGGTAACGCATTATTTCTTGCTGTCGCTGCCGGTCGTGGTGCCCGCCATTCTGCTGGGTAAGGTGGTGAATTATCGTCTGCGAGGCGAAACCTTCTTGAAATATGTTTATTCGGGACTGGCTGTGATTGGTGTGATTTTGCTGGCGCAGGCCTGTGGGCGTCTGAGCTGATGGCCGAGAGCAGGCGATTGCACATGTCCAAAAGCGAAAAGCGAGCGGCGAAGAGCGTACCCGGGATTTGTGACGCATGTCATTGAATCGCGACTCGAACGGGGGTATATTGGCGCGGACTTCATAACTACGTCGCAATTTGCCGCGACTTGCGAGACGCTTATTTTATGCCGCAGAATTACGTACCTATCTTCATCTTCGCCCTGGTAGCTTTTCTAGTTGCTGCCGGAACCGTGGCGATTTGCGCGTTGATCCGGCCGAAGAACCCGTTCAAAACCAAGCTGATGCCCTACGAGTGCGGCATCACGCCTTTCGACAACGCACGCGGCCGTTATACCGTGCGCTTCTATATTGTCGCCATCCTGTTCGTCGTCTTCGACGTGGAAACCATCTTCCTGTTTCCCTGGGCGGTGCAGTTCAAGCTGCTGGGTCTGTTCGGATTGCTGGAGATGATGATTTTTCTCGGTATCCTGATCGTGGGATACATCTGGATATGGAAAAAAGGCGCGTTGGAATGGGTGTAGTTGTATTGCATGGCGCGCACAACGAATCGACCCCATTTGCGTCAGGCGACGCGGATGGGGATTTTTGTTTGCGGGGGAATATCGCGAGGCAGGTTAACGCGGCGCTGAAGCGCCGCACTACGCGAGCAGGATTGGCGGAATCCCAGGATTTTTTAGGTATGTCCGTGTTGGCACGACGCTAACGGCCTGCATTACCCGCGCATAGACGCAGCAATGTGACCGCCATCACAACGCGACGTGACTATCGCCCCAGAACCTGACGGCCTTAAGCTGCTACAAGTAAAGGGTCGCAATCAGAGCGTGAAGCGGTAGAGAAGAGAGGCATGGCAATGCCCGAAGAGACCAAAGATCCGAATCCAGTCTTGCCTGAATCGAAGTCTCCGACCACCCCACAACCGGGGCAGGCTGGAGACGCTGGCGCGCCTGCCCCGGTAAGCGCGGCCCAGGGGCCGGCGGGGAACTCAGAAGCATCCGCTCCGTCATCAGCTTCTGCGGCGGCGAATTCAGAGGCTGCGGCTAAGCCCACAGATTCGGCCAAGCCAGCCACTGCCGCTTCGGCTGAAAAACCTGCGACTCTGACGGCTCCAACTGGCGAAAAGCCAGCGGCTACAGCGACCGGCGAAAAAGCTGCAACTCCGGTAACCGCCAAGCCTGCCGCACCCGCAGCCGCGAAACCTGCTCCCAAGCCCGAGGGTCCCAAGCCGGAGCCATGGGATTCCGATCTCTCCCGGCGTCTGCGCAGCCAGTACGGCTCGGGAATCAGGGAAGCCAGCACTTATCTCGGCCAGAAATATCTGGTGGTAGACAGCACCATCATTTACGAAATTCTGCTCAGCATGCGGAATGACGAGCTGTTCGACTACTGCGTTGACATCACTGCGGTTCATTATCCGAAGAGGGAGGCGCAGTTCGACATCCTCTACGTTCTTTACTCGTTCCACCACAACGAGCGCGTGCGCATTAAGGCGCAGATCAAAGATGGTGACCATGTTCGTACCGCAGTCGGTATCTGGGAGACAGCCAACTGGCTGGAGCGCGAGGTCTATGACATGTTCGGCATCGTCTTCGACGGACATCCGGACCTGAAACGGATACTGATGCCCGATGGCTGGACGGGCCATCCGCTGCGCAAGGACTATCCGATTCTGCAGCAAGACCAGGAGTGGGTGAAGATCAACCTGGGCATCGAGAGTGGACAATGACTGATTCCACGCGCACCGATTACCTCTCAACCGAAGCGCAAGAGCGGCGTGACTCGGGGACCATGGATTATCTCGACCTCGATACCAAGGACGAAACGTTTCTTGATGCCAACGAAATCGTGCTCAACATGGGGCCTCAGCATCCGTCGACGCACGGTGTATTGCGTGTCATCCTCAAGTTGGATGGCGAAAAAGTTCTGGGCACCGAGTGCGTTATTGGCTACCTGCATCGCGGGGTAGAGAAGATCGGCGAGAACCGCACCTATGCGATGTTCAACCCTTACGTCGACCGCATGGACTACGTCGCAGCGGTCTCCAACGGGCTAGGCTACTGCGAGGCAGTTGAGAAGCTGTTGAACGCCGAAGCGCCACCGCGCGCACAATACCTTCGCGTGATCCTCACCGAACTGTGCCGCATCGCCAGCCACCAGGTGTGGCTGGGCACGCACGCGCTCGATATAGGCGCGTTGACGCCGCTGTTCTATTGTTTCCGCGATCGCGAAGAGATCCTGAAAATCTTCGAAAAATATTGCGGCGCCCGCCTGACTACGCACGCGTTCCGCATCGGCGGCTGCATCTACGAGGCCTATGACGGCTTCGAGCAGGACTGCAATAAGTTCTGCGACGCCTTCGTGCCCAAGCTGGACGAATACGAAGAGCTGCTGACCACCAATCGCATCTGGGTGCGGCGCACCAAGGGTGTGGGCATTCTGAATCCGGAAGACTGCATTGCGCTGGGTGTGACCGGGCCGGTGCTGCGGGCCGCAGGTGTGAAGTGGGACCTGCGCAAGGCACAGCCCTACGAGGCGTACAAGAATTTCGATTTCGACATTCCAACCGGGCTGAACGGCGACACCTACGACCGGTACCTGGTGCGCATCGAGGAGATGCGCCAGTCGGTCCGCATCATTCGCCAGGCGGTGGAAGGCTTGCCGCAAGGGCCGATCATGGCCAAGGTGCCGAAAGTGATCAAGCCGCCGGTAGGCGAGATTTATCACTCCATCGAAGCGCCTAAAGGCGAGTTGGGATATTTCATCGTCAGCGACGGTTCCACGCAGCCCTATCGGGTGCGAGTACGGCCTCCGTCGTTCGTCAATTTGCAAGCCCTCGACAAGATGGTGCGCGGCCTGCTGATCGCCGATGTAGTCGCGGTCATCGGCACCCTCGACATCGTGCTCGGGGAGGTGGACCGCTAGGGCGGATTGAAAGGGCACGGCTTCAGCCGTGCCGCAAGAATGGTTTGAAAGGGCACGCCTTTAGGCGTGCCGTAGCAAGGGAGAAAAGAGGGCTTTAGCCCCTGAGGGAATCGAGTCGTGAAGCCTACGCGTGAGCATGCCACCCACAACGGTCAGACGTATTTCGTCACGGCCTCAACATGGCAATGCCGCGCGCTCTTCAAGAATACGCAATGGGCAGGACTCTTTCTCGAGACCATGCATTCGTATCGCGGAAAAGGCTATTTGCTGCACGAATATGTACTCATGCCCGATCATTTTCACGTGTTGATTACGCCGACGGTTACGCTCGAACGCGCGGTGCAGTTCATTAAGGGTGGCTTTTCGTTCCGCGCGAAGAAGGAACTGGATAGTTCGATTGAAGTTTGGCAGCGCGGCTTCTCGGACCATCGAATTCGCGATCGGGAAGACTGCAAAATCCATGTTGACTACATTTTCCGGAATCCGGTGGGAAGAAAGTTAGTCGAGAGGGCGACGGATTACCCGTATTGCTCAGCTTTCCCGGGAAGCATTAAGGACGAGGTCCCTCAGTGGCTAAAGCCAGAGCCAGAGGAGATCTCGATCGGCACGGCTGAAGCCGTGCCCTTTCAAAACAGATAGGAAATTTGCGCGACCACGGCTGAGGCCGTGTTTTTTTAAAACGGTTGACGGAAGGGGAAACGCGAAAACGCTAATGCTTGATGCCATCACAAAATATCTGAGTTCGAGCGCGACCCCGGGCGAAGCCGGCAGCATTTTCTGGGCGACCATTTACATCCTGCTGATCACGGTCGGAATTTCGCTGGCCGTGATCGCCATGAATTGGCTGGAGCGCAAGATTCTGGCTCACATGCAGATTCGGCTCGGCCCCATGCGCGTGGGTCCACACGGATTGCTGCAACCCTTCGCCGACGCTCTCAAGCTGCTCATCAAGGAAGACATCATTCCCCAGGACGCCGACAAGCTGGTGTTCTGGAGCGCGCCGGTCGTCGTGACCATGACCGCGTTCACCACGTTTCTGGTCGTGCCCTTCGGCCGCACCCATGCCGTGACCGACATGAATATCGGCATTCTGTTTATGCTGGGCGTTTCGTCGCTGGGCGTGCTGGGCATCATCATGGCGGGCTGGTCGTCGAACTCGCATTATCCGCTGATGGGCTCGCTGCGCTCGAGCGCGCAAATGGTTTCCTACGAAATTGCCATGGGATTGGCGATTGTTTGTGCCGTGCTCATGACTAGTCTGCAGACCGGCACGGGCACGCTGAGCATGATCGGCATTGTCGAGTCGCAAGCCGCGCAACATACCTGGTTCATCTTCAAGTTCTTCCCACTGGGATTTCTGGCGTTCGGCGTCTTTGCCATCGCCATGGTCGCGGAAACCAATCGCGCGCCATTCGATCTGCCCGAAGCCGAGTCTGAGTTGGTCGCCGGCTTTCATACCGAGTACAGCGGCTTTCGCTGGTCATTGTTCTTCCTGGCGGAATATGCGGCGATGCTGGCGGTCTCGTCGATCGCGGTGACGTTGTGGCTCGGCGGCTGGATGCGGCCTTTTCCAAATTGGCTGAGCGGCTCGACCTGGAACACGGCGTTCTCGCTCTTTCCGGCGCTGACCTTATTCGTGCTCGCGGGCCTCTGCCTGCTGGGAACAGTACGGATGCCCAAGATTCCGCAGATGAAGATTCAGACCGTCGGCCTGGGAATATTCGGATTGCTGCTGGGCTTCATCGGACTCGTGCTGCTGATCACTCCCGTTCGCGAACGGGTGCAGGACATCTACTGGTTCGTCGTGAAGGTCGCCTTCTTCATGTACATGTACATCTGGTATCGGGGAACGTTTCCGCGCTACCGCTTTGACCAGCTCATGAAAGTGGGTTGGAAGGTACTGCTGCCGACCGGTTTGGCCGTCCTGATCGCAACTGCGCTGTGGGGACTGATGCCGCAAATCACGTCGGCGATTGTGGGGCTACTACCATGAGTCTGAAGCCGCTGATGCAAAAACTCTTTCTGGTCGACCTGATTAAAGGCCTCAAGGTGACGTTTAACTATCAGGCGCCAAGTGAAGCAATTACGGAGCAGTATCCGCTGGAGCGCCCGGTGATCTTTGAGCGCTACCGGGGCCAGCCGCGGCTGAATTCGAACCCCGATACGGGAGAGTCGCTGTGCATCGTGTGCAATTTGTGCGCGCTGGCTTGTCCCGAGAAGTTGATTGTCGTCAAGGGCGAGCGCAACCCGGTGACCAAGCGTAAGGAGCCGGTCTCGTGGAGTTATGACCTAAGCCGCTGCATGTTCTGCGGCCTGTGCGCTGAGGCCTGCTCGACGGATGCGCTGGAGCTTACCCAGGATTACGAAATGGCGCTCTACAGCCGCGAAGGCATGGTGCTGGATCAGGCTGCGCTGGAGCGCGGGCAGGAACCGGAGAAATACGCAAAATGATGCCGGTAGCAACAACGTTCTTCTTTTACTTTCTGGCGACGCTGGCCATCGTGTCGGCGATCGCGGTGATCACCCAGCGCAATCCGGTACACGCGGCGCTGGCGCTGATCGTGACCCTGCTGTCGCTGGCGGGCTTCTACCTGATGCTGTATGCGCCGTTCGTGGCTGGCGTCCAGATCGTGCTCTACGCCGGCGGCATCATGGTGCTGTTCCTGTTCGTCATCATGCTGGTGAACCTGGAGCAGAACATTCGCGAGTATCAGTTCAACAAGCAGTGGCTGGTGGGAACGATCGCTGCGCTGGCGCTGGGCGGCTTGCTGCTGTTTGTGTATCGCGCCGGACGGGGAACCTTTCCGTCTGTGTTTTATCAGGGCTATCGCGGGCTTGAGGGCGATAACACGCAACAGATCGGCTTGGCGTTATACGGGCAGTATATGTTCCCGTTCGAGATTGCTTCGTTGCTGCTGCTGGTGGCCATCGTAGGCGCGGTGGTCATGGCGAAGAAGAGGATTTGAAAAAGCAGTTGTCAGTAG
>Ga0210398_10002431_pt1 | contig 18224 bp, 15 predicted proteins | sample IncBWC4OmetaG_FD_161047 | JGI IMG/M metagenome (GOLD analysis project Ga0210398, IMG submission 161047) | Forest soil microbial communities from Barre Woods Harvard Forest LTER site, Petersham, Massachusetts, United States - Inc-BW-C-4-O | ecosystem: Environmental > Terrestrial > Soil >... | reverse complement strand
TCGTATGGCGGCGGGTGATCCACGTAGCCGTTGAACACGCGATACATCGTCCAGTTCGACGACCAGTAATCCGGATAACGCGGGTCGGTCGGCTGGCCGGGCTCGCGGACGTAGACGCAATCCGAATTGGTGCACGGGCTGTTGGATGGCGGATTATGCACGCCGTAGGTCGGGTAGACATTGTCGGGCTGTTGCGCGAGCGCGCCGAGCGTTGCGATTCCGAACAGCAAAGTCAGCGCACAGCCGATCGGCCAGAGTAGATTTCGGGCGAACATGGCAAGCCTCCAGATCGAAATGCGCCGTCGCTGGTTTGTCGCTTCGCCACGAAGCGCACGCGACGAAGCAACGGACGAGCTCAGCCGCCGCGCATCGCGCGGCTCAGCTGCCGCAACGACAGGCGCGGTGGAGCTTTGGCGGCCAATGCGAGCGGCTTCGCACCGTCGAGAAACGCGTAGAGCAGGGCGCGCTGCCCTGCCGTCATGTCGCGTACGACCGGCATGAACCGGAATGCCTCGAAATTTTCCTTCGCCGTCAGCTTATGCAGCATCGGCGCGAACGATTTGACCTGATCGGGGTTGCCGAGGTCGAGCCAGTTGTCCATGCACGGCGCCATGGCTTGCCAGTTGCGCAGCACATAGTGATGCACGTTGTCCCATGTCGGTTGCATGGCGCCTATATCCGCGTCGGCCGCCAAAGTGCGGACGTAAACGTAGGTCATCGTTTGCGTGTTGGGCAGGTTGGGAGCGGTCGCATTCTTATCCAGTGTGAGCATGAACCATTCCAGTCCTCCGGCCTTTCCCGCGAGCGGGAAAGTGGCAATCCCTTGCGCGTCTGTCGCGCTCGTGACGGCCGGGCCGGCAGAACTGGCGCTCACCAAGGTTACGTCGATGCCGGCGCCCGTGGGACGTCCGCGATCGAGGACTTGCACCGACAGCGTGGTGGTTTCGCCCTCGTCCAAATAGACGTTCGGCGTCACCGCCACGGCGCGCACCGCGGTTTCCGCAAGCAGCACGGTGCCGTCCTTCTGCCGCAACTTGATGTCGGCGGTGTTCGCTTTCTTCGCCGCATCCGGGTCGACCTTGAGCGTAATAATGCCCGCCGAAGCCTCGTACGCCTCCTTGCCATAGGCGTCGTAGCCGAACGTGCCGAGTGTGGTGACGGAGGTGCCGTCGGTCGCGATCAGCGTCAGATCGCCGAAGTCCTTCTTTATCCGATCCAGGTTTTTTTCCGGTATGCTGTTGGCCAAGTCGAGCGTGACCTGATCCGCGGTCAGACGGACATGCGCCGAGGCAATGGGGCCGGCATTTTGTGTCAGGAGCGCACGGTCGCCAGGCTCGTCCGGCGGTTCGCCCTTGCGCCACAGCCCGAGCACGCCGACCAGTTGGCTGCGCGCCGGGTTGGGCTGGAATCCACCGCCCGTCAGATTGGCCTGGAGCTGTCTCGCGACCGCGAGATTGTTGGCCGTCGGATCACGATTGTCGAAGTAGAGCGTGCAATATGAGTTCCATCGCACCGTCAGCCCCAGGACGTCTTCATCTGCCAGTTTCGTTGCAAGCTGCTGCAGCAGCGCAGAATCGTGCGGATCGATGCGCAATCCATTCGCCTTGGGGAAAGATGTTTGCCAAACGACTGAGGCCACTCCGGCGATGAAGCCGGCGGGATTCCTGCCGAAATTGATGTAACGGCCAATCATCCGCGTGGTGCGCGGCGCGTAGACCCGGCAGCCGCCTTGAATGCCGAAGCTCATGGCATCGAAGAACAATTGCGAGCTGACACTGCCGTACGGTTCCAGATCGACCAGCATGCCCAGGAACGACACCGGGCATTTGACGATCGGATCGTCGACGTTCAGCCCCTTGCCGATGTCGACGCCGACGACGGACGTATCGAAATACGTGGCGCGGTGGGTGCCGTGCGGATTCCAGTTGGAAATCTTGTCCACGCCGCCCTGACCCTTCGTGACGACGTCGGCGATCGCTTCTTTCCGAAAAGCGTCGACGTCGGCGGCGCTGGCGTCAAAGATGGTTGTGCTGTCGTTCTCGTCGTACAGAGCGGGATAGTTGTTGGTGGTGACGGGATCCCAGGTGATCTGGCCGCGGAACACGAGGCGCGGTGTTTCGAGAACACTCATTGCACAGCCTCCTTTTTTAGGTTGGGGCGATAGCGGAAGCTCGGGCCAGCCACTTGGGTGGGCACGGCCAGCGGAACCGTCAGCGCATGCTTGGCGGCCATCCGCAGATCGAACATGGCGCGCACCGCGTTGCCCAAACTGCCAACATCGCCAGTGACCGCTTTCTGCAGCTCCTGGACCAGACGTGTGAACGCCTCGTCGCATTGGTCCTGCGCCTTCTGCGCCGCCGGAGGGTCTTTGGAGAAATCGTGGCTGCCGGGATCGGCAATGGCGGGATAGACCGCGTTCCAGTCGACGCCGAGCGTGCCGGTCCAGGCGTAGCCCAGGGAATTGTCCGCTTTGGTCAGGACCTGGTCATAAAAGATCTCGCCGAAGCGATAGTAATGCGAAACTTCACCGCGGAAATCGAGCGGGTCTTTCTTGTGACCCTCGCCTTCCGAAACGATGCGCACAATGGCGTTGTGGGCATCGTCGTAGCCGTTGACGGCAAACACCTCGCCTTGGAGAAATTGCCGATCGTCGATCTGTTTGCGACCATTCGACCACTGCGACGGCAGCAGCGTCTTCAGGTAACTGTCGAGGTAGCCGTAGAACTGACCGATCGTCATGAAGGTCGGTTCGGCCGCAGCCAGCAGCTTCACGTGAGGGAAGGGAACTGCGCCTTCCTCTGGCTCCTCGATCGCCATGGCCTGCGCCATGGCGTCCTTCGAGAACGGCAGGATGTGGATGATCAACGGCTCTTCGCCGCCGCCGGTGATGCCGCCGGGCAGCGGCCCCGGATAGGTCGGCACAGCGAGCGCGGGATCGGTGCCGAGCGCGTTGATGATGTTGCAGGCCAGGCACATGTGCACCATCTCCTGCATGGCGACGGATCTGATCCGGCCCGATGCCTCGGCATTCGTTCCGGGCCGTATCGAGTACAGCGCGTACAGATAGGGCGGCAGCGTGCTGAATTCGAGCTTGATCGCCATCTGCAACAAATCGATGGCGTCTTCGATCTTTTCGATGCGTTTGAACTTGAGATAAATCATCTGACGTCTCCCCGCTCGCGATCCGGCGTCTTGATGGATTGCGAACGCATCATCGGTTTCCGTCCAAGCCGACCTGCCATAATTTTCCTGAGCCGCGCGTCGCTTCGACCTGGCCTTTGCCGAGCAATTCGAAGTGGCCGAAATCGACGACCGCGAGATGCCCATCGGGCGTCGGCACGACGTCGATCGGTCGCGAGAACGGTCCGGCCGGCAGCGCGTGCTGCGACCAGTCGCGCGGATCGATGCGCACGAGGCGGCGGCCGACTTTGTGGCCCGGCGGCGCGGTGACCGGCTTTTCATCGCCGAACAGGGCCACGACGACCTGGCCCGGCCATAGGCTGTTGACCGGCAGCACGGCGAACTTGGTCGCCGCCGCGTTGACGGCAAACTCGACCACCGGCCGCGCCGGTGGTGGCAGCCGCTCGTGCTCAGCCAAAATAAAGCGCGGCTGCGGCCCGCCTTGCGGCTTGAACGCCGGGTCGGTCACCGGCCGGCCGCCGACGTAATCCGGCCAGCCGTACCAGGCGCCTTGTTCCACCACATAGAGCGCGTCCGGCGCATTGCCGATCGGCCGCGAGCCGCGCGCATCGGCGCTTTGCTCTGTAGCGATCAGGCGGCCGTCGGGCAGAAAGCCGAGGCCGTAGGCATTGCGCAGTCCCCACGCCACCCGCGACAACTCCGAGCCGTCGGGACGGCAGCGCAGAATGGCGGCCGAGCACGGCACGCGGCTGGCGATGGCCGCGCGCGGCGCGCCGGCATCGCCGAACGGCGCGAACGGTGCCGTCATAGCCTGTTGGCCGGATGCGAACGGATCGTTCGTCGTGAAGACTTCGCCCGCCAGAACGATGTCAAAACCCGGCAGGTCGAAGGGATGCGGCAGTTGCTTCAACCAGGCGAGATCGTAGGCATCGAGCCCGACGACCCCCGAATTGGTCATCGCGCCTTGACTGAAATAGAGCCAGCCGTCGGAGCCGATCGCCACCATGTTGGTGTGATAATTGCCATGGCCGGGCAGGTCATCGAGTACGGTCTGCCGCGCGCCGCCGGGTGTCCAGCGGCTGATGCGGCCGGGAAAACCGCCTTCGGAAATATAAAATCCGCCCTCGCTCCAGACCAAACCGTTGACCGGTGCACGCAGCCCTTCGAGCACGATCTGCGAGGCGGCAGTGCCTTTGATCCGCACGATACGCCCGCCCGGCCGCGCGCCGCCGAACGGCAAGCCGCTTTCGGCAACGTACAGCGTGCCGTCGTCGGCGAAGGCGGCGCTGGTCGGAAAGTCCAGGCCTTCGGCCAGCAGCTTCATAGGCTGCGGCACCGTTGCTGAAGCCGGGTTGGCAGTTGCCGCCGGTTCGGCAATCATTGTGTTGTTCATGGTCAAGAAATTCTCAGATCGCCCATCGACCGGCGCGGCGCTTCGATGCGCGGCGCCTGGCCGCCGCGCAGCACGCTGTTGCCCTGGAACAAGGTGCGCTGATCGATCGGCGCGGGGTCGAGCCAGTCGGCCTCCTTCATCGACCCGGACAGGCCGTAGACGGCCAGCGCGTTGTCGTAGGTGACCCGCCGGATCGCTTCGGCGGAGATGCCGCGCTCGGCCATCAGCGCCGCAGTCTTCGGCACGGCGAGCGGATCGGACACGCCCCAGTCGCAGGCGGAATCGGTGATGATCCGCTCCGGCCCGTATTGGCGCACGATCTCGGTGAGGCGTTCGTTGCCCATCTTGGTCTGCGGATAGATCGAGAATCCGGCGAAGTAGCCGCGGTCGAGCACCTCGCGCACGGTCTCTTCGGTGTTGTGGTCGATGACGCAGCGCGCCGGATCAAAACCGTGCTCGGCCAACACGTCCATCGTCCGCAACGTGCCGCGATGCTTATCGCGATGCGGTGTGTGGATCATGATCGGCAGGTCGACGCTCTTGGCGAGGTCGATCTGCAGCCGCAGGCATTTGTCTTCCTGCGCCGTCTGCTCGTCGTAACCCAGCTCACCGATCGCCACCACGCCCTCCTTGACGGCGAAGTGCGGCAGCATGTCGAGCACCGCCTCGGCGAGCGCCTCGTCATTGGCTTCCTTCGGATTGAGCGCGATGCAGCAATAGTGGCGGATGCCGAACTGGCCGGCGCGGAATTTTTCGAAGCCGAGAATGGTGGACAGGTAATCGACGTAGCTGCCAAGACTGGTGCGCGGCTGGCCGAGCCAGAACGACGGCTCGATCACCGCCACCACGCCGGCGCGCGCCATCGCCTCGTAGTCGTCCGTGGTGCGCGAAATCATATGTGCGTGCGGGTCGATGAACATGGTGCCGGCCGCGGCCGGCAGGACCCCGCCGCCCGGATCGGCTTCCAGCACCGCCGCGTGGCCGTTCTTTCTGAGCGTGAGACGCGAGCCGCAGCACGGGCACGCCAATGTCTCTTGAGCTTGTGCGAAAAAAGAATGATCCGAGCCGTTGCCGTTCGTTTGCGCCATCGCACACCCTCAACGCTTTTCGCGACGCCGGCAGACGAAGATATCGCCGCTGTGCCAAGGCGTCTCGAGATGTTTGTAATTTAGAAAAAGCTCTTCTTAAGGTGGTATCATACGTTGGATTTCGTGGCAATCACGCACGGCGGTCGGCTTGCGCCCAACCTTCAATCGAAGGCGTGACTCAGAATGAGCTCTTTGACCGCGGTCGCTGCGACCGGTCCGTCATGCACGAGTTGGCTTTCGCTCGATATGAAAACCGGGCCGTCGGCGGCATTGTCGGTGACCCGTCCGTGCGAGCCCCTGACCAAGGTGGCGTCGAGCGGAATAATGTCCATCAGCGTCGCGAGGCCGAGCGCCCGGCGGGCGAGCCGCCAACCGATCGCAAGCTTGGAGAAACGAATAGCGGGATCGACGAACAGCTCGACCGGATCGTAGCCGGGCTTGCGGTGGATCTCGACGAGGCGCGCGAAATCCGGTGCGTTGCGATCGTCGAGCCAGTAATAATAGGTGAACCAGGCGTCGCGCCGCGCCAGCGCCACCAGCTCGCCCGAGCGCGGGTGATCGATGGCGAGCGCACTTTGCTCGGCGCCGTCGAGCACGCGCTCCACGCCGGGAAGCGACGCGACGATGCGGCGGACTTCTCCGATCAGTTCCGCTTTCGCCACATAGATATGCGCGATCTGGTGATCGCTCACCGCGAAGGCATCCGACTGCGCGGGGTCGAGCAATTCGCCGTCGCCCTCGCGGCGTACCCGCAGCAATCCGGCTTGGCGCAGCGCGCGATTGATGTGCACCGGCGTCGAGACCGGCGTGATGCCGTATTCGGAGAGGATGATGATGCGCGCGCCTTCGCGCGCCGCATCGGCAATCAGGTCGCCGGCGACGGCATCGACCTCACGCACGCTTGCGGCGATGCGCGGGTCGTCCGGACCGAAGCGCTGCAGGTCGTAATCAAGATGCGGAAGATAGACTAGCGTCAACGTCGGCGACCGCGTGCGCCGGACATGCAGCGCGGCATCGGCGATCCAGCGCGACGCCGCGATCGATGTGGCGGGGCCCCAGAAATGGAACAACGGGAACGGGCCCAATCGCGCCCTCAATTCGTCGCGCAGCTCGAGCGGCTTGGTGTAGCAGTCCGGCAGCTTGCGGCCGTCGGCACGATAGATCGGTCGCGGCGTCACGCCGATGTCGTGGCTCGCCGCCATGTTGTACCACCAGAACAGATTGGCGGTGGTGAAACCGGCGTCGCGGCGCCGTCCCGCCTGCCAAATCATGTCGCCGTCGACCAGGCGGTTCGATTGCCGCCACAGCCACACTTCCATGAGGTCGCGGAACAGCCAGCCATTGGCGACGATGCCGTGCTCGCGCGGCAACGTGCCGGTCATGAAGGTGGCCTGCACGGTGCAGGTGACGGCCGGCGTCACGGTGGACAGCGGACGCAGCGCGCCGGAGCGCGCCAGCGCGCCGATATGCGGCGTGTCCGGACCGATATGGCGGGACGTGAGCCCGGCCACGAGGATCGCGAGAGTTGGACGCATGAGAACCAAAGCGCTGCCAGCGACGAAGCGGCGCCAGTATACGCGATTGACATCGCGCAACCACAAATCGAGTATCTGGCATGGCGCCGCTGTCGCCGTGAAGCTGCACGGCCGCGACCGTTCCGGAGAATTGCCGCAATGACCACTGTCGCGCGCGCGCCGCAAATGGTTGCCACGCTGCTCAGGCTCGGCCGCGTCTCCAACCTGCCGACGGTGTGGACCAATGTCCTGGCCGGCGCGGTGCTGAGTGGCGGCGATTGGCGCAACTGGCGGCTCGGCCTCATGCTCGTTGCGATGTCGTCGTTCTACGTCGGCGGCATGTATCTCAACGATTATTTCGATCGGGCGATCGATGGCCGCGAGCGGCCGGAGCGGCCGATACCGTCCGGCCAGATCGCGGCGGGCGCGGTCGCGGCGATCGGATTCTGTCTCATCGGCGCCGGCGCCGTTGCGACCGCCGCGATGGGACCGGCCGCGGCCGCGATGGCGGCGCTGCTCGCCATCTCCGTCGTCGCCTATGACCTGCATCACAAAGCCAATCCGTTCGCGCCGGTGGTCATGGGTGCTTGCCGCGCGCTGGTCTATGGCGCGACTGCGACGGCATTGTCGAGCGGCGTTACGCTCTTCGTCGCCATTGCGGCCGTGGCGATTGCCGCTTTCGTGGCCGGGCTGACCTATGCGGCGCGCCAGGAGAGTCTCGACAAGATCGGCAATCTTTGGCCGTTGGCATTGCTGGCCGCGCCGATGCTGGTGGCCATCGGCGTGTTTCGCCAAGGAGCCGCAGCGGCGGCGGTTTATCTGTTGCTGGCCGTTTGGATTGCTGCGGCGGTTTATCTGTTGGCGCGACGGCCGGTCGCCGGCTCGATATCCCGGGCGGTCGGCTGGCTGATCGCCGGCATATCGCTGTGCGATGCCGCGATCCTTGCCTCGACCGGCGCGATCATGCCGGCGCTGGCGGCGATCGGCGGATTTGTCCTGACGCTGGTTGCGCAAAAATACGTTCCCGGAACGTAAGTTCATGTCGCCCGCCGCGCCGATTCAGACTGTCGACGATGCTGCGGCCGCCGTGGCCGATTTGTTGCGGCGCTGGCTCAAGCGGGTGCTGCAAGCGGGCGCCGCGCAGTGGCTCGATGCCGAGATCGACCGTCAACGCGAAGCCGTCGATGAGCGCCGGCTCGGCATGGCGCTTGGCCTGGTCGGCCGCCGCATCGGACGAACGGAATTGGCATTGTCCGGCGACGATATCGCGGCGGCGCAGGTGCTGCACCCCCGCTGGCGGCCGGACATGTGGGGCACCGATGAGGCGGCGCGGGTGGCGTTGTTGCTTGCCACATGGAGCGGCGACGAAGCGGCGTTCGCGGCGCGCATCGACCGGCTGTGCGCGACCGGCGAACTGACCGAGCACGTGGCTTGCTTGAAAGGCTTTGCGGTATTTCCCGCTCCGGCATCGCTGCTGTCGCGCGCCCGCGCCGCGGTCCGCTCCTCGATGCAGCCGCCGTTCGAGGCGATTGCATGCCACAACCCGTATCCGGCCGATCACTTCGACGACGCGGTCTACAATCAGATGGTCGTCAAATGCGTATTTTCCGGCGTGCCGATCGAAACGGTGGTCGGGCTCGATGAGCGGCGCAACGCCGAGCTATTGCGCATGATGCGCGATCTGGTGTCGGAACGGCGTGCCGCGGGCCGACTGCTTCCCGATGCCGTTCATCGCTTCATTGAAAATTGAATCGCCCGTGGAGCGTCAGCCCGCGCTCTGCCATTCCAGCAGCGCAAGCAGGCCTTTCAGCAATTCGACCGGCCGCGGCGGGCAGCCGCGAATGTGAAGATCGACCGGCACGACGCTGCTCACGCCGCCGGCGACCGCGTAGCTGCCGGCGAAAATCCCGCCGTCCAGAGCGCAGTCGCCGACCGCGACGACCCATTTCGGATCCGGCGTGGCATTGTAGGTGCGCTGCAAGGCCTCGCGCATGTTCTTGGTCACCGGGCCGGTCACCATGAGCACGTCGGCGTGGCGCGGCGACGCGACAAAGCGCAGGCCGAAACGTTCGAGGTCGTAGAAGGCGTTGTTGAGCGCATGGATTTCCAGCTCGCAGCCGTTACAGGAGCCGGCATCGACTTGCCGGATCGACAGGCTGCGGCCTAGTCGCTTGCGCGCGGCGCCATCGACCTTGGCGGCGAGCTCGGCGAGCGCTGCGTCGTCCGCCGACGGCGGCGGCTCGGTCAGAGCGCCGCGAGCCAAACCTTCAAGTAAAATTCTGCGCATGCCGTCGCCTCACAGGTCGTGTCCCGAATACGAACAGTTGAAGGATTTGTTGCACAGCGGAAAGTCGGCAACGATGTTGTTCTCGATCGCGGCTTCCAATAGCGGCCATTGAAACCATGACGGGTCGCGCAGGTGACAGCGCAGGACGCGCAAGCCGTCGAGCCGCAGCCAAGCCAGCACGTCGCCGCGGAACCCTTCGGCGAGGCCGAGCCCTTCCGACGTGCCGGCCGGTGCCGTGACCGGGATCGCGACGGCGCCGTCGGGCAGGCGCGCCAATATCTGATCGACCAAAGCGAGACTCTGTTCGACCTCGCGGATGCGCACCCAGACCCGCGCATTGACGTCGCCCGCGGTCTGCACCGGCACCTCGAATTCAAGTTGGTCATAGGGCGGGTAGGGTTGCGCCTTACGCGCATCGAAGGCGCGGCCGCTGGCGCGGCCGACGTAACCGCCGGCGCCGAATTGGCGCACCAACGCGGCGGACACTACACCGGTGTTGACGGTGCGATCCTGCAGCGAAGCGGTGTTGTCGTAGAGCTCGATGAGGCCGGGCAGGCGCGATCTGATTTCCGCAAGCGTTTCCTTCACGGCTGCACCGCCATCGGCAGCGATGTCGCATGCGACCCCGCCCGGAATGATCCGGTCCATCATCAGCCGATGGCCGAAACAGGCATCGGCGGCGCGCAAAATGCGTTCGCGCAGGATGCCGCAATGCGCGTGCATGAGCGTGAACGAAGCGTCGTTGCAGATGGCGCCGATATCGCCGAAGTGATTGGCCAGTCGCTCGAGCTCTGCCATCAGCGCCCGCAGATATTGCGCGCGCGGCGGAACGGCGATGTTCAGCGCCGCCTCCACGGCGCGGGCGAAGGCGAGCGCGTAGGCAACAGTGCTGTCGCCCGAGGTGCGCCCCGCCAGTTGCGCCGCCTTCTCGATGGTCGCGTCGGCAAGCAGCGACTCGATGCCCTTATGGACGTAACCCAAGCGCTGCTCGAGCCGCACCACCGTCTCGCCGTTGGCGGTGAAGCGGAAGTGTCCCGGCTCGATGATGCCGGCGTGAACCGGGCCGACCGGAATGCGGTGGAGGCCTTCGCCTTGCACCGGCAGGAAAGCGTAAGCCGATTGTTCGCTCGGCTGTTGCGGGTGTGCGCTGAGCGGATGTTCGACGTCCCAAAAGCCGAGATCGAGCCACGGCCGCATATCCGATGCGCCGATCGGCTCGAGGCCATAGAGGCTTTTGATGGCACGCTCGAGCCGGATAGCGGGCGGATGCAGCGCGCCGACCGACGGAAATTTTCCATCGGGGCATTCGACACTGACGACATTGATGTCGTGCCCGGCTTCGCTCATCACCGCTATATGCACGGCGCCGCCGTCGCTCCACAGTCCGAGCAAGGTGGCATGGCCGGCCGCAAGCTCGCCCGTCACTGCGCGCCAGGCGTCCGGCGTCACGATCGCGCGCGGCCATGGCCGATGGCTGTCGACGCGGCGACCTTGGGCGGTAATGTCGGCGAGGGCGGCCATGGGCGCTATCCGAGCAGTTTGGCAACGCTCTCGAACCAGGCGACCAGCGCCGGCGGCATATAGATGCCGGCCATGAGCACCAGCGCGAGATGCGAGAACAGCGGCAGGTACGATGCGTTGGATTTGGCGACGGCTCCGCGCGGCTCGCCGAACGCAATGGTATTGAGGCGGAGGAACAAGCCGCCGATACCGACCAGGAGGCCGAAAACCAGGATCAATGCCAGCGCCGGCGAGCGCGCAAAGGTGGAGCTGACCACCAAAAATTCGCTCATGAAGATGCCCAGCGGCGGCATCCCGGCGATGGCAATGACGCCGAGGATCAGTCCCCAGCCGAGCACTGGATTGGTCTCGGTGAGCCCGCCCATGTCGGCGATGCGTTGCGTGCCCTTGATTTGAGCGATGTGGCCGACCGCGAAGAAGATCGCCGATTTCGTCAGTGAATGCATGGTCATGTGCAGCAAGCCGGCGAAATTGGCGATCGGACCGCCCATGCCGAAGGCGAAGGTGATGATGCCCATATGCTCGATCGACGAATAGGCAAACATGCGCTTGATGTCGCGGCGCCGGTACAGCATGAACGCCGCGAACACGAGCGAGACGAGCCCGAGCGTCACCATCAGCGGCCCGGGCGCCAGCGCCGCCGGATTGACCGCCAATAGCATCTTGAAACGCAGCAGCGCGTAGAGCGCGACGTTGAGCAGCAATCCCGACAGCACCGCCGAGATCGGCGTCGGGCCCTCGGCATGGGCGTCGGGCAGCCAGGCATGCAGCGGCGCCAGCCCGACCTTGGTGCCATAGCCGAGCAACAGGAACACGAAAGCGACATTGAGCAGGGCCGGATCGAAGGCGCCGGCATGCTTGATCAGCGTGGTCCACACCATGGCGTCGAGGCCTTCGCCGACCGCCGGCCGGGCCGCCATGTAGATCAAAATGGTGCCGAACAGGGCGAGTGCGATGCCGACGCTGCCGAGGATGAAATATTTCCACGCCGCTTCGAGCGCTTCATGGGTGCGGTAAATGCCGACCATCATCACGGTGGTCAGCGTTGCCAGTTCAATGGCGACCCACATCACGCCGATATTGTTGGCGACCAGCGCGAGATTCATGGCGAACATCAGCACCTGGTACATCGCATGATAGAAGCGCACGAAGCTCGGCGTGAGCTTGCCGTTGTCGAGCTCGTGACCGATGTAGCTTGCGCTAAAGACGCTGGTGGTGAAACCGACGAAGGTCGTGAGCACGATGAACGTGCTGTTGAGATCGTCGACCAGGAGATAGGGGCCCGGCTGCGGCCGCGCGGCGAACAGCGACACCGCCGACACGAAGGTCGCGAGCGTCGCCACGACGTTGAGGCGCGCCGTGATCCGGTATCCCGGCAACAGCGCCAGCAGCGCCGCGGCGAACACCGGGATCAGCAGCACGGCGGCGAGCGCATCGAACCTCATCGCCGTTCTCCGCGGAAGCGGTCGAGCGCCTGCAAGTCGACCGTGTCGAAGCGCTCGCGGATACGGAACAGGAAAATGCCGATGACGATGAAGGCGATGAGGATCGAGAACGCGACGCTGATCTCCACCACCAGCGGCATGCCCTTGGCGCCGGTCGCGGCGAGGACGAGGCCGTTTTCAAGCGACATGAAGCCGACGACCTGGCTCACCGCGTTGCGCCGCGTCACCATCATGAGCAAGCCGAGCAGCACCACGGCCAGCGCGAAGGCCAAATCCTCGCGCGCCAGCGGGTCGGCGTCCTGGGTGACGCGCAGCATGACCACCATCGACAGCGCGACCAGACCGATGCCGGCGAGCATCACCGGCCCGGCGCCGACGACCTGCTCGATCTCACGATGAATGCCGAGGCGCACGATGATCCGATGCAGCACGACCGGAATGACGATCGCCTTGAATACGAGAGCGAGCGCGGCGGTGAGATAGAGGTGCGGGGCGTCCTGGATGAAGGCCTGCCAGGCCACCGACATTGCCAGGACCAGCGCGTGCAGCGCGAAGACGTTGAGGAGCGCGTAGAGCCGGTCCTGATAGAGCTGCAGGAAGCTGATCAGCACCAGCAAGCCGGCCAGCAGATGAGCGATGTCGAAATCGAGCCCGCGCATCAGAAACTCCCCGATACGAAGCGCAGCAGCGTCGCCAGCAGGCCGAGCATCAGTGCCGCGCCGAGGAATTCTGGCACGCGGAAGACACGCATTTTCGCGATAGAAGTCTCGAACAGCGCCAGCAGGAAGCCGCCGGCGGCGAGCTTGCCGATATAGGCGGCGATGCCGATCGCGATCTCCTCAGATCCGGCGCCGGCCGGCTGCAGGCCCCAGGGCACGAACACGCAGCCGATCAGCGAGACGTAGAGAATGAGCTTGAGCGAGGCCGACAGCTCGATCAGCGCCAGGTGCCGGCCGGAATATTCCAGCACCATGGCCTCGTGCACCATGGTCAGTTCGAGATGCGTCCCCGGATTGTCGACCGGAATGCGCCCGTTCTCGGCGATCGCCACCATGATGAGCGCCAACAGCCCGAGCGCCAGCGACACCCGTAGGCCCACCGCCGGCGAGCTCATGAATTCCGCGATGGTGGAAAGCTGGGTCGAGCCCGAGATCAGCGCCAAGGTGAATACGATCATGATCATGGCCGGCTCGGCCAGCGAAGCGATCATGACTTCGCGGCTCGAACCGATGCCGCCAAAGCTCGTGCCGACGTCGAGACCGGCGAGCGCCTGGAAGAAGCGCGCGTTGCCCAAGAGCGCGATGATGACGATGAGGTCGGCCGCCCAGGAGAACAACAATCCGGTGCGGAATGTCGGTACCAGCGACGCCGCGACCCAGGTGGCGGCAAAGATCAGATAGGGGATGACGCGGAACAGCCACGACGCATTGTCCGCCAGCACCACCTCCTTGCGCATGAGCCGGGCGAGGTCGAGATAGGGCTGCAAGAGCGGCGGTCCCTGCCGCCGCAGGAAACGCGCTTTCACCTTGCGCACGAAGCCGGTGAGCAGCGGCGCCAAGATCAGCACCAGCAGCATCTCTCCAGCTTGGCCGGCGAGGTCGTAAATCAAGGCCATATGGCGAGCACCAGCAGGAGGATGACGAGCGCGCCGAAGACCAGGCTCAAGAACTGGCGGATGGTCAGGAACTGCAGATAGTTGAGGCGGTCGGCGGCAATGCCGATGGCGGTGGCGATCGGCGCGTAAAGCGCGTCCCAGATCAGGTCGCGCAGATCGACGACAAGGCGCGCCGGCCGCGTGTCGCCGGGCGGCGGCATCTCGACGTGTTCGCGCGCGCCGAACAGGACGGTGCCGAACACGCGGCGGATCGGTTGGGCAAAGCTCGACGCGGTGTATTGCGTTGCAGGGCTCGGGTCCGGATAGCCGCAGTCCCATGCCGGCGCGCGGCGCAGCCGATCCGAGGCGAGGCGGTGGATCGCGACCGCCGCAAGCGTGCCGGATATGACCATGAACAAAAACACCAGCAAGCCGTCGTAGGAGCTACGGCTCGAGGCGATCGGTACGATCGACAGCCATTGCTCTCCCGCCTGCACCGGCATGCGCCCGCCGACGAGAAAGTCGGTGAGCGGCGCCAGCGCATCGATGAACAGGCCGGGCAGGATGCCGGCGACGAGGCACAGCGCGGCGAGAAAATACATCGCGCCGAGCGACCACTGGTCGGTCTCGGTCGCGCGCTCGGCCGCGGGCGTGCGCGGGCGGCCGAGGAAGGTGATGCCGAACGCCTTGACGAAGCAGGCCGCGGCGAGTGCCGCCGACAGCGCGAGCAACGCACCGACGGCAGGCACCAAAAATTTGAGACCCCACGACGGCAATTGCGGGCTGAGCAGGATCGCCTGGAACGTCAGCCATTCGGAGACAAAGCCGTTGAGCGGCGGCAGCGCCGAGATGGCGACACAGCCGACCAGGAACACGAATGCGGTTTGCGGCATGCGATGGATCAGGCCACCGAGATGCTCCATGTCGCGCTCGCCGGTTGCGGTGAGGACCGCGCCGGAGCCGAAGAACAACAGGCTCTTGAAGACGGAATGATTGAACACATGCAGCAGGCCCGCGGTCAGCGCCAACGCGGCGGCAAACGTCATGCCGTGCGCCTTGAACGCCAGCGCCAGCCCGAGCCCGATGAAGATGATGCCGATATTTTCCACGGTGTGATAGGCGAGCAGCCTTTTGAGGTCATGCTGCATCAGCGCATAGAGCACGCCCATCACGGCGGTGATGCCGCCGAGCGCGAGCACGACCATGCTCCACCACCAGGCCGGCTCGCCCATGAGATCGAACACGATGCGGACGAAGCCGTAGACCGCGACCTTGGTCATCACGCCGCTCATCAATGCGGAGACATGGCTCGGCGCTGCCGGATGGGCGAGCGGCAGCCAGACGTGAAGCGGCACCAGGCCGGCTTTGGAGCCGGCGCCGATCAAAACGAGGATCAGCGTCAGCGCCGCCAGCCCCGCCGTCGGATGCGCGGCGCGGATCTGGGCGAAGGTGTAGAAGCCGTCGGGACCCGAGAGCAAACCGAACGCCAGCAACAAAGCCAGCGTGCCAAAACTCGCCATGACCAGATAGACGTAGCCGGCGTAGACGTTTTCACGAACGCGATGATGCGCCATGACCAGCGCCCAGGACGTCAGCGACATGAACTCCCAGGACAGCAGAAACGTGAAAGCGTCGTCCGCCATCACCACCAGCATCATGCCGGCCAGGAATGCCGGATAGAACGGCAGCACGCGCGACGGCGCGGCCTCGTGGCGGCCATAGCCGATCGCGAACACGCTTGCAGTGACGGCGCCGAGATCGACGACGGCGAGAAAGAACGCCGACAGCGCGTCGAGGCGGAAATGCGAGCCGATCCACGGAATGCCGAGCGGCAGGACCATGTTTTCGGCCGGTGCGGCTCCGAGCAGATGCTTCAACGCGGCGAACAGCGAGATCAGCGCGGCCGTCGCGCAAAGGCCGTGGATCAACGCATTCGCCAGCGTCGCGCGCCCAATCAACACGCTGGCAATTGCGGTCGCGAGAAGCGCCGCGGCACACGTCAAAGCGAGGAGCAGCGTCATGGCGGCGGCCTCTTGAGCCGCACGCCGCGGCCGCCGCTCGAGCTCGTCGCATGATCGGAAATGAGCTCGATGCCGCCTAACTCAAGCGCCGCCACCAGCTTCATCAAGGAATCGACATTGCCGCGGATCACGCCGTCGCTTGCCTCCATGCGCTGGATGGTCGGGAGCGAGAGCCCGGACAATTTTGCGAGCTCGCGCTGGTCGATGCCAAGCAGCGCTCGGGCGGCCCGCAGTTGTGCGGCAGTTATCATGTTTTAGACATCAATTATAACGTCTGTGATATCGATATTGAGATTTACAATGGGAAAAATACGTTTTCAAGTTGTTCGAAATAGCCTCGTGATTTCAAGGGCATGCGGTGCCACTCGGAACCGGGGCAATACCGCCGCAACGGCGAAACTCGCGGCGCCGATCGCGCCCGGATCGGGAAAATCACAATCCGCATCCCGCTCCGTACTTGAGTACCTTGGCCTGGGTCGGATGACGCGCCGGAGCGACTTGGCTGCGAGGCTGCGCGCCGATGGATTTTACTTCCTTCCACGCGAAATTTTATTTTCACGCGTTAACCACGGGCATCAACTTGAGGTGAGCCCGGCATTTGAGCAATTGATATCGAACGACACGCGGCACTAAGATTTGAGTTCGTATTGAATGACGATTGAGCAACCGGCCAACAAAATCCAGTCGGATTGTAAAGGAGTTAGGATCATGAAGGCCCTATTCACCGCGATTGTGCTGTCGGCAACCTTGGCGGCGTCGGGTGCGTCGGCGCAGGGCTCGAATTTGAGCGGCCGGTGGCAATGCATGGCGCAGTGTCTCGGCCCGCCGGGCGGCTTTGCCTTCATCACGCAAAATGGCTGGGAGCTCAATATCGTGAACGACGTGGGCATCGCGTCGAGAGCCTGGGAAGACTATCCCGGCCATATTTGGATCGAACGGGTGAACATGGGCGCGCTCTATTCGCCCAACGGTTTCACCCTTCAGTTCGATAACGGAACGATCTGGCAGCGCGCTCCGGAATTACCGCCACCGCCGCCGCCGCCCGTTCGCAGGCACCATCGTTAGCAACAGCGGCCGGGTGCCCGAAGCGCGAGCCTCGGCCTACCACGATCGCATCGCGTTGTTGTGGGCCATGATTCGATTCAATTGAATCGGATCATGGCCTGGGATTTTTTTTGCGGATGTTTTTGGCCGCGGCCGGCCGCTATTTGGTGATGATGGGTCGCGTCGTTGCCGGCGGAGCCGCGGCCGCCGGCGATATCACCAGCGTCAGCCACGCATTCCAGCCGGAAGGCCGATCCGAGCCGTCGAACTCCCCATAGGCCTTCAGATTGACATAGCCCTGCATGCCGCCGATCGGAAAAATGTAACCGATCTGCGGGCCAACGCCCAAAACTTGCGACTGGAAGCAGCCGACGCGATCGCCGGAGCCGCTGTCGCAGCCGATGTCCTTGTAGGCATAGCCCACCAGACCGACCTGCACCTGTTTGGTCAAAAATTGCGACGCGCCCCAATCGAAATGCATGTCGACGCCGTTCTGATACTGCGTCGCCGGATTGATGAAATTGGCGGTGAAGCCGAGCACGCCGGAAAATTCATGCCCGGTCTGTGGATTGAAATAGGTGTAGCCGGCGCCGGCGTCGAACGCGCCGTGACCGATGCCCAGATTCGCCAGCCGCGAGGAGTTGTAGGCGCCGACCGGTATATCTCCCGTGGCGTAGACCATGTAGTTGTCGACGCCGGCATTCCACTTCAGTGCGGCTTGCGGGATAAGATCCGTGAAACCCGTTACCGAGCTGTTGATGCTGTCGAACCGCGGACCGAACGGGATCGAATTGCCAAGCGGTCCTGTAACCGAGCCCGCCACCGTCCCGTTCAATGACGCGCTCGATCCGCCGTAGCCTGCGATCATGCTGACCGATGCCTGGCCGCCGAGAAACGGCGTTGCAAACACATAGGTCGGGATGACCAAGCCAAGATCCGCGGTGGCGTGCAGGCTGGCGTTGATCTGCGCCTGAATATTCAAGGGGAGATTTTTGATCTCGAACTCTCGCGCCAGAGCGACATTACCGCCGGCGGATACATTCGTGTAATAATTGATGGTCGCCAACGACCATCCCGGTTGCTGAGGGGCGGCCGCGAGGCTGCCGAAGAAGCCGGGGATCCAGAAGCTCACGCCGCCTTCGTCGGCGAGCGCATATTTCGGCACCGAGACAACCC
>Ga0210398_10002430_pt1 | contig 18226 bp, 10 predicted proteins | sample IncBWC4OmetaG_FD_161047 | JGI IMG/M metagenome (GOLD analysis project Ga0210398, IMG submission 161047) | Forest soil microbial communities from Barre Woods Harvard Forest LTER site, Petersham, Massachusetts, United States - Inc-BW-C-4-O | ecosystem: Environmental > Terrestrial > Soil >... | reverse complement strand
AAACGCTCAGGCAAACTCGTAACCGCGTGGCTGCGTCAGGAATATCCCGAACCGCAGCGAAGCAACAACGGCAACGTATATTTGAGCTATGTGGAAAAGATTCAATACGACTGCGCGAATGAACGGGCACGCGCCTTGTTGATCATCTATTACTCGGACAACAACATTACCGGTAGCGAAGAAAGCGATGCCACCGACGTTAAACAGGCAGTGTGGGTGCCGATTGTGCCGGGGACGCCGGGCGAAAACATCTACCAGTGGGCGTGCGCAGCCGGTAACGCCAAGAGTCATTCGTAGTCGGATTCATCTCTAGAAACGACCGTCAGTAGTTACTATAACTATCTGATAAATAAACATATTTATCCAGACAATACGCAAATCACTTCGCGCCTTCATTTTTTGAATCGCCGGGACGGCCAGCGAGTAGCTGGACGGTCGCCGATAACATCTGTGTTCTATCGGCACTGGGACCGACCAGTATCTCGACTTCGCCGGGTTCGAACTTAAGTTTGAGTTCCATGTCGAGAAAGCTCAGCTCTGAGGCGCGCAGTGACAGCGTCACGGTACCGGTCTTGCCGGGTGGCAGGCTGATTTTGCCAAAACCTTTCAGTTCCAATTTCGGCCGCGACACGCTCGCGACCTTGTCGTGAGTAAACAGAAAGACGGTTTCTTGCGCCGCCCGCGCGCCTCGATTGATGACATTGACCTGAATCGTGACCGTATCACCGACGCCGATCGCACTCGAGGATAGGCGCAGATTCGAGAGTTCAAAACGGCCGTAGCTAAGTCCGAAGCCGAATGGGAATAGGGGCTCATTCGCTACGTCGAGATACTTGCTCGTGAATCTATCCTGAGCGTTGAAAGGTCTGCCGCTGGGACGCTCGCTAAAAAAAATCGGCACTTGGCCGGCCGCGCGCGGCCAGCTCACCGGTGTTCGTCCGCTGGGGCTCACCTCGCCGGTGAGCACGTCGGCGAGCGCATTCCCCGCCTCGCTGCCCAGAAACCAAGCCGCGAGCACGGCGTTGGCGCGCTCGATCAACCACGGCACGACCAGGGGTCGCCCGGAAAACAGAATCACGATCACCGGAATCGCGGAGCGCTGCGCGCGTTCGAATATGGCCTCGGCCAGCCGCCGTTGAATGCCGGGCAATCCTAGATGCGCACGGCTGGATGCCTCGCCGCTCATTCCCGCCGCTTCACCCAGGCAGAGGATGATGGCGTCCGCAGCCGCGCAGCGATCGACGCCGGCGGCGATGCCGCCGGATTCCGCGCTTTCGATTGCAACACCCTCCGAATGCAGAATCTCAGCTCGCGGAAGCGCGCCACGCAGACCCTCGAGCACGGTCACCTGACCCTCCGGCGGGGCTGCACCCCACCACACTCCGCGCATCTCGGCCGACGCGTCCGCCAATGGGCCGATCACCGCGAGTCGCCGTATGGCACGCGAAATTGGCAAAGCATCGCCCTCGTTCTTGAGCATTACTATCGATCGCGCGGCGATTTTCCGGGCAAGCTGCCGCCGATTGGTGTGCGCGGCAGGCGGTTCCGGGCTCTTGCCGCGGCGATAGGGGTCCTCGAACAAGCCCAGCCGCTCCTTCAGGATCAAGACGCGGCGCACCGACTGGTCGATTTCAGCGACGCTGACCGCGCCTCGCTGCAAGGCAATCGGCAAGCCGTGCCGATACGCATCGGCCATCATGTCGATGTCCACCCCCGCTTTCAGCGCGAGCGCTGCGGCCTCGGGCAGGTCCGCCGCAATGCCATGACGGATCAACTCGGCGATGGCGTTGTAATCGCTGATGACGACGCCGTCGAATCCGAAGCGGCCCCGCAACCAGTCGCGCAGCAAGGCCCGATTCGCCGTCATCGGAATGCCATTGAGATCGGTGAAGGCCGGCATGATCGCGGCCACTCCCGCGGACACCGCGGCGGCAAACGGCACCATATGGACTTCGTGCAGCGTTCTGTCCGATATATCGACGGGAGCGTAATCGCGCCCCGCGGTCACGCAGCCGTAGGCGCAGTAGTGTTTGGCGCAGGCGGCGAGCGCATCCGCGTGGGCGATGTCAGCGCCTTGCAAGCCCCTCACCTTGGCCTCGGCCATGCGCGCGCCCACGAGCGGGTCTTCGCCCGGGCCTTCGGCGATGCGGCCCCAGCGCGGATCCCGCGCGACATCGAGCATGGGTGCAAACGTCATGGCCAAACCATCGGCGGCGGCTTCCTTGGCCGACTCGCGCGCGCTCTGCTCCCAGACTTCAGGATCGAAGCACGACGCCTCGCCCAACGGGATCGGAAATAGGATCCGATGTCCGTGGATGACGTCGTAGCCGATGAGAAGCGGGATTCCCAGCCGCGATTCCTCGACGGCCAGCTGCTGCATTTCACGCACGTTTTCCGTGCCGACGAGATTCAGCAAATTGCCGATGGCGCCGCTCTTGATCGCCTCCGTGGAATCGCCGGCGATGGTGGGGCCGGTCACGGCCATCCCGCAGGCCGTCATGGTGAGTTGCCCGAGCTTTTCGGTCAACGTCATGCGGCTAATCAAACTTTCGACTCGGCTCACTGAACTTTAGCTCCTGAAACCTGCTGTGATAAATGATAATGCAGGAACCATCCTGCTCTTGAGAGAAGTGCATGAACAAAGATAGGCCGGGGCCGACGGCGAACGCCGCAGAGGCAGAAGAGCGCGCAAATTCGCGCCTGCTGCCGCAACTCGACATGATGGCCCGAGCCCTGTGGGCCTCGCCGGTGAGAAATACGCTATTTGTATTTTCGGGCTCCATATTTTTCGTCGTAGCGGCGACCGCCTACGGTCAAATTCGTCTCAACAACTGGAATCAGCCCTTCTATGATGCGCTGTCGCACAAGGACTTTGCGCAATTCCTGCAGCAATTGGGCGTATTTGGGTTAATTTCCGGAGCGCTGCTGATCCTCAATGTGGGCCAGCGCTGGCTCGGCGAGACCTTGAAAATCAAGCTGCGTCAAGGCCTGGTCCAAGACTTGATACAAAACTGGCTGGTACCCGGCCGTGCCTTTCGGCTGACCAACGCGGGACCGATGGGCGTAAATCCGGACCAGCGGATGCACGAGGATGCGCGCCATCTCACCGAGCTGTCCACCGATCTTGGCATCGGACTGCTGCAGTCATCGATTCTGCTCGCGAGCTTCGTGAAAGTGCTTTGGGGCCTGTCCAACAACTTTGCCTTTCACTTCGATGGACGGCAAATTGTGATACCGGGATACATGGTCTGGGCGGCGGTCGTGTATTCGGGTTCGGCGTCGCTGCTCAGCTATTGGGTGGGCCGCAGTCTCGTCGATCGCAACGCGCAACGCTATGCGCGTGAGGCGGATCTGCGCTTCTCGCTGGTACGAGTCAATGAACACATCGACGCCATTGCCTTGAGCGACGGTGAGCCGGACGAGGCGCGGCGCATTCAAATGGATCTCAAGGGCGTGCTGGCCGCCACCGCACGATTGGTGACCGGCCTGACGAATCTCACGTGGATCACGGCGGGGTATGGATGGTTCACCTTGGTCGCCCCGATTCTGGTAGCCGCTCCCCTGTATTTCGCCGGCAATCTCACCTTTGGCGGTCTCATGCTCGCCTCCGGCGCCTTCATGCAGGTCCAATCCTCGCTGCGCTGGTTCGTTGATAATTTCAGCACCATTGCGGACTGGCGCGCGACATTACTGCGCGTGGCGGGATTTCGGCGCGCCGTGATCGACACCGACATCATGCACGATGTGGAAGACCGCATTTCCTACGCGACCGGTCCGGCGGGTGAGTTCGACATGAACGATCTGCGGATTTCATCGCCGAGCGGCTGCACGCTGCTTCAGGAAGAGAAGGTGCAAATCAAGCGCGGCGAGCGGGTGCTCATCGTCGGCGAATCAGGAACCGGCAAAACCCTGCTATTTCGCGCCATCGCGGGACTTTGGCCGTGGGGCTCGGGAAAGATCACTCATCCTGCCGGCGAAGAAGTGCTCTACATGCCGCGCACGCCTTATTTTCCTCCCGGCACGCTGCGCGAAGTTCTCGCCTACCCTAAACCGACGAGCAAGTTTGAATCCAAAGCGTGCGCCGATGCGCTGGCGCGCGTGGGCCTGGATCGCTTGATTCCGCAGCTCGATTCACCCGAGCGCTGGAGTCGAGATCTGAACGAGGATGAGCTGCATGCGCTGGCATTGGCTCGCGTGATCACTCATAACGCGCCGTGGGTGCTGATCGACGAGATACTCGATTCACTGGACGATACGTGGCTGGAGCGTGTTATCGACATTTTCTCCAAGGATCTTGCACAATCGGCAATTATCTACATCGGCCGTACCGACGCTCACCATGTCTTTTCCAGGGTTCTACATTTGATTATGGATCCCACTGCAAAGAAGCTTAAGGCGCTTGGCGCCGCGCCGGTCGCGCCCCAACTGGCGGCGAGTCCCCAAACATGAAACATAGTGATCCGAGCCCGGCTGACCTTGCCGCATTGCCCGATGAGGACTTGCTCGAAGCCGTGCAGCGGCAAACCTTCAGCTTTTTTTGGGAGGCGTCGCATCCGGTGAGCGGACTTGCGCCCGATCGCTGTACGGCCAAGGCCGTGCCGGCCGACGATCTGGTGACGACCGGCGGGTCCGGATTCGGCGTGATGGCCCTGATCGTCGCCGCCGAGCGCGGCTGGGTCAAGCGCGCAGCGGCGATAGAACGTCTGGGACAGATGCTCAAGCTGTTGATCCGTGCGACCTGTTACCACGGCGTCTTTCCGCATTTCTTGAATGGACGCACCGGCGCGACGATACCCTTCACCCGCAAGGACGACGGCGGCGATTTGGTCGAGACCTCGTTTTTGATGATGGGACTCCTGTGCGCCCGGGAGTTTTTCAACCGCGACACTCCCGCGGAATCGAGCATCAGGGGCCAGGTCAATTACCTGTGGAATGACGTGGAATGGAATTGGTACACCCGCGGCACCTCGGTATTGCAATGGCATTGGAGCCCTAACAACGGCTGGTCGCAGGAACTGGACATCCGCGGCTGGAACGAGTGTCTGATGACTTATTTGCTCGCCGCCTCCGCGCCCCGCTACTCAATCGATCCGCGTGTCTATCACAAGGGCTTTGCGGTGGGACGCCATTTCCTCAACGGCAAACGGTATTACGACATTCCCCTGCCCCTGGGCCCGAATTTCGGCGGTCCGCTGTTCTTATCGCAGTATTCCTTCTGCGGTCTCGATCCCCGCGGCCTCAAAGATCAATACGCGGACTATTGGGAACAAAACGTCAACCATGTCAGGATCAATCACACCCACTGTGCGATGAACCCCTTGCACCACAAAGGCTACGGGGCATCCTGCTGGGGTCTCACATCGAGCGACGGCCCCGATGGCTATGCCGCGCACTCCCCCGAAGAGGATGACGGCACCATTTCGCCCACGGCGGCGCTGTCCAGCATGCCCTACGCGCCGAAGGAGTCGGTACGGGCGCTGCGGCACTTTCTCAACGTTCACGGCGAGAAGATTTGGGGCCGCTTTGGATTCGTCGACGCGTTCTGCGAGCGGAGAGACTGGTACGCAGAGACCTATCTCGCCATCGATCAAGGACCGATTGTGGTGATGATCGAAAATCACCGCACGGGGCTGCTGTGGAAGCTGTTCATGAATGCGCCTGAAATCCAGGCAGGCCTGCGGGCATTGAGCTTCAGCCGCTGATGGAGCCGCTCGATCGCTGGGTTGAGCGCCAATACCGGCATAGCGCGATCGCCATGATGCGCAGCATCTCCGCGGTCGGCATCGTCAAAACTCGGCCGGGCTTCGCGCAAGCGGTGCGCCCGCAGAAAGGCTCCATCGTCGCCTCCCCCGTGCTCGGCGCCTATGATCCGGAGCCGGACTATTTCTTCCATTGGTTTCGCGATTCCGCCGTCGTGATCGATGCACTGCGCATTTTGTTCGAAGACAATGCACTGGACGGCGAGTTCTTCGCGCACTTCGCGGACTTTGTCCGCTTCAGCCTCTCGCTGCAAAATTTGGACGGGCGCCGCTTGGGCGATTCGCCTTGGCGCGATGCAATTGCCTCGGACTATCGTCAATATGTGCGGACCGAGGCGGATCTCGGGGCGGCTCATGGCGAAGCGCTCCTGGGCGAGACTCGGGTCAACCCCGACGGTACGCTCGACATATCCAAATGGCCGCGTCCGCAATACGACGGTCCGGCGATGCGGGCGATCGCGTTGCTGCGTTGGCGCAGCTCGGTCCGCTTTGACAATGACCTCGCCGCGCTGGTCGATGCACTGCTGCGGGCGGACCTGCGCTTTACGCTGGATCACTGGCGGGAAGCGAGCTTCGATATCTGGGAGGAGGAGAAAGGACTTCACTACTACACGCTGCGCGCCGCGGCGCGGGCATTGGAAGCCGGCGCGGATTGGTTCGAGCAGAGAAGCGAACAGGTGGATGCCGCGGCTTGCCGCGCCGGGGCAAACACGATCTTAAACGCCTTGGATGGCTTCTGGCGCGAGGATTTGCAATTCTACAAGTCGCGCATTTTGGAATCGAACGCGCCGTCGACCAAGGAGCTCGACATCTCAGTCATTTTCGCCGCGATTCACGCGGGAGGAGACTCTGCCGGCCACTCCGTGAGGGATCCGCGCATGCACGCGACGCTCGCAAGATTGGAGGCTCTGTTTGACGCAGAGTATGCCATCAATAAGAATCGCGGCACCGCTCGCGGTCCGGCGATGGGCCGCTACGCAGGCGATGTTTATTATTCGGGCGGCGCCTATTATTTTTCAACCCTGGCGGCCGCCGAGTTTTGCTTTCGAGCCGCGGCGGGCTCCGCGTTGAGGAAGGAACTGACCAATCGCGGCGATGCGTTCCTGGAAACGGTACGCGCCTACACCCCGCCGAGCGGCGAGCTCTCCGAACAATTTGATCAGCACACGGGCGTGCAACGCTCGGCACAGCAGTTGGCGTGGAGCTACGCGGCGTTTATCAGCTGCACGCAGGCGCGCCGCCGACTCATCCCACGTGGCGAATAGGCGCGGCGGAATTGCGGATCACCGCGGACGGCGCCAGGCGCAGAAGCTCGACAAACGCATCCGCGGCGATCGCGGGACTCATCAGAAATCCTTGAATGGCATCGCAGCCTTCGGCCTGCAGGAACTTGAGCTGCGCTTCCGTGGTGACGCCTTCGGCCACGATCTTGAGGCTCAAGGAGTGCCCGAGCGCAATAATTGCTCGTACGATCGCCGCATCATCGGGATCGTCGCTGATATCCGCGACGAATGAACGATCGATCTTCAGCGTATCGAGCGGAAAGCGCTTCAAATAATTCAATGAACAATAGCCCGTGCCGAAATCATCGACCGCAAGCGCAAAGCCGAATTCTTTGAGCGCCAGCAGCGAACGGCGACCCGCTTCGGCATCGCGCATCAAGACCCCTTCGGTCAGTTCCAGCTCGAACAGCGACGCCGATAGATTCGCCTGCGCGACGGTATCGCTGATTCTCAGCAAGCCTTCAGGATGCGTGAACTCGCGTCCGGACACATTCACGGCAATGCGCGGCGGCGCCAGTCCGTCGGCACGCCACTGCGCCAGGTCGCGGCAGACGCGCTGCAATGCAAATTTGCCGATATCTCCGATGAGGCCGGTCTCCTCGGCGATGGCGATGAAATCGCCGGTCGGGATCTGACCTCTCGAGGGGTGGAACCAGCGCAACAGCGCCTCTCCGCCCACCAGCTTGAGCGATCGCGCGTCGTATTTGGGCTGGTAGTAAACCTCCAGACTCGAATCCTCGACTGCGCGCCTCAATTCCATTTCCAAGGACAATCGCTTCAACGCGCGCGCGCTAACGGCGCAGTCGTACACGCGCAGCTGATTTCGGCCGCTCGATTTGGCCTCGTACATCGCGGCCTCGGCATTTTTGAGCAGGCTCTGCACATCGTCGCCGTGTTCGGGATACTTGGCGATGCCGATACTGGAAGTAACGACCAGCTCGTAACTCGCCTGCCAATAAGGTACCGCGTGCTCCGTCAGCAATATCTGCGCCGCCTGCTCCGCATGCATCGCATCGCTCAAACCGGAGAGCACAATCATGAACTCATCGCCCCCCAATCGAGCAATTTGCCCTTGCACGCCGTCTACGCCGATCTGGTCGACCACGCTTTGTAGCCGCTCCGCGACTTGGCGCAGCAGCGCATCTCCGGTGCCATGACCCAAGGTGTCGTTCACGCGCTTGAATTGATCCAAATCGACGTACAACAACGCAAGATGCCGATGACGCCGTCGCGCCTCCGAAAGCACTTGCGACAGATACTCGCGAATCCATTCCCGGTTGGGTAGCCCGGTCAGCGCGTCAAAATAGGCCAGGCGGTGGATCCGCGCATCGGTTTCCTTGCGCGCACTAATGTCGCGAATGATGGCCAGGACCTGGCCACCCGAATTCGGCAAGTAGCGGCATTCGAAGTGGCGAATCGAAGAAGTCTTGCCTTCGTATGAAAACTCGAATACCGCCGGCCCGCCGCGCAGCGCGGCGCCCAGACAGTCCATCGCATGCCCGCGGTTGGCCAGGGGCAAGAGGTCGAACAACGAACGCGGTTCGGTCTCCTGCTTTGAAATACGCGGCAATCCCTCGACGGGACTGAAGCAATGCCCGATCAAACCTTCACCGTCCACGAGAAAGATGCCGTCGGGTATGGCCTTCAACAATGCCGCATTCTTTTGCTCGCTGAATCGCAACGCCTCGATGGTGCGGGCACCGCGCATGACATAGCGAATGCGGTGCGCCAGGAGCGTCCAGTTAATGGGTTTGACGATGAAATCCGTCGCGCCGGCCTCATACGCCTGGTCGATCGACGCGGTGTCATCGCAGCCAGTCACCATCACGATGGGCAGATCGGCGCCGCCCGGCAAGAAGCGAATGTTGGTACAGGCTTGATAACCGTCGCCTTCCGCCATTTCCACATCGAGCAAAGCAATATCCGGCATTCGAAGCGCACACGCAGCAACGGCCGCGTCGCCGCTGGCCACGGACTGAACGGCAAAGCCCGCCTCTGTGAGCATGGCGCCCGCGATCTCACGCAGGATCGCATCGTCGTCGGCGATCAGCACGCGTACCGGTTTGGCTGAGGGTTTCATGCGGATTTGCGCATTTCTAGCTGCAGCTCGGCGCGCACGCGATCGTGCAGTGTCTCGATCTGCGTGTAAGTTGCGCGGGCGCCGGTGAAATTCGCTGCCCGCGCCGCTTCCTCGAGATCGCGGCACAGCTGCGCCAGAGCATTGGCGCCGACGTTGCCGTTGTATGAACGCCAGGCATGCGCCGCTCGCGCCAATTCCGGACCGTTTCCGGATTCCAATGACTGTTCGATCGTTGCGATCAGCTGACGTGAGTCCAGCAAATAGAGTTCGCCGATATGTGTGAGCATGTCCTTGGGACCGCTACGCGGCAAAGCGCGCAGCGCATCCAGCGTTGCGCCGTCGAGAAGCGGCGCGGCGGCGGGCGCGGACGGGCCAAGCGTCGCGCTTGGCGCCATTGACTCGAGTGTGCGCTTGCCCAACCAGCGCGCGAGAATGCCGTGTAGCGCCTCGCGTCGGAAGGGCTTTGGCAAGTGATCATCCATGCCGGCGGCGAGACACGCCGCGCGCCCCGTACTGGTCACGTCGGCGGTCAGGGCGATGATGGGAATGTGGATCCCGGCCGGCTCACGGGCTCGCAACGCCCGCGTCGCCGAAAATCCGTCCATCACCGGCATCTCGCAGTCCATCAAGATGGCATCGAAAGAGCGCGATTGAATGATGTCGAGGGCTTGCTGGCCGTGGTGCGCCGTTTCGACCTCCAGACCCAGAGAGGTCAGCATCCCGATGGCCACTTCGCGATTCAAAGGCTGATCTTCCACCACCAGAATTCGGCCGTGCAGCACGGGCAGCACACCGGCAGGCTTTTTCAGCGCAATGGTTCTTTCAGTCAGCGGCGTGCTGTCATCGGAACAGACCATCAATGCTCTGTGCAGCTCCGCGAGGCGCACCGGCTTGGTGAGCTCGGTATCGAGCAACGAGTCGGCCGACGTGCTGCTTGAACTCAAGCTGACGAAGCTCAAAAGACGAATAGTGCGCAGATTCTTTCCCAATCGGCCGCGTACCTCCTGCCAAAGGCCGGCGGACTCGATAATCAGACAGTCATCGACAATTAGCGCATCGTAGTTTGCGCCGCTCGAGGCGCTCAGCGCCTCCGCCAGTGATGCAACCTCGGTCGGACGCGCAGCCCAGGCTCGCAATGTCTTGCCCAGCAGCATGCGCGCGGCTGCGTTCTCATGCACCACCAGGACCCGAGCGCCGTTCAGGCTGCGGGGCGGCGCCGGCATTTGCGATGACGGATCGGCAAGCGGCAGAGACAGGTCGAACGAGAATGTGGAACCTTCACCCGGCGTGCTGCTCACTTCGAGCCGGCCTCCCATGAGTTCAATGAGCTGACGCGAGATCGCGAGGCCAAGACCGGTACCGCCGAAGCGGCGCGTGGTCGATGCGTCTTCTTGAGCGAATTCATCAAATATCTTTGCCTGGCTTTCCGGTGCGATGCCTACCCCGGTGTCCGCCACTTCAACTCGGATGTTGAGCAATCCGTCGGCCGCGCCGCCCGCTGAGATCAGGCGCAGAACGACTTCGCCGTGCTCCGTGAATTTCACTGCGTTTCCGCCGAGATTAACGAGCACTTGGCGCAACCGGACGGCATCGAGCTTGACTCGCGGCAGCCTGACCGCGGGCGAATCGCATAGCAGCTCGATACCCTTGGTGGCGGCGCGCGCGGCCAGCATTTCTACGGTTTGCTCGAGAATCTCAATTAAGTCGCACTCGACCGACTCCAGTTGCAGCCGGCCGGCTTCGATCTTTGAAAAATCCAGCACGTCATCGACTATGGCTAGCAGCGAATCGGCGGAGCGGTGGATGGCCTCTGCAAAGCGCCGCTGCGACGGGTCGATATGCGTATCCAGCAACAGGCTGGTCATGCCGAGCACGCCATTCATCGGCGTGCGCAGTTCATGGCTCATGCGCGCCACAAAGTCGCTCTTGGCGCGACTGAGCACTTGCAGCTGCTGATTGCGTTCCTCCAGTTCGTGCGTTCTGATCCGCACCGTGTGTTCAAGTTCGCGGCTGTGGCGTAGTTCGCGTTCGCGCCGTTGGCGCTGAAAGCGCCAGAGATATGCGAGAACGCCGACGGCAATTAGCAAATACACGATGCGCGCAGCGACGGTGTTCCAGGGCGCAGGCGCCACGTGCACGGGAATGGTCAAACTATCCTCGCTCCAAATGCCGTCGGCATTTGCAGCACGTACCTTGAATATGTAGTCGCCCGCGTTCAAGTTGGCATACGTTGCGCGATGTGTGGTTCCCGCATCGATCCAACCGTTGTCGAAACCTTCGAGCTGGTAGGAGTAGTGGTTGTCGGCGGGCGAGGTGAAATCCAGCGCTGAAAAATCCAACGTCACCAATTTGTCGTCGTAAGCCAAAGCCAATGGACGCGTGGCGCTAGGCAGATCTTGCGCCCTCAGGGGCTGGTTGAGCTTCGAGGCCATGGTCAACACCACCGGGGGAGCGGGTCCTTCGGAGGGGATGAGATTCGGGGAAAAGGCATTGAAGCCATGATTGCCGCCGAAATATAAAATGCCCTCGGCGCTGCGAAGATGCGCGTTGACGTTGAATTCGTCGTCCTGGAGTCCGTGAACTTGGTGAAAAATCTTGACGGTATGCGATCGTGTGTCGAATCGCGCTAGGCCGTTGTTGGTGCTCAGCCACAGACGCCCTTCGCGATCCGATTCGATGCCATAAACCACCTGGCTCGGCATGCCCCTGAGGCCGGATTGGTTTTCAAATTGCACGGCTTCCGGCTTCGCTGAAGTGCCGATGACGCGATCGAGGCCTCCGCCGGCGGTGCCCACCCACAAATCGCCGTGCGGATCAATGTGCAGCGCGTACACGGTATCGTCGCTGAGGCTCTTCGGGTCGCGATCATCACGGCGGTAAGCATGAAAACGCCCGGTTTTGCGCTCCAATAAGTTGAGTCCTCCACCGTCGGTGCCGACCCAGAGATTGCCCAGTGTGTCCTCAACGATTGCGCTGGCTTTGGAGCTGCTGAGCGAGTTCCCCGCCACCGCTCCAAACGGATAGCGCGTGATTTTGTCGGTAATCCGATCGATGCTGGCCAAGCCGCCCCGGAACGTGCCGACCCAGAGTATGCCAAGGCGGTCTTCGTACAATGACATGATCCCGTCGGCCGGCAGCGTAGTCGCATCTCCCGCAGTCGAGCGATAAACGCGCAGCTTGCCGCCGGCCAGATCGAGCCGGTTGAGTCCGCCGGCCATGGTGCCGATCCACAATGAGCCCTGGTGATCGTTGAGCAAGGCCATGACTCGCTCGTCCGAGAGCTGCGCGCCGCCGCCGGACCTATCCGCGCCATAGCGGCGCTCGCCGCCGTTGCGGCTGTCGATTTCGATCAATCCACCGCCGATGGTTCCCACCCACAATTTTCCCGCGTCATCCTCGGCAAAGGATTCAACTTGCGCGCCGCGAAACGCTTCGCTGAAGTAATGGCCTAGCAGCCAGCTGCGTGGATTCCAGTGACTGGCGCCGCCCTCGCGCGTGCCGACCCAGAGCACGCCGCCGCGATCTTGGTACAGCGACAAGACATCGCTGTCGCGCAGACTTTGCGGATTGTCGGCATCGTGACCGTAGCGGATGAAAGATTCCGAATCCTGATCGAATAGATCCAGGCCATCGGCGGTCGCAACCCACAGACGTTTGGCATCGTCTTCGAGCACCGCCCAGACATGGTCATGGCTCAGTGAATGAGGATCATTCGCCGCATGACGAAACACCGTGAATCTACTGCCGTTCTGATCGAGCCTGGCGAGGCCGTCGTTGACGGTGCCGATCCACAGCGCGCCGTTGTGATCTTCACGGATGGCGCGAACGCGCGAGTCGCGAATCTTAGCGCTGCTCATAGCCTCGCCATAGGTGACGAATCCGTCGGCTATCGCATCGTAGCGGCTGAGTCCGCCGTCGCTGCCGACCCAAATTCGGCCTTCGTGGTCCGCGTACAACGCGCCGATGGCATCCGAGGGCAAGGAATAGGCATCGGATTCGCGATGGCGATAGTGTCGCGCTGTACCTGTCCGCGGGTCCAGAATGTCAAGTCCGTGGTCCTTGGTGCCCGCCCAAATGAACCCTTTGGAGTCGATCAACAGCGCGCGCACGGTATCGCTGACGAGCGACTGCGGCTGGTTGGGATCGTGCCTGAATTGCTGGAAAGTTTCGGTGCGCCGATCCCAGCGCGCCACGCCGCCGCCATCCGTCGCGAGCCAAAGATCGCCCTGCGCGTCTTCGGCGATCGACCAGACATAGTCGCTGGCGAGCCCCTGCGGATTGCCACGATCGCGGCGGAACTGCCGAACGCTGTAGCCGTCGTAACGATTCAGGCCCGCCTCGGTCGCGATCCACACGTAGCCTTGCGAGTCTTGCAGGATGCCGTTGATGGTGCTCATCGAGAGCCCATCGCGCATGGTCAAATGTTCGAAGTACATCGGCCGAGTCGCCGGAATCGGCGGCCCCGCGAGCGCGACCGTGCTCAGCACCATCGCAACGCAGGCAACCAATAGATTAAAAAAGCGCCTGCGATTCCGCATGAAATGCCTTAACTATTCCGGCTGCGGTACATCGACGCCCGTGTAGCCTTCGCTCCATGAATAGCCTTCGCTCCACGAATAGCCTTCACTCCACGAATAGCCTTCACTCCACGAATAGCCTTCACTCCATGAATAGCCTTCGCTCCACGAATAGCCGCTGCTCGCGGTGTAGGCACCGTTCCACAGCAAGCCGTCTCCGAGCAACGGCACGTCCTTCAACAATGCCCCGACCAGGGGAATTTTCGAAACCAGCGAGCCGACGCCGAACAGCAAGGACTGTACCGGGTTCGCGCTCGCGGAGACCTGCATGATGTAGAAATTGCCGTTGGCGTCCTCGTTCGCGCGTCCGCCGTAGTGCTGCAAGCCGAGAAGATCAAGCTGGACATTGACGCCTTGGTTCGCGCAACCCGAGGCGTTGCTGTATGCGGCATCGTGCGCATCCACTAAACCAGCGCCCTGCTGGAAAACGCTGTAAGCCAGATTGCCCGAAGAACTGACCGCCGGATGCGCACCTGACATCAGATGGCACTTCACCTGATCCGGCGTCAAACGCGGATTCACCTGCAGCATCAATGCAACGACGCCGCTTACGGTCGCAGCTGCCTGCGAAGTGCCGGACATGGTCATGTCGCTGTAAGGTTCGGTGAACCACGTGGGGTATTCCTGCGCCAAGGTGCCGTTGTTGGGAGCATAGGCCATGATGTGCCCTCCCATTCCCAGCACATCGGGCTTCACAAATCCCTCGAAGGTCGGACCCGCCGATGAGAAGGAAGCGAGTCGATATTGACTCGGCTGCAGGGGGTAATAGTTGTCCGTTACTGCACCCACGGTGATGACGTACGGAACATTGCCCGGCGCATTGATGGACAAGGGATCGGGCCCGCGATTACCGGCGGCCGCCACGACAACGATTCCGTTGGCCCACGCGGCCATCACCGCCTGGTTCAGAGGATCTTGCCAATAAGGACCCGAAGGCGGCGCGCCCAGGGATAAATTCAGCACGCGAATCCCATACCGCAACCGCTGATTGATGACCCATTGAACGGCGCTGATCACGTCCGAATAGAGACCCTGGCCGTTGCTGTCCAATGCACGCACGGAGACCAGATTGACGCCCGGCGCGACGCCTTGAAATCGGCCCGTGGTGGCCACACCGCTGCTGGCAATGACGGACGTCACGTGCGTGCCGTGACCATAGGGATCGTTGATGTCCCGGCTGTACGACTCGAGCAGCGGCGGCAAGTAGTAATTAGGATTCTGCCGCGCGAGGATCACGTCATATTGGGCCAGCACGCGGCCATTCCCGCCCGGTGCGTTTTGCAGCGGTCCTTCCTGATTCCAAAGGCCCGAATCGATTACCGCAACCGTGACACCACGGCCGGTCATGCCGCCGGCCTGCAGGTTTGCGGCATCGACCTCGCTCGGATAGTAAGTCTCCGGCAGCGTGCCCATGGAACTGGCAATGACCGTGGAATCTTCATAGACGTGAAGCTGCGGCGCGCCTGCGGCGCGCAGCGCCGCTATTTCGCGCTCATTGAGCGCCGCGGCGACGGCGCGGATGACGCTCAAATCGCCCGTCACGACCCCGCCCGCTCGTGACACTGCATTGCGGGCCATCGCGCTGCTCTGCGACTGAATGATGTAACGGTGACGTGGATAGGATGCCGCAACACCGGGATGCGCGGGCAGCGATGCCGGCGCGGGCGAATTCACCGCGCTGAGGCGCGCCGCGCGAGCGGTTGAAACCGGCGGACTAGTGCGGAAATCCGACGCCGTCAGACACAGCGAGAAGCTGAATATGACAGTCGGCAGCAACCAATTCCGTTGCGCGTTCCTTCGTGACATGTTGCGTTTTTCCAGTTGCCAGCGGTATTTGTCTACGCAACATTGTCAGGGATTCTCCCCGTCTAAAAACAGCGACACTCACCATAACCTCCGTGCGCACGTCTCAATAATCAATGCGGTTCTCCATATGTAAATACAGGAGTCGACGCTTCTGCCGAGGCGCGTGCTATGGCCCGAGTTCGCGCGACATAACCACGATGCGAATGCGCAACAATCGAGGTGCCGCTTCAGAAGCGCAATATTCTGTTCAGCGCGAGAACCGTGATCAGCGCCGTCAGAAAGGAAATCAGGATCGTGATCGTCACGCCGACGATGCCATCACGATGCTCGCGATACCACAGATCCATGCGCCCGCGTCGCGTGTGCAGACGGATGGCGCGGTCCGCGCCCGCAAACGTCACCGACGCGTAGAGCATGCCATCGCTGCGTCGGGCGTAAGTAATCAAGCGTCGATACTGCAGGTAGCGCAACGGCAATTCGAGTTTTGCGGTGGTCAGCTTGCCGCGAATCTCTTCCGGAAACTCGGAAGGGTCCAAGCTTTGCAGCTTGCCTTCCCTGCTCCACGCCTCTCCCTCGCTCAAGGGGTGCATCGCAAGCCACAAAAGCTGCTCACTGGAGACCTGCACGTCTTCGTCGATGTTCTCGCGGTAGTAGTACAAACCGTGCAGGATGCGATCTTCGTCGTCTCGGCTCATGTAAAGTGGTATCGCATAATCTAAACTGGCAACATGCATCCAATGGCGGCTGACAAACCCAACGCACCGATTCTACATCGCGCGCTTTGGCGTGCCCAATGCGCGCTGCTGACTCTGCTGATGGCGGGCAGCGCATCGGCCGGCAGCATATTGTTCATCGGCAATAGCTTTACCTTTGCCTATGGCTCGCCGGTCAGGTACTACCGCGCAGACAGCGTGACTGACCTTAACGGCGAGGGCCAAGGCGGCGTGCCGGCCCTGTTCAAATCGTTCACGACTCAGGCGGGCTTGAGCTACGACGTCTACCTCGAAACCCAGCCGGGCGTCGGCATTGACTGGCATCTGGATCATAAGCTTGACGTCATCGCACAACGGCCGTGGGACAACGTGGTCATGCACGGATTTAGCACCTTGGATCCAAAGAAGCCGGGCGATCCAGGCGTGTTGATTGCCAGCGTGCAGCAGATGGCTACGGTTTTGCGCGCCAAGAGCTCCAAGGTCGACATCCGCGTGATGGCGACGTGGCCGCGGGCGGACCAAACCTACCAGCCGCAAGGGGCCTGGTACGGCAAGCCGATCGAAGCGATGGCTCACGATGTCCGCGACGGCTACAACCGCGCGGCTGCGGGCACCCCGGGCATTTCCGTGATTCCGGTGGGCGATGCCTGGATTCGAGCCATGCACACCGGTGTCGCGGACCCCAATCCCTACGACGGTATCGATGCGGGCAAAGTCAATTTGTGGACCTATGACAGCTACCACGCCAGCACCTACGGCTATTACCTGGAAGCCCTCGTGCTGTTCGGGGCGATTACCGGCAAAGACCCAAGGATGCTGGGTGAGTTCGAATGCTCCGGCTTCGAATTGGGCCTGTCCGCACCGCAGGTCGATGCCCTCGAGCAGGTCGCGTTTGATCAGCTGACCGCGGAGGGTACACTACCTGCCGCGCAAGCGAAGCCGGCCGTGAAAGCGACCTTGCCGACGAAGTGCAGCGCGTCGCGCTAAAGGCGCACTTTTGACAGAAGGAACGACTATGCGGCGTTTGCTCACTTTGGGACTTGCGTGCTGCGTACTCGCCTCGCCGCTCTATGCCGCGCTCGAGCCCGGCGCCCAGGCGCCGACCTTCACGACCGCCGCGACCCTTGCCGGTAAGCCTTTTACGTTTTCCTTGGCGGACGCGCTCAAGAGCGGCCCGGTCGTGCTGTATTTTTATCCTGCGGCCTTCACCAAAGGCTGCACGGTCGAAGCGCATAACTTTGCCGAGGCAACGGAGCAATTCAAGGCCATGGGTGCCACCGTGATCGGCGTTTCGCACGACTCCATCGACACCCTGAATAAGTTCTCCGTGAGTGAATGCCGCAATAAGTTCGCCGTCGCCTCGGATGCCGACAAGAAAATCTCGACGGCCTACGATGCCAATCTATTCATCACGTCCTATCCGAACCGAACTTCCTACGTGATCGCGCCGAACGGCACCATCATTTATGAATACACCGCGCTGAATCCCGACAAACACGTCGAAAACACCCTGGCGGCGGTCGCGAAGTGGCAGGCTGAGCACAAGAAAGGCGGTTAGCGCAGATGGCTTTTTCCCTATATGAGGCGACCATACCATCCTACCGGCAGATTTTAGGCGCGGTCGGCGGCCTGCTCGGCAAGGCAGAATCGTACTGCGCCGAGCAGAAACTGGCCGCCGAGGAGATCATCCAGGCGCGTCTCGCACCCGATATGCTGCCTTTCGCGTATCAAGTCAAGTCCACTGCCACGCATTCGTTGGGCGCAATCGAGGGATTGCGCAAGGGCGTCTTCTCGCCCGATATGACGCCGCCGCCGCAGACTTTTCCCGCCCTCAAGGCCAAAATCGCCGATGCGCTGGCGGCGCTCGAAGCGATTGATGCCGCGGAAATCGATGCCTTCCTGGGGCGCGATATGCGCTTCGCGTTCGGCGAACGGCAAGTGAACTACACCGCGGAGAATTTTCTTCTGTCCTTCTCCCAACCGAATTTCTATTTTCACGCAACCACGG
>Ga0210398_10002429_pt1 | contig 18226 bp, 17 predicted proteins | sample IncBWC4OmetaG_FD_161047 | JGI IMG/M metagenome (GOLD analysis project Ga0210398, IMG submission 161047) | Forest soil microbial communities from Barre Woods Harvard Forest LTER site, Petersham, Massachusetts, United States - Inc-BW-C-4-O | ecosystem: Environmental > Terrestrial > Soil >... | reverse complement strand
CCTTCCAGAACCTTGACTGCTGGCGGATGTTGCTGGCGCCGATCATCACCATGCCTTCCTTGGCGTCATAGGCGCTGTTGGTCGCGAAAGGCTGCTTGTTGCCGTGCGGCTTGGGCTCGACGCCGTTGCGCAGATAGCCGCATACGAGCGACGACTGCATCATCATCGCGACGCCGAGCATCGCGAGGTCGATATGCTGGCCCTTGCCGGTGCGCTCGCGCTGAAACAGCGCGGCCGAGAGCGCGAAGGCGCCCATCGTGCCGGTCGCGTAATCGACCGCCGGGGCGCCGATCTTGATCGGGTTGACCTCCTCGGTGCCGGTCGAGGCCATGATGCCTGAAGTGGCTTGGATCACATGGTCGTAGGCGGTCTGCTCGCGCCGCGTGCCGTCCTGCCCGAAAGCCGAGATCGAGCAGTAGATGAGGCGCGGGTTGATCTTGAGCAGGTCCTCGTAGCCGAGGCCCAGCGCGTCGAACGCGCCGGGACGATAGTTCTGGACCAGCACATCGGCGGTCGCGACGAGCTTTTTGAGAATCTCGCGGCCTTCCGCACTCTTCAGATCGAGCGTGATCGACTTCTTGTTCGAGCCCTGGGTCAGGAACGAGGTGCCCATGTTGCGCCGATTGAGCGCGCGGTCGGTGCCGCCTTCGCGGCTCTGATCGGGCTCGTCCGGGTGCTCGACCTTGATCACGTCGGCGCCCAGCACCGCGAGCTGATAGGCCGCGAACGGCCCCGCCAGCACATGGGTGATGTCGATGATGCGGATACCCTCGAACGGACGCATGGCGCGGCTCCTTGAATGGGTCGCCAATCGTGTCACCCAAAGCCGGTCAGTGCAAAGCCCACGACGCCGGAAATTTAAAAGATTGACAGCGATTCGCCGGTAGATTCCCCTGTATCTTGGGCTAGAGCGAAGGGTGGGGGCCATTCGTTCGCAATCGAAGATAGGCTGGCTTGCCGGCCTGCTCTGCTGCGCGTCCGTGTGGCCGGCCTTTGCCGACAACGGCACGCAAGTCGAGACCGTGCGCTTTGCCGATCCGCGTTGGCCGTCGGTGCAGGTCGTGCGCGGCGCGTCCAGCGTGCCCGCGCCAGTAGCCCGGCCGCCGGTAGCGCAGCCGCCGGTCTTTCATGCGACCCCGGCCAATACCGAAATCGTCACCTTTGGCGACGGCACCGGCCGAAGCGTCAAGGTCGTGCGCGGCAGCGACATGGCGCCCGCGGCCGCGCCGGCTCCTGCGTCAACTGTCACTGGGCGGGTCGAGACCGTGCGCTTCGGCGATGGCGCGCCGTCGGTCAATGTCGTGCGCGGTATGGTGCGCGGCGGGGCGGTCGATAGCGACGTCTCGCTCTTCAACATGGCGCAAGGCGGCGAGCTCGACCGTGTCGCGTTTGCCGTCGACGGCGCCGAATCGGGACACGGCAGCAATCTCGCGATGTGGCGGCCCGAGCTCGACGGGCCGCAAGGGCCGATGCAGATCAGCGCCGCCGCGGCGCTCGATGTCGGCGGCGGCGACCGCTTCGACATGCGCGAGAACCGCCTTCTCGGTCGCGCCTTCCTTGCCAAGATGTATGAGCGCTACGGCAACTGGCCGGACGCGATCGCCGCCTATAACTGGGGGCCGGGCCATCTCGACCAGTGGATCGCCAACGGGCGCCCGACCGAAACGCTGCCGCTGGAGACCGCGCGTTATCTTTTGAAGGTGCTGCGCGACGCGTTTCTGATGCCGACCACGCGCCCCTAAAGAAGCGCCAGTTTCGATCCCAGGCCAGCGGCCAGCGCCACAATCACCAGCGCCAGCCAAAAGAATGTCCCGGCCATGGGCATCAGCCAGCGCGCGGCGCGGTTCGCGTAGCGCTCGGTCGCGGGGAAGAGCGGCTTTGGCGCGGCCGTGGCCGAATGCGGCCATTGCTCGGGCGGCAGGCAACAAATGTACTGGCCGTCCTGCCAAACATCGATCGGCGTCTTGCGCGCCGGCGCGGCTTCGCGGACGCCGTCGATCCCGGCCTCGAACGTGGCGAACTGCCGGGCGCGGCCGTCGGGCTGCAACAGCGTCCAGCCGGCCTCCTCGTGACGGAGCGTGAAGTGCGAGCGGGCGGGCGCCGATCGGCGGCGGGGTCTTTCGAGAACTTGGGCGAGAACTTGAGTCGTCATGACACTCGACCTTGACTGACACAGGGGGCGTGGCCACGAGCCGCGCCTTGGTCTCGTGCCTATAAGAGGTCGAGCGTGCGTAAAAATTCGAGAGGGCTGGTCCGGCCTACGGAATAAAGAATCCATAGCCGCGTGTCCGGTTTTCGACGCGGCTAGGTGTGAAACACCAGCGCGTCGCCGAGCGTGGCGGGCAGATCGGCGACGAGGCTGCGATGCGCGAAGCGGGACGGGATGCCGCCTGAATCGAGGCATTGCTTCACGGCGGCGAGCGAGCCGACCCGGATCGCCGCGGCGACAAGGCAGGGAGGCTTCCCGACCGGCGTGATCCCGTAGGTCTGTGCGAGGAAGGCCGGCGTCATGATGACGATGCGGCCGCGGTCGAGGTCGATCGTTGTCATTGGGCCTTTAGGGATGGCCGGTCGGCCGGTGAAGCGGGCGTAGCGCGCCACCGGCTCGGCCGGGTCGTCCGCCGCGATCCACAGCGCGGAGAGCGCCTCGGCGCCGTTCGGGTGGTCGAGCATGTCCGGCAGCCAGACCAGAGGTTCGGTGTGGTGCGTCAGGAACTGCGCGCGGCCTTCCGGCATCGTGCCGTGCGCGATACGGGCGATCGTGAAGCGAGCGAAATCGTCCCCAACCGGCCGGCGCATGTCTACAAGCGGCAGGGTCGGAAAGCCGGCTTCGGCGAGCCGGCGATGCTCGGCGGCGGCGTCAGCGGTGGTGAAGGCGGCGAGATGCAGCCCCGGATGATCGGCGATGCGCTCCTTCAATTGTGCCGAAAGCGGCGTATCCGATGTTACGGCGAGGACCTCGAGATAGCCGTTGCGCAGCATCGCGCAGCGATTGCCGGTGCCCGATGGTACGGTCTCGTCTCCCTCGCGATTGGTCTGGATCGTGAAGGGGCTGAGGCGAAACCCGCAGCGCTCGAGCGCATCGGCGGCTTCCTCCATCGCCGGGACAAAGAACGCGGTGTGGTCGAGGAAAACTTCGCCGGGGGACGGGAGTTGGTTGGGCATCGCACACCTTTGCGCAATTGTTATTCCGGGGCAGCCCGCAAGGCTGAACCCGGAACCTATGAACACAGGCTTGTGCCAGCTTGGCATTTGTCCGTCTTCATGGGTTCCGGCTCTCCACTTCGCTGCGGCCGGAATGACAGGGTTTGTAGAACACCGCGAGCCACACGGTCGGGCAGTCCGGGTTGGTCCACTCGACCCGATGGCGGTGACGCGGCGCGATGTCGACAAAGTCGCCGGGGCCGAGCGTGAGCATCGCACCATCGGCGAATTCGAGCCGCGCTGCGCCGGCGAGCACCAGCACGAATTCCGCCTCGTCCTGGTCGTACCAGAAACCCTCGGGGCTCGCCTGGCCGTGCGAGACGATGCGTTCGATCCGTGTCGCGCCATTGCCGGCGAGTCGCTCGACGATCTCGGCGGCGCCTGCATCCGGCAGGTCACGCAGCAGGTTCATGTCGCGGACAGAACCGCCGCGACGGCTTTTTGCCAGCCGGCATAACGCTCCTCGCGCTCGTCTGCCGTCATGTCCGGCGCGAAGCTGCGCGCCGCCTGCCAGCGCGCGACCATCTCCTGCGGCTGCGGGCAAAGACCGCGTTGCAACCCGGCGACATAGGCCGCGCCCCAGGCGGTGGTCTCGATCGAGGCCGGCCGCTCGACGCGCGCCGGCAGGACGTCGGCGAGGAATTGCATCGTCCATTCGCTGGCCGCCATACCCCCATCGACGCGCAGCGTGTCGATCGCGAGCCCGCTATCGGCGCTCATCGCCGCGATCAGGTCGCGCGTCTGATAACCGACAGCTTCAAGCGTCGCGCGCGCCAGCTCGGCGACGCCGCACTCGGCGGTGAGGCCGCTGATCGCACCGCGCGCGTCGGGCGCCCAATAGGGCGCGCCGAGCCCCGCGAAACCCGGCACGAAATAGACCCGCTGGTGCGGATCGGCGAGTTCGGCCAGCTCCTGCGTCTCGCCAGCGGTGGCGATGATGCCGAGCCGGTCGCGCAGCCACTGCACCGCGGCGCCGGCGATAAATATGCTCCCCTCCAGCGCGTAGGCGGTCTCGCCGCCGAGCTGGTAGGCGATCGTCGTCAGCAGCTTGTGCGACGACACCGCCGGTGTCGCGCCGGTGTGCAGCAGCGCGAAGGCGCCGGTGCCATAGGTCGATTTGACCATGCCGGAGCGGAAGCATGCCTGGCCGATCAGCGCGGCCTGCTGGTCGCCGGCGATCCCGGCGATCGGGATCGCGTCGCCAAAGAGCGCGGGGAGGGTGTTGCCGTAATCCGCGCCGGTGTCGCGTACTTCGGGCAGCAGCGCCGCCGGGATGCCGAGCGCATCGCGCAAGCCGTCGTCCCAGGCGAGGCGATGCAGATCGTAGAGCATCGTGCGCGATGCGTTGGTGACGTCGGTCTGGTGCCGGCCGCCGGTGAGCCGCCACAACAGGAAACTATCGATCGTGCCAAAGGCGATCTCGCCAGCGGCGGCGCGCTCACGCAAGCCGGCCACGTTGTCGAGCAGCCAGCTTATTTTCGACGCCGAGAAATAGGGGTCGATGACGAGCCCAGTGCGCGCGGCGACGATCGGCGACAAGCCCTCGTCGCGCCATCGCACGCAGAGCGGGGCGGTGCGACGGTCCTGCCAGACGATGGCGTTGTGCACCGGCTTGCCGCTCGCACGCTCCCACAACACGGTGGTCTCGCGCTGATTGGTGATGCCGATCGCCGCGACTGGGCGGTCTTGCGCCGCGGCGAGCGCCTCGCGACAGGTGGCGACAACGGCTTGCCAGATCTCCTCGGGGTCGTGCTCGACCCAGCCGGGTTGCGGGTAGATCTGCCGCAGATCGCGTCGCGCGATGTGGCGCACCGCGCCGTTGGTGTCGAACAGGATCGCGCGGCTGCTGGTGGTGCCCTGGTCGATCGCCAGCAGATAGTCGTCTGCGCTCATCGCCGCGACCCTCCCCAAGCCCATCGCTAAAATACGGCGTTCGCCCTTATTGCCACAGAACCCCGCGCTCGCGGGCGGTGAATCAGTTCCTGGCGTCGCGAAGTCGTTTGACTATGATGGCCGGCCCCTGATTTTTTTGATCGCCGTGGCCGCACCCCCGCCCCATTCCACGCCGCATGAGGCCGATCGGCGCATAGCGACACCGCTTGAGGCGGTGTTCCGGCGGATGGCTGGTGAGCCGCCGCCGGTCGCCGAGCCCGACCCGCTACTGCTCGGCTTTGCCGAGCCGGTCGTCGAGCCGCCACCGATCGATGGGTTTCTCCCGATCGAGGCGGAGCCCGTTAGGCCGTCGCCGCCCGAGCCGGCGCCGAGCGCCGCGCCCGAGCCCGCACTGTCTGATCCCGCGCCACCGCGGCCGCAAAATCTGGTCGGCCGGCTCGGCAAGCGGCTTGGCGATCCGTCGAACGGGCCGGCCGGCGACCGCCACGGCCGGCCATCGCCGTCGAGCAATCGTCGCGCCTATCGCCGCGCCACATTGCCCGCCGAGATCGAGATCGGCGACGTGCCCTGTACGCTGATCGATGTGTCGATCGGCGGGTTTGCCGCGAGCGGCGTGCCGCCGATCGAGCCCAACGCGCTGATGCCGGTGACGATCCGCCTGTTGATCGACGGCATCGAGGTCGGGACCCAGCTTAGCGCGCGGATCGTCTATGTGACGCAGGGGCGGTCGAGCGGCCGGTTTATCGACCTCAGCCCGAGCCAGATGGCGTTTCTGCGCTACATCGTGACTTGGCGCGGCGAGTCGGTGGGCGCGGTCGGCACCACGACCTTGCTCGACGCGATCGCCGGTAGCGCCGAGCGCGGCTTTGTCCGCGGCTCGGTGGGCCGCAACGACCGCGAGGCAAAATCGCACTGGTGGGCCGGGCTGATCAGGTCGAACCGCCGCGGGTAGGCCTGCTCAGTAGACCACCACGCTCCTGATCGACTTGCCTTCATGCATCAGGTCGAAGCCGTGATTGATCTGGTCGAGCGGCATGGTGTGGGTGATCAGGTCGTCGATATTGATCTTGCCGTCCATGTACCAGTCGACGATGCGCGGCACGTCGGTGCGGCCGCGCGCGCCGCCGAACGCCGTGCCTTTCCAAATGCGCCCGGTGACCAGCTGGAACGGCCTGGTGCTGATCTCCTGACCGGCGCCGGCGACGCCGATGATGACGCTGACCCCCCAGCCGCGATGGCAGCATTCGAGCGCCTGCCGCATCGTCGTGACATTGCCGATGCACTCGAAGCTGTAATCGGCGCCGCCCTTGGTGAGGTCGACAAGATAGGGCACCAGATCCCCCGCGACCTCCTTCGGGTTCACGAAATGCGTCATGCCGAATTTCTCGGCGAGCGCCTTGCGGCCGGGGTTGAGATCGACACCGACGATCATCTCGGCGCCGACCATCCGCGCGCCCTGCACGACGTTGAGACCGATGCCGCCGAGGCCGAACACGACGACCTTGGCGCCGGCCTCGACCTTGGCGGTGTTGATGACAGCGCCGATCCCGGTCGTCACCCCGCAGCCGATGTAGCAGACCTTGTCGAACGGTGCGTCCTCGCGGATTTTCGCGACCGCGATCTCGGGCAGCACGGTGAAGTTCGAAAAGGTCGAGGTGCCCATGTAGTGGTGGATTTTCTGCCCGCCCATCGAGAACCGGCTGGTGCCGTCGGGCATCACGCCCTGGCCCTGGGTCGAGCGGATCGCGGTGCAGAGGTTGGTCTTGCGGCTGAGGCAGCTCTCGCATTGCCGGCATTCGGGCGTGTAGAGCGGGATGACATGGTCGCCCTTCTTGAGCGTGGTGACCCCGGGCCCGACATCGACAACGATGCCGGCGCCTTCATGGCCGAGGATCGCCGGGAAGAGACCCTCCGGGTCGCCGCCCGAGAGCGTGAACGCGTCGGTATGGCAGATGCCGGTCGCCTTGACCTCGACCAGCACCTCGCCCGCCTTCGGGCCGTCGAGCCGCACCGTCTCGATGGTGAGCGGCTTTCCCGCCTCGTGAGCCACCGCCGCGCGCGTTTCCATGTATCTTCTCCCTCGATGCGCTGCCGAGAATACTATTCCATTGTCGTCCCGGCGAAAGCCGGGACCCACTTTTCGGCCGCTCGTGCAGCGGATAACGGGATACCGGCTTTCGCCGGTACGACGGAAGGGGAATAGAAGTGGCGCGCATCGCGGTTGGCGGGTTTCAGCACGAGACCAACACCTTCGCGCCGCAGCGCGCGACCTGGGCAGATTTCGAGCGCGCCGACGCCTGGCCGGGTTATGTGCGCGGGCCCGGGCTGTTCGATGCGGTAAAGGGCTTCAACATCCCGATCGCCGGCGCGGTCGAGACCCTGCGCGGGCTCGGGCATGAGCTCGTGCCGTTGTCGTGGTGCTCGGCGCCGCCCTCGTCCTATGTCGACGAGGACGCGTACGAGAAGGTCGTCGGCGAGATGCTGGAGGATTTGCGCGCGGCCAGCGAGCTCGACGGCATCTACCTCGATTTGCACGGCGCAATGGTCGCGGCGCATGTCGAGGACGGCGAGGGCGAGCTGCTGCGCCGCGTCCGCGCGCTGGTCGGCGACACGCTGCCGATGGTCACCAGCCTCGATTTTCACACCAACATGACGCAAGCGATGGTGCGGCACGCATCGGCCATGGTCGGCTACAAGACCTATCCGCATGTCGACATGGCCGAAACGGGAAGCCGCGCGGCCACGCTGCTCGACAGACTGATCCGCGAAAAGCGCCCGCTCGCCAAGACGTTCCGCCAGGCGAATTTTCTCATTCCCTTGGTCTGGCAATGCACGCTCGCCGAGCCGACCAAGGGGGTCTTCGATCTGATGGACGAGATCGAACGCGGGGGCGCATCCCATAACCAGGGCATCGTCAGCATCACCCACACGCCCGGTTTCCCGCCGGCGGACATCGCCGAGTGCGGCCCGGCGCTGGTGGTCTACGGCTATGACCAGGAGGCCGCGGACGCGGCGGCTGACCGGCTGATGGCGGCGCTCAACGCCAAGGAGTCGGAATTCGCTGGCCGCCTCTACTCGCCCGACGAGGCCGTCGTGGAGGCGCTGCGTCAGGCGAAAACCGCGAACAAACCCGTTGTTCTTGCCGACATCCAGGACAATCCCGGCGCTGGCAGCACCTCGGACACGGTGGGGCTGCTGCGCGCGCTGATGGCGCACAAGGCAGCGGGGGCGGTGCTCGGCATGATCGTCGATCCCGAGGCAGCGGCCGTGGCGCACGAGATTGGCGAGGGGGCGCTGCTGCCGTGCGGCGTCGGTGCCAAGGTCGGTTATGCCGGGGAGACGCCGGTCGAGGCCAAGTGGCGCGTCACCCGCGTGGCGAGCGGCGATTTCGTCGGCACCGGGCCGATGTTTGGCGGTGCGCAGTTCCATGTCGGGCCGTACGCCCTCATCACCGACGAGGAGAGCGGCGTGTCGGTGGTGCTTGCCGCCGCGCGCATCCAGGCGATCGATCAGGAGCAGTTCCGCCATGTCGGGATCGAGCCGAGCCAGGTGCCGATCCTGGCGCTGAAATCGACCGTGCATTTCCGCGCCGATTTCCAGCCGATCGCCGAGACCGTGCTCTGCGTGCTGTCGCCGGGCGCGCATGTCAGCGACCCGGTCGAGATGCCGTACCGGCATTTGCGCGCGGGCATTCGGCTGCGGCCGCTCGGCCCTGAACACGACCGCGGATAAAGAGGATAGGATGAGAACCTTTCACGGCGCGTTGGCGGCCGCAGCCCTGTTGTTCACCGCGTCGGTCGCGTGGGCGGACTCGCCCGAGGACGCGTACATCGCGGCGCGCGATGCCGCGATCAAGATACTGAAGGAGAAATCGGCGGCAAATCCGGACAGCAAGGACTTGAACGCGCAGGAGCAGCGAGCGCGCGGCGATCTCCAAGCGCAATTGCAGAGCCTTATCAACCCGGCCGCTCCGACGGGCTTCTCCGGGCCGCCGACGATGAGTCCCGACACGCTGTTCGCCGATGACGAAGGAGCAGGCGCGCTCGATGGTCTCAATTTTGCCGGCAAAGGGTCGTCGGGCCAACTGCTGGTGACGACCGAGGGGCTGCTCACCCGCTGGCTGCAGGCGCACAAGGATGTGTGGAAGGACCAGCCCACCCCCCCGATCGATGCGGCTTCGGCTTTCGCCTCGCAAGATTTCTACACCCAGGCGGTGAGCGACGACGCGGCGGTTTCGATCTTTGCCAGTGTGCCGATCCATCAGCCGGCGGCCGCTAGCACCGCTGTCGCGCTGCTCGTGGAGCAGTCGCAGGACCTCGCGATTTACCCGCCCGACCGGCTCGCTGTGTCGGTGGTCAAGGGCGGGAAGGTGTATATCGCGATCGTCGACACTAAAAAGTTTGCGCCGATCGCAGCGTGCGCCGCCGTCTGGAATGGCTTCAAGGCGAAAGCCGACGCGGCGTTCGCCAAATATCGCGCGTCTGGATTGAAGGACGAGAAGAGCTTCGACGCCAAGACCGGCTTCGAGAAAGACGGCGAAGCGGCTTTTCACAAATGCTGGGGCGAACACGCCAGCGGCGCGCCGGCCTTCGCCGCGCTCACAAAACAGGCACAGGCGCTCGCGGACACCCTCGCGGCGCAGTAGTCTCGCGCCAACCCATAAGTCCTGCGGAGGAACCCCATGCCTGACGGCGGTTATGTCCACCCCGAATATCTGGTCGAGACCGATTGGCTGGCCGCGCATCTTGGCGATCCGAAGCTGGTGATCCTCGACGGCACGGTGCATCTGATCCCCGACCCGAAGATCACCTATACCGTGAAATCCGGCCGCGAGGATTTCGAGAAGGGTCATGTCCCCGGCGCGCAGTTTGTCGATCTGCAGGCGGATATGTCGGACAACGACCGACTGCCGCTGCGCTTTATGCTGCCGAAGCCGGCCGGTTTCGCCGCGGCGATGCGGCGGTTCGGCATCTCGGACGACACTCGGGTTGTCACCTACAGCACCGCCAACCCGCAATGGGCGACGCGGCTGTGGTGGGTGATGCGCTGCTATGGCTTTGATAATTGCGCCGTGCTCAACGGCGGCTTCCAGAAATGGGCGCGGGAGGGCCGCGCGGTCGAGACCGGTGCGGCCAAGGCGCGCCCGGCCGGCTCCTTTACCGAGCGTGCCGCGAAGCCGCTGATGGCCGACAAGGACGACGTGCTGGCGGCGATCGACGACGGGGCGGTGTGCACCATCAACGCGCTGCAGGCGCCGCAGCATGCCGGCAGCGGCGGCAATACCTACGGCCGGCCGGGCCGCATCAAGGGCAGCGTCAACGTACCGACCGCGGGGCTTGTCGACCCGGCGACCAACATTTTTCTGCCGCCGGCCGAGCTGCGCGCGAAATTCGACGCGGTGCACGCCTTCGACCGCAAGGTCATCACCTATTGCGGCGGCGGCATCGCCGCGAGCGCGACGGCGCATGCGCTGGTCATGCTCGGCCACCCCGATGTGCGGCTCTACGATGCCTCGATGTCCGAATGGGCGATCGACGAGACCCTGCCGATGGAGCGCGGCTGACCCGCAGCAGAGGCGTCCCTGCGTCCTTCGAGACGCGCCTGACGGCGCTCCTCAGGATGACGGCGGGTTGAGGACGGCACTAAAGAAAATCGTCATCCTGAGGAGGCTGCATAGCAGCCGTCTCGAAGGACGCAACACCGTCAATCGAACTACACCGTGGGCCGCGCCGTAAATTCTTCGCTGCCGTCGTCCTCCGCGTCCTCGACGGCGACACCATCGACAGCAGCGGCCCGCGGGCCTTGCCGGCAGGCCTCGATCAACGCGTCGATCGCGCTTTCGCTGCCGCTCGCGAGGAGTTCGACACTACCGTCGGTGCGATTGCGCACCCAGCCGCGGACGCCGAGCGCGGCGGCGGCGCGCTCGGCCCAGAAGCGATAGCCGACGCCTTGCACCCGGCCGGTGATCGTGAGCCGGACCGTGCGATCGTCGTCGCTCACGCGAACTCCAGGATCACCTGGTCGACCGCGAGGCTGTCGCCGGCCTTGGCGCAGAGCTTGGCGATGGTGCCGTCGCGCTCGGCGCGCAGCACGTTTTCCATCTTCATCGCCTCGACAATGGCAAGCGCCTCGCCGGCCTTGACCTCCTGGCCTTCGGCGACGACCAGTGCCGACAACAATCCAGGCATCGGCGACAGCACCTGGCGCGAGGTGTCGGCGACGGCTTTCGGCGGCATCATTTTGAGCAGCGTGGCGGCGCGCGGCGACAGCACCTGCGCCCGGCGCGTGACCCCCGCATGGGTCAGGCGAAAGGCGCGACCGGGCAGCCGGTCGACCTGCACCGTCGCGACATCACCGTCAAGCCGCAGATGCATGAGCTTGTCGGCGGGTTGCCAATCGCTTGCCGCGAGCAGCGTCTCACCGGCGCGCTCGACCGCATAACCGCTCGGTTCCGTGCGCAAGGTCAACGCCTCGGCCGTGCCATCGAGCAGCACGCTGATCGCGTCGGCTGCCGGCGCGCCTTCGGCCTCGCCGAGGCGGCGGTCGGCGAGCGCGGCGGCGATCAGGATCATTCGGTCGGCCGCGACTGGCTCGCCCGGCGCGGCGAACCCGTCGGGGAATTCCTCGGCGATGAAGTTGGTCGAGAGCCTGCCCTCGGCGAAACGCGGCTTTTCGATAATCGCGTTGAGGAAGGCGATGTTGTGTCGCAGCCCGGTGACATAGAACCCGTCTAGCGCGCCGCTCAGCCGCCGGCTTGCCTCGTCGCGGTCGGCGCCATAAGCGCAGAGCTTGGCGATCATCGGGTCGTAATAGATCGAGATTTCCGCGCCTTCGCTGACGCCGGTGTCGTTGCGGATGCCGACTCCTTCCGGCGCGACGTAGCGCACCAGCCGGCCGATCGACGGCAGGAAATTGCGCGTCGGGTCCTCGGCATAGACGCGCGCTTCGATCGCCCAGCCGGTCTGCGTCACGTCGTCCTGGCCGAACGGCAGCTTTTCGCCCGCCGCGACGCGGATCATCAGCTCGACCAGATCGAGACCGGTGACCATCTCGGTGACCGGGTGCTCGACCTGAAGTCGTGTATTCATTTCAAGGAAGTAAAAATTCTTGTCGCGATCGACGATGAACTCGACGGTGCCGGCCGAGCGATAGTTGACCGCCTTGGCCAGCGCCACGGCCTCGGCGCCCATCGCCGCGCGGGTGGAGGGATCGAGGAACGGGCTCGGGCATTCCTCGATGACCTTCTGGTGCCGGCGCTGGATCGAGCATTCGCGCTCGCCCAAATGCACGACGTTGCCGTGCGCGTCGCCCAGCACCTGGATTTCGATGTGGCGCGGCTCCTCGATGTATTTCTCGAGAAACACCCGGTCGTCGCCAAAGCTCGATTTGGCCTCGTGTTGGGCAGAGGAGAAGCCCTCGCGTATTTCAGCATCGTTATGGGCGATGCGCATGCCCTTCCCGCCGCCGCCGGCCGAGGCCTTGATCATCACCGGATAGCCGATGCCGTGGGCGATTGTCGCCGCCTCGTCGGTATTGTCGATGATCCCGAGATGGCCCGGCACGGTCGTCACACCCGCCGCGGCGGCGAGCTTTTTCGACTCGATCTTGTCGCCCATCGCGGCGATGGCCGCGGGGGTCGGGCCGATAAAGGCGATGCCTTCCTTCGCCAAGGCTTCGGCGAAGGCCGGCCGCTCGGACAGAAAGCCGTAACCGGGATGCACGGCCTCCGCGCCGGTTTCCTTGCAGGCCGCGACGATCTTATCGATGCGCAGATAGCTCTCGGCCGCCGGCGGCGGGCCGATCGGCACCGCTTCGTCGGCCATGCGCACATGAAGCGCCTCGGCGTCGGCGTCGGAATAGACCGCGACGGTCTTGATCCCCATGCGCCGCGCCGTGCGGATCACCCGGCAGGCGATCTCGCCACGGTTGGCGATGAGGATTTTAGAGAACATTGTTACCGCCAAAACCCGTCATGGCCGGGCTTGTCCCGGCCATCCACGAGGGCGTTGTCGCTTCTCGGGTAGTGCCGCAACATGCCTGAATGCGCGAAGCGTGGATTTATATCCTCACGAACAGGCCAAATGGCATCCTCTACGTCGGAGTCACTGGCAATCTGCAACGACGCATCTGGGAACACCGAGAAGGCGCTTTGCCCGGCTTTACCAAACGATACGGGCTGAAGCGGCTGGTCTATGCCGAACGTCACCCCACGATTACTGCAGCAATCCAGCGCGAAAAGAACGTGAAGCACTGGTCGCGAACCTGGAAGGTACGCCTGATCCTTGCTGCCAATCCTGCTTGGGACGACCTCTACGAGACCATCCTGTGAATCGTGGATGGCCGGGACACGCCCGGCCATGACGAGCTGTTGTGGGTCGCCGCGAGTGCTCACAGCGGGATGTTATCGTGCTTCTTCCACGGGTTCTCCAGTTGCTTGTCGCGCAGCATCGCGAGCGCGCGGCAAAGGCGGCGGCGGGTCGTCGCGGGCTGGATCACGTCATCGATAAACCCGCGGCTGGCGGCGACAAACGGGTTGGCGAATTTCTCGCGGTATTCCTCGGTACGTGTCTCGATCTTGGCGACGTCGCCGAGATCGGCGCGGAAGATGATCTCGACCGCGCCCTTCGGCCCCATCACTGCGATCTCGGCCGAGGGCCAGGCGAAATTGACGTCGCCGCGCAAATGCTTTGACGACATCACGTCATAGGCCCCGCCATAGGCCTTGCGGGTGATCAGCGTCACCTTCGGCACGGTCGCCTCGGCAAACGCGAACAGCAGCTTCGCGCCGTGCTTGATGATCGCGCCGTATTCCTGCGCGGTGCCGGGGAGGAAACCTGGCACGTCGACGAAGGTAACGATGGGCACGTTGAAGCAGTCGCAGAAACGTACAAAACGCGCCGCCTTGCGCGCGCTGTCGATGTCGAGGCAGCCCGCCAGCACCATCGGCTGGTTGGCGACGATGCCGATCGTCGCGCCTTCCATGCGCGCGAAGCCGACGATGATGTTGCCGGCGAAATTGGGCTGCAGCTCGAAGAAATCGCCGTCGTCGACGACCTTCTCGATCAGCTCCTTGATGTCATAGGGCTTGTTCGGGTTGGCCGGGATCAGCGTGTCGAGCGACGGCTCGTCGCGTTCGCGCGGGTCGGTGAAGGGGCGCGGCGGCCGCGGCGCGCGGTTCGATCCGGGCAGAAAATCGATAAAGCGGCGCAATTCGATGAGCGCCTCGACATCGTTCTCGAAGGCGAGGTCAGCGACGCCCGATTTCGTGGTGTGAGTGACCGCGCCGCCCAATTCCTCTTGTGTCACCGTTTCATGGGTCACCGTCTTCACCACTTCCGGCCCGGTGACGAACATGTAGGACGTGTCCTTCACCATGAAGATGAAGTCCGTCATCGCCGGTGAATACACCGCGCCGCCGGCGCACGGCCCCATGATCAGCGACACTTGCGGCACCACCCCCGAGGCCAGCACATTGCGCTCGAACACCTCGGCATAACCCGCGAGCGAGGCGACGCCTTCCTGGATGCGCGCGCCGCCGGAATCGTTGAGGCCGATGACCGGCGCGCCGACGCGCATCGCCTGATCCATGATCTTGCAGATCTTCTCGGCGTGCGCCTCGCTGAGCGATCCGCCGAACACGGTGAAGTCCTGGCTGAACACAAAGACCAGCCGACCGTTGATCTCGCCATAGCCGGTGACGACGCCGTCACCCGGCACGGTCTCCTTGTCGATGCCGAAATCATGGCTGCGGTGCTCGACAAACATGTCCCATTCCTCGAAGGAACCGGGGTCGAGCAGGATTTCGAGCCGCTCGCGGGCGGTGAGCTTGCCCTTGGCGTGTTGAGCGTCGATGCGGCGCTTGCCGCCGCCGAGCCGCGCCGCCGCGCGCTGCTTGTCGAGGCGTTTGAGGATATCGCTCATAACGGCCGAATAGCATCAACCGCTGGCCGAGACCAGCACGGCGCGGCAAGATCGGCGCAACACAACCGGGGAGAAAGTACGATGGCGAAGAGCGAGCTTTACGAAAAAGGCATGTCGATGCGGCGCAAGCTGATGGGCGACGCCGCGGTCGAGGCGGCCGGCAAAGGCGTCTACGCCGATCCGGTCATGCAGAAATTTCTCGATGTCGCTGTCGAGAATGTGTTCGGCAATTTGTGGACGCGGCCCGGGCTCGACATCAAGACGCGGGCGCTCATCTGCGTCGTCTCCGACACCTGCATGGGACGCGAGCCCGAGCTGGCGCTGCATCTGCGCATGGCGCTGCGCCAGGGGTGGACCGAGGAAGAGCTGACCGAGGTGTTTCTGCACCTCTCGGGCTATATCGGCGTGCCGATCATCCGCGAATGCATGCAGGTGGCCTCGAAGGTCTTCAAGGAGCCGCGCGGCTAGCCCCAGATCAACTGGCGAGCAGTTCGAAGAAGCGCGCCACCGCCTTGATGTCTTCGGCGAGGGTGGCGCGGCGCGCTGTCGCCTCGGCATCCTCGCCCCAGGCCTCGATCTGGAAGGTCTCCTCGAGCTGCGAGGCGGCGAAAGCGGTCTCGGCGTCGAGCCGGCTCTCATAGAGTGCCAGCGCGATGACCAGCGAGCCGCAGGCGCCCGTCGCCGCGTGGAGCGCGGTCAGGCGGAAATCGTCGAGCGCCGCGACCGCGCCGGCATAGGCCTTGAGGCTCGCGGGCGACTGCGCCAGCGGCACGATCCCGGCGGTGACGGCGAGCCCGGCGTCGTAGCGCCCGGCGGCCCAATCGATCAGCGGCTGCCACATCGCCTCTTGCCGCGCGGCGAGCGCTGGCGGGTGCTCGGCGCGATAGCAGACGAGATCGGTGGCGGCGTAATTGGCGACCTCCGCCACGACCTTGTCGCGCCCAGCGGCTGTGCGGTCGATCGCGGTCGCGGCAAGCCGGGTGAGGGGCATCGTCTCGGGCCGGATGTCGGGGTCCTGCGCGTCCCATTCGGCGGCAATCGCCATGGCGAGGGCTTTGCTCGGCACGCGCAGACCGCGCTTTGCCGGGGCGCGCAGCGGCTTTCCGTCGAGCGTCACGCCCCAGCCGTCCTCGACAGCGCAAGTGCTGACCGATTTATAGACGCGCTTCATGCGCCGAGGTCCAGATCGCGGAATGGGTCCGGCGCGTCGTTGGCAAAACCCAGAAACTCCCACATGCGCCGCATATGTGCCGGCAGGGGCGCGGTGACCTTGAGCGTGAAGCCGGCGGGGTGCGGAATCTCCAGCGCCCGGGCGTGCAGGTGCAGCCGATGCGCCGCGGCGCCGCCCAGCGCGTGCGCATTCGCGCCGCCGTATTTTCCGTCGCCGAGGATCGGCGTGCCGATCGCCGCGCAGTGCGCGCGCAGCTGGTGCGTGCGCCCGGTGAGCGGCAGCAACGCCAGCCAGCTCGCGCGGTCGCCGGCATTGTCGATGACGGTGTAGTAAGTAATAGCGTCCTTGCCGTCCTCGTCCGCCTGCACGCGCTCGCGGCCTTTTGCCGTCCCTTTGGCCAGCGACAGGTCGATCTTTCCCTGGTGCAGCTTTGGCAGCCCAGCGACGATCGCCCAGTAGGTCTTGCGCGTGGTCTTGTCGCGAAACGCGCGGGTGAAAAAAGCCGCCGCCGCCGCGGTGCGCGCGATCAGCAGGACCCCGCTGGTATCCTTATCGAGCCGGTGCACGAGGCGCGGCCGTTCGGCCGCATCGAAGCGCAGCCCATCGAGCATGCCGTCGACATGTCTTGTGGTGTTGCTCCCGCCCTGCACCGCGAGGCCGGCCGGCTTGTTGAGGACGATCGCATGCTCGTCGCGGTGGATCACGAGATCGCGTAGCAGCGCCTCGTCTTGCGGCCGGGCGCGCGGCTTTTCGGCACCGGGGCTGGTTTCGCTGGCCAGCATTTCCTGCGGCGGCAGGCGGATCGCCATGCCCGGCGATACACGGTCGCCCGATTTTGCCTTGCGCCCGTCGACCCGCACCTGGCCCGTGCGCAGCAGCTTTTCGAGATGGCCGTGACCGAGACTCGGATAGTGCCGCTTGAACCAGCGATCGAGCCGGATATCGGCGTCCTGGTCGGTGACTGTAATGGTTTCGGGCATGGATTATTTAGCCGCTTCACCCGCGCGGTGGCGCAGCTTGTCCCAATACTCGAGCCGCTTCTTGACCTCGCGTTCGAAGCCGCGCTCGGTCGGGTGATAGAATTCGCGGCGCGTTACCCCGTCCGGGAAATAGTTCTGCCCGGAAAACGCCTCCTCGGTGCCGTGGTCGTACACATAACCTTTGCCATAGCCGAGGTCGCGCATCAGGCGGGTGGGCGCGTTGAGGATGTGCTTCGGCGGCATCAGGCTGCCGGTCTCGCGCGCCATGCCCTGCGCCTGGCCGAATGCGCTGTAGACCGCGTTCGATTTTGGCGCGGTCGCGAGATAGATCACCAGCTGCGCCACCGCCAGCTCGCCTTCCGGCGAGCCGAGCCGGTCATAGGCGTCCCATGCGGCGAGCGCCTGGATCAGCGCCTGCGGGTCGGCAAGGCCGATATCCTCGACCGCGGCGCGGGTGAGCCGCCGCAGCACGTAGATCGGGTCCTCGCCGCCGGCCAGCATGCGCGCGAGCCAATAGAGCGCCGCGTCGGTATCCGAGCCGCGCAGCGATTTGTGCAGCGCGCTAATGAGGTTGTAGTGACCCTCCTGCGCCTTGTCGTAGAGCGGCGCGCGGCGCTGGACGAGCTCCGCCAGCTCGGCCGGCCCGAGCGGTGTGCCGGAGGGCAGGCGCGCGATCTCCTCGACGAGGTTCAAGAGAAACCGGCCGTCGCCATCGGCCATCGCCCTGAGCGCGGCGCGAGCGTCATCGCTAAGCGGCAGCTTTTTGCCGGTTTCGGCCTCGGCGCGTTCGAGCAGCGTTTCCAGCTCGGGGTCGCCGAGCCGGTGCAGCACAAAGACCTGCGCCCGTGACAGCAGCGCGCCGTTCAATTCGAAGGACGGATTCTCGGTCGTCGCGCCGACGAGGATCACCGTGCCGTCCTCGACATAGGGCAGGAAGCTGTCCTGCTGGGCGCGGTTGAAGCGGTGAATTTCATCGACGAACAGCAGCGTGCCCTGCCCGGTCTCGCGACGCAGCCGCGCGGCGTCGAACACCTTCTTGAGGTCGGCGACGCCGGAG
>Ga0210398_10002427_pt1 | contig 18234 bp, 21 predicted proteins | sample IncBWC4OmetaG_FD_161047 | JGI IMG/M metagenome (GOLD analysis project Ga0210398, IMG submission 161047) | Forest soil microbial communities from Barre Woods Harvard Forest LTER site, Petersham, Massachusetts, United States - Inc-BW-C-4-O | ecosystem: Environmental > Terrestrial > Soil >... | reverse complement strand
TCGCCCTCCCCGGTGGCTTTTTCTATGTCAACAGCGGCCTAATCCTGCGCGCCCAGGAAGAGTCCGAACTCGCCGGCGTCATGGCCCACGAAATCTCTCATGTCTGTGCGCGCCACGGCACAAAGAACGCCACCAAAGGCGAAGCCATGCAACTCGCCATGATCCCGCTTATGCTTCTCGGCCCTGGCGGCTGGGCTGGTTACGGTATCTATGAAGCCGCAAGCCTCGCCATCCCAGTAACCTACCTGAAATTCAGCCGAGACGCCGAGCGCGAAGCCGACTATCTGGGCGTCGAATACATGTACAAGGCCGGCTACGATCCCAATTCTTATGTGACCTTCTTCGAGCGCATCCAGGCCGACGAAAAGCGCCGCCCCGGCACCATCCCGAAAGTTTTCTCGACGCATCCGCCCACTCCGGATCGCATCGAAGCCACCCAAAAAGAAATCGCGCGCATTCTGCCAGCGCGCCCGGAATACATCGTCACCACCTCCGAATTCGATTCCGTAAAGTCCCGCCTCCGCAACATCATGTTCGCACGCAAAGTCTCGGACAACGCCCCCGGGAAGCCCACACTGCGTACAAAAACTGCGCAGTCCAAGCAGCCCACATCCACGACCGATCCCAACGCTACCACCAGCGACGGTACCGACGACGACCGCCCCACGCTCAAGCGCCGCCCCGATCAACCATAGTCGCGACTCTGGATGTCACCGCCAGATTCTTTGAATAAAAACGGGAGGCTCAGAGCCGCCCGTTCTGTTCCTCCCCTTCCTCAAACATAATCGACGTAGGAAGAAAGACAATACGTCTCTTGGGTCGAACCTGCTCACGGCGCGTCGAGCGCGAGTAGTCCGCACGCGGTGCCTCGCCGCTCTAACGTCTCCGCTCCGTCCACAGCCTGCCAACCCATCGTGCCTCACGGGCGTGCAATACCGAACAGCATTGAAGACTTGATCTTCCTATACTGAGCCTGGACTGCCGAGATACCCTCGGCTGCGTAAATGTCGAGTATTCCACTTGGGGCAACAAGGCCACTTGTCAGATTCGAGATCGTTGAGACTGAGCTGAGTTCGCCTGATCGACCTCCCGCACGCAAAAGATCATCAGGCAGAAGGAACAAAATGCGTTTTATCTTGTCCGTTCGTTCGTTGTTGTTCGCACTGGTGTTGCTAGCCATCTCGGCGGCCTCCTCCGCCCAAATTGGCGTAGGAATATCGATCAGAATTGCGCCGCCCGAATTGCCCGTCTATGAGCAGCCCATCTGTCCCGAGGACGGCTATATATGGACCCCGGGTTACTGGGCTTACGGTGATGAAGATTACTATTGGGTCCCCGGAACCTGGGTCGCGGCCCCCGAAGTTGGCTATCTCTGGACTCCCGGCTACTGGGGCGGCGATGGCGATGCCTACGTCTTTCATGAAGGCTATTGGGGTACCGAAGTCGGTTTCTATGGCGGCATCAGCTACGGCTATGGCTACTTTGGTCACGGCTACGAAGGCGGCCGCTGGGACAACGGCCATTTTGAGTACAACCAATCGGTAAGTCGCGTAAATGTCTCGATCAGTCACAACGTTTACAACACGAGAGTAGAGGACAACACCCGGGGTAATCGCGTCAGCTTCAACGGCGGCAACGGGGGCGTGCAAGTCCGTGCCACAAGCCAAGAAGAAGCGGCCGGACGCGGGAAGCACATAGCTCCGGTCGCCGCGCAAACCGCGCACGTCGAGTCTGCCCGCGCCAACCTCGAGCTACGCGCCTCCGTCAATCACGGCAAACCTCCCATCGCTGCTACATCTAAGCCCGGCGCCTTCAAGGAAACTGGCGCAGTAGCCGCCAGAGAAGGTGGAACGGTTCACACCGCCCCAGCCGCGTCCGCGAACAACACTGCCCGCTCCACCAATGAGAGCACTCGCCCGAACACCGAGACCGCGCGCTCAAGCCCCACAGTCCATGTCAAGGATCTTCCGCCAGCCGAGCACTTCGCCGCTCCAAACACGGGCAACGCCAAACAAGACCAGAAATATCAGCAACAACAGCAAAAACTCCAAGTACAGCAGGTCAATGAGCGCCAAAAACTCCAGACCAAACAGGAGCAAGATCACCAGCGCATCCCGCAACAACCAGCGAATGAAGCGAAACAACAAAAGTTGGAACAGGTTCACCAACAGCAAACGCAACAACTGGCGCAGAAACATACTCAACAACAACAACAGCTGCAGCAGCGCCAGCAACCCGCCTCACACCAACCCGCATCCAGACCAGCAGAAAAATCAAAGCCTGCGGGCCAGTAGAAACATCACGGACTGAATCACCCTGATGTATTGACGCCGTGCCCAGGCTTCGACAATCTCGAGGCCTGGGGCATTTGGCTTTCCACACGCGTCGCAAGTCCAGCCCCATTCGCTAGTCGATCCAGAACAAACCTGGCCGTTCGCAGGCCCCCTCGACTCTCGTACGAGACGTAAGAATCTTACCCGCCACGCGGAACACTCTTAACCAGGCAGAAGGCTTCTGGCTGCCACATCTCTTTGAGATTTGCATCACGGTGGCGCAGTCTTCAGTCTGTGCACTTCCCAACTCACCCTTGTCGCAATTCACAAAGACGGAATGTCAGGCTGCGGTGCGAAACAAATTACCTTACGACCGGCGGCGGTCGTCAGGAGCGGCGGCTATGCCCAGGCGGCGAAGCTCGTCCGCGTAATACTTACGGTAGAGGACGTCCCATTCCTCACTACCTTCGAGGATTTCCTTTTTTTGCGAAGTAATTTTTTTGCGGACTTCGAGGTCAGCCTTTTCCTCTTCGTGGAGCGTGGCGGTCAGAATCTGCACCACCTGCTGGCGGATGGTATCGCGGTCTTCGACAAATTCCACATCGTCGCTGGAAACCAGGACGTCTGTGATTTGATGAGAGATTCTCACAATCTTTTCGCGGCTCAGTCGCATTCCAGTCACTTGCCCTCGAGTCTTTCAGTTCAGCCCAACCTATGAACAGCCACAATTGGCTGTGCCGGCGTAAAAACGCAATCTACGCACCGTCAACGCTGGCTGTGCTACCGCAGAACCAGCTTGCGGTCGCGCGCCAGTTGCTGCTTCACCCTTTTGTACATCTCCTGGTACGAGACGCTCGTACGCCGCATTTCTTCCTGATGCTCGGTGAGGATTTGGCGCACTTCTTCGTTCAGCCGGTCTTCGACGGTGATCTCTTCCATCATCCGCTGCCGCAACCGCTGCGCCACTGCGTCCGCAACTTTCGTCTCAATCAATTTCCCTTCCACCAGCCGCTTCACCACTTCCGTTGCCATGTATCCGACGTAATCTCGAGCGATCAGCATCCCAGAGTGCGTCCTTTTCGCGTAAGCAAGACAACGAGTTTACTGGCTGTCCCCACAAAGTGCAAGGAAGCGGAATTCTGTAGCATTAATTCTGTAGCACAGCCTTAATCTTGTGCGGTTTTTGGAGTCGCCGTGGCGGGCGCTTAGCCAGAATTGGCTGCGCCACTGGCCAATGGAGGTTTGGAAACGATCCGAACAATGGGAATGACGCAACTGATCTCAAACAGCCAGCTCGTCTGCTTCAGAGAAAAATGGAGGCGCGGGGCGGGATCGAACCGCCGATAAAGGTTTTGCAGACCTTGTCAAGTAGTCTAGAAATGCACGCCTGCTTGACGATTGTAACGTATTGTACCCTTTCTGTACCCAATATCTGCTATATTAAAGTGCAGCTCGGGGGCGCCTAATATGCAGAGTGGACACATCAGGGTTAACGGACGATGGTGGCTTTTGAAGGTACGGGAATGGGTCGTCAAGGATGGCGCCAAGCGGCGTGTGGACACCTACAAGAAGCTGCGGGAAGTTCGCCACAACGAAGGTGGCGCGATCCCCAAGGACGTGCAAGCTCTGGCTGACTTGGAGTTGACGCGAGTGAACGTTGGGCAAGGACAAGGACAATCGGCTGACTCCATGAAGACCTATCTGGAGTTTTACCTAGCGGCAGGCATCGGCAGCAGGACTCGGCGCAAGCTGCGCGACGTTACCATGCAGAGCTACCGCCGCGACTACAACGTCATCAAAGATTTCATCCCACCGTTGCAAATGCGCCAAATCCGCACTCCCGACATCAATCGAATTTTCGATGCCCTGATCGAGGACGACGGTGACACCGTTCGTGCGCAAAGCGCCTACAATAACATTAAGAATTTTCTGAGCGGGGCCTTCCGATCTGCAGTCGGTGCTGGAATGATCGACTTCAATCCAGTAACAGCCGCCACGAGCATCGGCGGCAACGAGGCCGACACCCACGCGTACTCTCTCGAAGAAGTTCACGACTTGATGTCCGCGGTTGACAATCATACCGCGCACGCTGCGTTCATCGTGTTGACGTTCACGGGCCTTCGCTCCGAAGAACTCAAAGGGCTCCGATGGACTGACTATGATCGGGAGAAGGAACTTTTGAACATCCATCGGACTATCGTACATGGCGTGCTAGTGGAAGATACGAAGACCACGAGCAGCAAGGCACCCGTGCCAATCATCGGAATCGTCAAGAAGTACCTCGATGCACACCTCGCGAAGAACAGCGGCACGGGTTACATCTTCCATGCGCCCGGTGACCCGGAGAGGCCCGTGAACTTCGGTCATCTGGTTTGGGATGTCGTGATTCCAGAAGTGGAGAAGGCGGGCCTCGTCGAGTGGCATGGTCTTCACGCCTTTCGTCGCGGGTTGTCGTCTGTGCTGCACGACCTCGAAATACCGGAATTGACCATCAGCCACGTACTGCGACACTCGATCAAATCCTCCAAGAGCGTTGCGGGACGCCATTACATCAAGCCATCCTTGGAACGAATGCGGGCGGCGTTGGAGAAGGTCGAAGCGAAGTACAAGGCAATCGAGAATGGGCGGCGCTAGACCACCCCTCCCGCCGCGCTAACATCAGGAGCAAACAACACCTTCAACTTATCCTCCACTTGTTCTGTGTTTGTCCGTCTGTTCGCTCAACCAGAAGCTGTTCTGGTAGTCGAACATTGTAGAAGCTGTCACGAACGAAGCTGTCTCGAAGACTATTTCGATTCGCCATACGCGGCTTTCATTTCATCGGCAAACATCTTTGCTTCAATCGCACCGCAGACGTACTTGCTGCGGTCCATACCAGCCTTCTTCGTAAGTCGGTCAACCTTCTTCAACAACTGTGAAGGAAACGAAATTTTCGGCTTGAACATTTTCTCTCTCATATAACTCTCCTTAAAGACTCTGGTCGGGGTCCCGCTTGGGGTCCCCTTTGGGACCCTGATCGGAGTTCTCTTCATGCCGCCTTCTCTTTTGGCTTTTTGCGGCGCTTATGCGCGGCATGTATCGGACGCGGTGAACTACGAACCCATTCCTCCACCTGCGCCCAGTCGAACACGAGATGGCGACCAAGGTTGAACACGGGCATCGGATTCGGGGAGCGGCGTCGAATCTTCTCGCGCACCCAGTTGACGTCGGCGCGGAGTAGCGCTGCGATTTCTTCGATGGATAGAAATGGGGACGGCGATGTGCCGCTGGTCTGGGCGGTGTCGATATTCGTTGGCTTTGGGCGGCTCACGATACCACCTTGCGCATCGCATCAAGATGGACGTCGAACACATGATGCTCCACCGCCATACCGAGAAGCTTGCGTCGCTCGATTTGCTCGTGGCATGAGTAGTGGTGAAGGGTACTCTTCGAAACACGGAGATAGGCGGCGGCCTCCGAGTGGCCCAGCCAAGAATCTTGGCAAGCTGGCTGCCTGAGAACACTGTTTTCGTTTGTTCCCTCGTCCGAAGGGAAAGCGCGACCGCTCACTGCGAGTCCACGCAAGAAACTCAAAATCGCGTCGGCATCTTCCGGGAGCAGAAGCAGACAAGCCACCAGCCTGGGAGTGGTAGCGGTGTTGTGAGGGTCGTCTTGGGTGTCCCGAGTTGGTGCGGAGCCGGCCAACGCTTTCAGTTCAGTCGCAAACGGAATTGTGCGATTCATAAAACCTCCGACGGTCGCCAACGTTTCCGGCTCGCCTCACAGATCATTCTCAATGGTCCAATGCGATTGCTTTTGATGGAGTTCGCTGATCCTCACCAGGTTGTTCAGCGTTGCTTTGTCGTTGTAGCTCAGCTTGTGCCTTCGTGACCGTGAGCCGTGCGTAATACTGAGGGTCGCTTTTGTCACGCGCGCGGCGCTGGGCAATCTGCTGGATGACTTCTTCGGGATCGTCGCCGTGGGCTAGGGCGCGTTTGGCGAAAGCCCAGTCGTGTTCGGACTGGCTTAAGTTGGTGCGTGGCGAAGACTCCCGCTTAGCCCGATTGTCGTAGTTGTGGTGTGGTGAATCGTGGGCGTCAATCTGGAGTTTGAAATCGCGAAGGTGGTTAATTTCCGTGGATTCCCTGCGAGCCTCGACATAGTAGTCCGTTTCGTATTTCTTGTTGGCGAAACCCGGCAGGCGCAAGACGCGGGTCGCGTCGGTGGCGGCGGGATCTCCACCGAATTCGCGCGCCATGGCGTCGAGAAGTCCTTCTGCCTCTTCGAGACTCATGCCTTCAACCTTCCAGACAATCTGGAATTTGCCAGGCGAACTCGTCAGAACGTAATTTGGTTTCGGGACGCTGCTAGAGTTTTCAACGGATTCCAGGCTTTCCGGCCCGCCGTGGTCCAGGTCCAGATAAACATGCCGGATGGATTCGATGTCTTCCTTGGTTCGAGTTGAGGCGTCCTTCCGGAGGGGGTTTTGTCCCATATAGATGTCCGACCCGTTGGCGTTCTTGTAGCGCAGCCACGCCTGAAACTCAGGACTCGACGCCTTTTGCGCGCTGGTGATGCGCTGAATGGTTTCGCCGAAGTCCCGGTTCAGCACGAGCATGGCGATCCGGTCGCCCTGCTCGAAGTTATCGAGAATGTATTCCGATGCGGACGGAACAAATGCAGATGGGTTCTCGACATCATTCATAGAGCCTCCTTGTGGCATTCGAAAATGAAGCTGTAGTTGTATTCATCGCTGTCGGGATCGTAGCCGTGGATTTCCACGACTTCGGAAACGAAGCGCCGTCCAGGGCGGCGTTCCAGGTTCACGACGACGTTTACGGAGTCGCCGACGTTTGTCTTGATCGCGCGATAAGGCAAATCCACGCCGCTCTGCAACACGCAGCTCGTGAATCGAGCAAGGCCCTGTCTTGCAGAAGTGGCGTGTACGGTTGAAAGACTCCCGGAATGCCCTGTGTTGAGGAGCTGCAGGAGATCGAAGGCCTCTCCTCCGCGTATTTCGCCAAGGATGATTCGGTCAGGCCTGTGGCGAAGGGAGGCTTTGAGGAGGTCCCGGATGGTGACGGCGGGCAGACCGTTCTGCGGTTGCCGCGCTTCGAATCGGACCAGGTTGTCCTGGGCCAGGTGAATTTCAGACGTGTCTTCGATGAGGAGGACGCGTTCATCGGGCGGGATGAACTTCCCGAGGACATTGAGCATTGTAGTTTTCCCGGATCCGGTACCCCCAGCGATGAGAATGTTTCTCCGAGCGAGAATGTAGTTTTCGAGTTGATTAGCGAGAGACCGCTCCAATGTTCCTGCCTGAATGAGGTCCTCAACGCCAAAGTGGCGGGCGTTGAACTTTCGGATGGTCAAAGTCACGCCGTTTACACTGCAACGCGGAATGACGGCGGCGACGCGGCTGCCATCCGGGAGGCGTGAATCGAGGATGGGTTTCGATTCCGAAATGTCGTCGCCCAGTCGCCGGGCGATATTCTTGACCGCGACCATCAATGACTTCTCACCGAGACACACACCCCGGACTACCTCGATGAATCCGGACTTTTCAATGAAGATGCGGTCCGGGCCATTGACCATGACCTCGCTGATCGAATCATCGAGAATCAGGTGTTCGATCGGTTTGAGAAACGGAAGGATGGTTCCAAATCCATTCATTACAATTCTCCGTCCGCAAGCTGGCGGAAATAGGATTTGTTTACGTTGTTGAAGTAGGGCTTGAGGTAGCAAAACATCGGCGGCATCGGGTTTGTGCCGTCATAGGCCATGGTTACGGATTGCGCGTTACGCAGTTCCATGAAGGTTTTGGTATCGAAGCGGGGATCGTGGTGAGGGCTGTAGCTCTTCGAGGCGGTTATATTCGCCTTGTGAGAGAGGGCCTTGCCGGTGAGGAAGCTGACATTCGCGTCGTGCCCGCTTTCCGAGAGGTTGTAGCTAGCCTTTAATTTATCCTCGCGCCCGCAAAGCTCGCTGGCGATTCGCGCGGAGAAGTCATCAGAAAGCGACAAGAAGATCTTGGTGCGAAACGTCTGCAGTAGGGTCCGCCACGATTCCCCTGGCAACGCTGACTTAAGGGAACTGATGCTCTGGGTCGCGATGATCGGAATACATTTCGGCTGCCGGGACAGACTGAAGAACTTTTCGTCGCCGGTAGGCTCACTCTCACCGACCGTGGCGAAATGTTGATACTCGTCACAGAGAAATAACACTTGTCGGAAATAGCTTTCCGGATGCTTCTCCATGACGGGCACGCGATTGAGCACGGCTCGTTCGAAGTCGAGTTTCAACATCACTCCGAGGGCTTTGGCGAGGCCGGCGTTCATGGCGATCGGAAAATTGAGCGCGCAGACCTGGCCATTTTCGACGAGCGATGAAAGGGAGGGCAGCGGTCTACCGAATTTGAAATCCGCATTGGCCTGGGGGTCGTAGCATTCCGCGGGAGGGCAGAACGTGCGCTTGACGTCAGGGTTGTCGTCGAATAGCGAAAGAAATACCGAAATTCCCTCGACGATGGAGGTGCGCAGCTTGGGCTCGATTCTCTTCCAATCGTGAAAGAACCAGCGTTTCACGGCTTCGAGTTGTGCTTTCTTTTGGGCCGGAACGGGGTTCTTGCGAGAAGCGTTTTCCGCCTCCCATTGAATGGCTTTGTCTTTCAACACCGCGACGAGGCCTGGTGTCAGGGGCGCCCGGTAGCGATTGGATTCCTTGTCGAGCCGGAATTTGAATGGGTCGAGGTCGCGCGGATGCTTCAGATACTCTTCTTCCCAGAGCATCGCGAAATCGGCTTCGATGAGCCGGCGCTCCGCCTCCTTTATTTTGCTTTCGAGTAGGTCAGGGTTGATGGCGCATTCATATACATCAAAGAGCGTGACGTAATCGAAAGCGACCTTGTGAAGCAGGATGATAAATTTCACGAGGTTGGTGTAGGCCTGCTGCCAAAAGGGTTCCTTGCCCCGGCCGAAGAGGTTGTTCAGTAGCGAAGCGATGTTATAGGCGAGGGCATAGGCATCGAGGTCATTGTGAAGGGGGTTGTAACGATACTCGGATTCGAGGCTGATTTCGACGTAGTCGCCGGCGCGCCCGTGCCGTGCGAGGATTTCCTGCACCTTCCCACAGAAGTCGCCTTTCACTTCCAAAATGAGTCCGCCGATGCGCCGGTCGGGGTCTTGGGCGCGATACGCCAATATCTGCTCGGCGAAGGGGTACATACAGCTTGCCGTTTTTCCCGAGCCGACCGCGCCCACGATGGCGATGCCTGTGAAAAGCCCCCGTTCCGGAATGACCAGCCAGCGCGGTGTTTCCGAAGGGACTTGCTTGCGGGGGTGATGTACCTCGCCCAACACGAGAGAGAGTTCTGCCCTTTTCCGAGGGTCTGCATAGAGAGGCAATTTGCCTGCTCGAATCCTACGGCCTGTTTTGAGGGCGAAAATGTAGACGCCGGAAAACAGGATCGAGTACACGAGGTAAGGCGTTGTATATAGGAAGAGGGTGTAGGAGTACTTAAGAAAGAGAAAGGCCGACAGAGAGCGAATGGCCATGACCCGCAGAAAGATATTGTCTTCCGGGAATGGCGCCCTAAAGTAGAGCGCCATTCCCGTGGCCGCCGAGAGAAGGTAGGCGAGGAAGTGCCTCGAATAGAGGATTCGTTGGATCATGCTCGCGCCGCCTTTGGCGCGGCATGGACATCCTTCCTATCGGGTTGTGTTTGCTGTTGCTTGCGCCAGCGGCGAAATTCCACATCTCTCCAAATCACGATCTTCAGTGCGGAGTTGACGACGTGATCCGGCGTGCTCTGAATGAAGGTCGCGTACTTCTCAACGGCAACGGCGATGGGCTCCTGCAGTTCGTATTCGCGCTTCACCATCTCCGGCGGTTTGTTAATGATCGACATGATTTCTCCTTCCTTATCTTTTCTTGGCCTAACTGGACGCGGGCAAAACACAGAGTGAACAGAGTCTTCCCTGTTCACAGGGCTGGAGCGACCGCCACGGTTCCGGTGGCAACGAAGTGGGGTCGCTCCAGCCCTGCCGGGTGTTTTGCCCGCGTCCAAAATCAACCATCGCGCCATGCGCAACCTCTGTGCTCCCAATAACTTCCGTTCACCGCAGAGGTGAACCGAACGGTGAACCGCAGAGTGAACCGCGTCTCTCATACGCCGTTCACCCCGTTTCGGTGTCTTTCGTCCAGCGGTGATCGCTTATTGCGGACGAGATAGGTGTCGAAAAAAACAGTTCGTGCCGGAGTGAGTTGTGAAAATTCGAGGCGTAACTCCCGCTCGGCAATCCGGCCGGCGAACCATGCTTGGTAAAGACTCTCGAATCGCTCGCCATGAAAACGCCGCCTGCCTTCGTTCAACAACTCAAAGTCGGCCGTCACCGGCACGACGTACTCATGTTTTTCCCACTTCCGGCGAATCTCGAAGAAGCGCAGGATCTCGCCGGATACATCGGATTCGAGGGGCTGCTTGACGCTCGCGCGGAAGCGATCTTCGGCGCGGCGAAACTCGGTGGCTTGGGGCGCAATGTAGAGCAGGCGAAAACACTTTAAGTGGCGGAAGAGCCCTTGATACGTTGCGAGATGCGTGGCGAAACTCCACAGGTTTCCCTTGCCCGAATCCACGAACCCGAAGGTGACCACAGGCGAGGCACCCGAGATGGGGGGCGCGAGAAAGAGCGGAAACTTATCCACGAAATAGCGGACGGTCGTGCTGCTGCCATTGCCCCCCTCGTAGACCTTTGCAGGGAGAACGTCCTTCGGAACGGCAAGCGATTCGCAGAAGAGATGGATCTTGTCGCTCTCGGTCTCCAAAAAGTCGTGCCCCGGATTCTCCAGGAGGAACTCCATTTGCACGAGACGCGTGCGAATGTAATCGAACGAGTGCCGGCGGCGATTGCGGACGTTATCCTTTTCAATCGGTCCATAAATGAGCCGGGAAAAGAGATGAAAGACCGATCCCGTGCCCATGTAGTCGCGCACATTGGCGTGGCCGTGTTTGAGAAGTTTCTGTGCGAAGGCCATGCAACGCTTTCCACGGCAGACGCCGGCGAAGGCGTTGAATTGACGGAGGGTGAAGTAACCGGAATGCGTCGCCACCAAATAAAGAAAGCGGGCCTCTGTTTCCGTGTACCCGAGAGTGGCAATGCGCTCGATCTGATCCTGGGGCATTTTCATAGCGACAAAATCTCCGCGGTCAGTTCACGTTGATCCAGAACGCGTCGGAGATTCGACACGTCGCTGGCATGGGCGTAGATGGAAAATCCGGCACGGACTTTTTCCGCAAGATGCCGTCCGCGGTAATGGCTCGTGGCAAGTTCGATGTCCACACGAGCTCGCTCTCCCTCGACGGTGTCGTACTCGATGCGCACGTCAGGAAGAGGGATCTTTCCGCGCACCACTTGAAGCCCATGCCGTTCGGCCACAGTGCGCTTGCTCTCGGAGGAGGCGCGGTCCGGACCGAGTTTCGCGAGGTCGTGGTAGACCCGCTTTTTCAACTCGTAATCGAGGACTACGCGGAGGTTCCGTCCGCCCCCGCGTTCAATCTTGTCCGCCGCTTTCTGGAAGAGCCGGTAGAGGTCGGCGTCATGGTGAGCTTCGCGTGGTTTGGCGAAGCCAAAGTAAAGGGCCTGGTCCTTACCGGCGATCCTGTTTTCGGTGAGGAAACGGTGGCCCGACTTGGTGAGCGTCAGCAATTGTCGTGAGCCCTTTTCCTCATGAGGAATGGACTTCATCTGAACCAGGCCTTGCCGGATGAGGTTTTCGACATCGGGTCTCATTCGGCCTTTATCGCTGCCATAGGCGAACTCCGTCAGATCCTCCTGAGCAATCACGCGAAACTTGCCAACTTCGACGATCGTTGCGATTTCCGAGGTCCGCAGACGATAGGTGCGGCCCCGGATTTCGTAAACCTGGCGCCGCTCCGGCGAGCGAGCCGCGCCAGGATCGGTATGGGAACCTGCCCCCTGTGCACGCTCTTCCCGCAGGTGGTCAAGCGGCCCGTCATTGCGGAATGGCCGTTGGGGGTTGCGCTCGCGCTCCTCGGAGACCTGGCGCGGGCCGATGAACTCCTCGGGTTCGTAGCCGCGGGCCATTTCAGTCGGTCTCCTCTTCAAACCAAGGCGCGGGCACCCTCGGTCCCACCCGCGTGAAGCTGTTTGTCGAGATGGGAGAGTTTTCGCCCGGTGTCCTTGAGGAAGAATTTGCGAATGAAAACGAAGGCGGCAGCAAACACGTTGACGGACAGGAGAGCCACGTAGGTCAGGATGGGTGTCGCATATGCGCGCCAAAGAACGAGCTTGTAAGGTGCGAAGAATTTCAGTTCACCCATGAGCCAGAAAACCAGAGCAAGTAGGAGGGCAATGGTAATGATCAGTGCGTTGCCAATCATTTCGGGCCTCCCGAGTGGAGTGAGGACTGACGCGAGGTTTCGGGAGGGACCTGATGGCTAGAGCCAGCCGATTGCGGGATCGGTCGCGGAGTCGGCCCCTGGGGTGGGAAAACCTCGTAGACGTATAATTCAAGGGCATCGGCGATGTTGTACGCGAGGGCGATGCTTGGAAGAAAGCGCCCTTCCTCGATGGCGTCGATGCACTGGCGATTGACGCCCACACGGGCCGCGAGATCGGTTTGCGTCCAGTGTTTTGGTTTTCGGAAGAGTTGAACACGGGTTCTCATTTGAATGCCTCGTCTTCACGGAAGTAGGTGATCGTCAACCCCAAGGCGTTGATGGGAATCAATTCATTCGGCACGCGGCTCTTGAAGAGGAAAACGAAGTTGGCGGTATAGAGATCGCGCTTCAGCTCGCTGTGGTCGGCGGGGAGCCGGGAGATGAAGTTGCGGCGAGCCGCCGCGAGGTCGCTCCCTTTGTCGAGTCGCCTGGGACGCCGGCAACGTGAAGGGGCAGCGGGCACAATTCCGATCAGGGGCGGGGTTGCTGTCATTGTCCTTCACGGCTCGTCAGCGAGGAATCCAACGAGAGTTGCCTTCTACTCTTACTAATGGACAAAAAGGTGGCAGAATCTTTCAAAGAAAAATCTTTCATGGCCGCGCGAGTTTTTTTCGGTAGGACCGGCAAGATTTGGCCGACACCGTTGGTTCGAGTCGTCGGTCTTGGTACCCAGGCCAGTGCCGCTGCCTGAAGGCGTTGCATGATTCTGTGGACGCGAACGTGTACGGCGCTTTCGGATAGTGACGTGTGTCGACCTGAATCTCTTTGGCGCTAAACCCGCCGACTTTGAACTTGATCAAGATCTGCCGCTCGAATTGGGAGAGCAGTCCCTGCCGGGAGCAATCATCCAAGAGGTCGTTCAAAAAGGAGATGCTTTCGAAGGTGGGCTCACCTGCTCGTTCGCTGCCGAAGGTGTCGGTTTGAGTTTCATCTTGGCTGTCCTTCGCCAAAATGTCGTCGCAGGTGAAGGGCCTTAAGAATCAGCAACATCCAGTCCAAGACTGAGAGGCGAAAGGCTAATCAAGACAAGGCATAGGACAATGTTACGCGCCATGGCTGTGCGAAATAACAATTCGCCAGCCACAAGTTTGACCCGGAACGTCATGAGTGAGATCGTGCAGTAGTCCTGTACGAGCGCTGGAGAGCCCGAGAGCGAGTAGCTCCCAGTGACAAGGACAGGCCAACGAGTACAGACTTCACGGTGGGTCCACGCATATGATTACGCCGGCGGCCTGTGGCTGCTCTATCCGGTCGAGAAATCCTCGCCGTACAGAACTTATCGCACGCTGCCAACCGTTATGGAATTCGGCCGATGTCTGGGGACGGCATAAACTTGACGCGTGTGAATCCGGGAGGAACCTCGAACACCGTCGGATCAAGCGGCCCTACCTCCAATAACGTAACTTCCGTCCCATTACGCGTCTCCGAATGTTTCTCGCTGCCATCCGGCAGAACCGTTGTGGTCGTTATGGTTAGCGATGATCTCAAGGCCAATCCCGTTTCTCTTATGCCAAAATCAATGACTTCAGGCTTTTCTGATGTTTCTAGTCCGCCCGTGCGCGTATAGATATAGCCCGCGTACACGTTCCCTTCTCGAAGTTTCCGCTTGCACGGTATCGTCCGATCGAGGTCGATAAACCAACCGTCGCTGACGAGCTCTTTGGTTTCTGCATGTGATCCTTCGAGAGGGATTTGCTTTGTCCTCGTGATGACGTGCCTGGCTATCCGTCCGAGAATTTCCTCTCGCTCACCTGTGTCTACTGTCGTGCTTTCTATCCGCACCGTCGGCTTTGCGGGCTCGGGATATCTCGGCTTCTCCCGCGCGCGCTCTGACTCTTCAAACTCTTCATCGGGACGATACGTTGCCACGGTATATGTTTTTCCCAGCGGAAACACCGAAAAGCTCTCTCCAAGGTCGCATCGGAAAATACTGATCATCGGCGGCCGGTACTCTACCTCCAGCGATCCATCTGCATTCGGCCGCGCAACAGAAGTCCGCCATTCTGTGCGCTGCCGGTGGTCCATGGTGTAGATCGTAGACTCGTTGGGATGCCCGTCAATTGTGACTCGCCTGACCACTTTGCTCCCGAAATTACTGGCGGCCTGTGGGCCGGAAACACTCAGGAAGAGAAGCCAGGAAAGGAAAAAGAGCATATCGACCCCCAGTTTAGCAGATGAAGGGGCAGTGCAACGTATCGGCGCCGCCAGATCGCACCCTTTGTCGAGTCGCCTGGGACGCCGGCAACGTGAAGGGGCAGCGGGCAGCAATTCCGATCAGGGGCGGGGTTGCTGTCATTGTCCTTCACGGCTCGTCCAGCGAGATATCCAACGAGGGTTGCCTTCTACTTTTACTAATGGGCAAAAAGTCGGCAGAATGTTTCAAAGAAAAATGTTTCATGGCCGCGAGAGTTTTTTTCGGTAGGATCGGCAAGATTTGGCCGACACTGTCGGTTCGAGGCATCGGTCTTGGTACCCAAGGCCAGTGCCGCTGCCTGAAGGCGTTGCATGATTCTGTGGACGCGAACGTGTACCGCATGGACGGAGAGAACTTTTCCGACCGATGCAGCCTTACGCCCCATACATGAGAATTTTCATCGGAGTGGAACCCTGTTCTAGTTCGATGCGGGGAAACCGCTGTGCGTTTGGATGAGTGCGAGATTGACCGATTTCTTATCAGATTCCTCCAAATGCACAGACTCGCCCTTGGTCTCTTAAGGTTTCAACCACTCAGGATCAAACCAGTCGTCGCCGAACTCCTCCTCGGATTCATCGACAGAATCCCAGCTGAAAATCTTGTAATCGCCGGGAGTGAGGCCAGCCATAGTAAATTTACCATTCTGATTGGTGGTCGTTGATTTGTACTTCTCGACTTGGCCGCGATGAGGACGGTCTGGTATGAGCACCACGGGGGCGCCGGCAGCGGGAAAGGAATCGGCGTCGAAAACGACGCCGCTCAGTTGAGCCACGCGAGAACTCATGGTCAGCTCAAGAGATAGATCGGCGCCAGACTGAACCGTGAAGCCCGCGTGAGTGATAGTTGCACTGCCATAGTGCGCGGACTTTAAGAAAAACTTCTCTCCAAGACCGTACAGATGCACGACGGGCCGGTAGGAGCCCTCGGGAACGTCTTTGAACTTAAAAGTTCCGCCCGGCTTTAAGGTTGGTTGAGAAAAATAGGGTTGGTCTTGTCCCAAGGCCTGCAACCTAACATGGAGGTTGCTGGGATCGTTGGCCGGTGTGCCTTCCCACGTGAATCGACCGGAGATATCGACACCGCGGGAAATCGTGATCGTTACGCCGTCGACGTCGGAGTTTCCAACCTCCAATTGGCGACGCGCGAGGTGCCAGGGCAGGATCGATTTTTTGACTTGGAAGGCGGGCTCTTGTCCGCGAGATCCTACGGGAAGACTGATCTTGGAAGTTTGAGCCGTGCCAATAATTCCGGCCACGATGTAATATGCTTCGACAGCCATTTAAGGATGCACTACATGCACGCTAAACTATGCCTCTCGGCCGTCGTGCTTCTTCTGGCGTTGACTGCGCCCGTACGCGGCTCACATTCAGTGCTCGCGTCGAGGACAATCTTAAGTATTGCCGCCGCCCGCCAAGGCTCAGACGAAGTACCCCACAACTCCATTCGTCAGACCTCTCCGTGCGGAAATCAAGCTAGGTCATTCAAGGACTTGATGGCGTCCTTTGATAAAGGACGGGTGCCTTCGCCTAAGGAAGTCGGTGGCACTTGGGTTCTAATTGGTCTGTGGCTTTACAAAAATTCACAACCCGATCTCAACTGCAAGGGTCTGAACCGAGGAAGGAAGCTCGAATGGGTAATGATCGCCAAAGGATATTCCATAGAGTTTGACTCGATTGGCGGTGAACCTGAAATGACGTCGCTGAAGCCTGATCACAAGGGGAATCTCACATTTTCCGTTGAGTTCGGAGGGGAGAGTTCTCCGGTTTTCCGATGCCGTCTTACTGTCAGCCGTTCTCTTGTTTGTTCCGGCAGCACTTATTATCAAGGGGTAGAGTTCAAGAAGGTGCCCGTCAACGACGACCAAATCTATAGGCCGAATCCAACTTTCTGAAAGCTAAAGTGGGCCGTCGCCCTAACCTCTGGGTTGCGCTCCGTCGTTCTGGGCGAGCGCACTAGGATGCCAACTCCCGAAAAGTCTTACCGAAAACTGGCTTTTGCTCAGTGGTGCCTTGGGCCACGCATTATACAGGGGCGCCGCTTGTATCCATCTCGGCAGCTCAGTTCCGCTCGCCATTAATTTGCCGCTTATACCAAGCCTGTAGAGCCGGAGCATCTTTGGCTTTGAAGAAGATGCCGCCAATGCCCGTGAGTCGCTTCATGGAACCTCCGAGGTGGGGTGCCGTTCCTACTGCGCCCCAAACCTTTCCACTATAGCGTGGGATCATGACTGCGCGTCGCGTGGCAGAATTTTCTGGGATTCCGGCTTACTCCCCCTTTTTCCACGCTCGCCGCCACCCGCCGCTCGCTCCGCCCGCTCCAGGCCTGCTCGGAAACCACCTTCCGCCACTTCCTCCGCGCCTTTCTTCCGCGCTTGGTCATGCCACAAGATTGCGATCTCCAGCCGCCATCCGCAAGATGCGGCCCACGCAGCCAGCGAATCGCCGCGGCTCAAACGTCTGTGGATGCTTGGATGCGCAGGTTGTGGCCGCGCGCTTCCCTGTCGCACCGACCGCGTAAGCCACGTAAGCTAACTAAAAGCCCTCGCTAATTCGTAAGTGATTGCAGCACCACGTCTTAGCATCATCTCTGCCTCGTTCGCAACGAGGAGGCAGGGGGTCCGAATCCCCTCTCGTCCACCAGATTCTAACCGCGGCTGCTTGCTGGTAGCCTGGCCTATAGCTGGCGAATTGTTATTTCTCCAGTCACTGGGCATGTAATATTACATCCCGTGGCCGGGTTAGGGCGGGTTGTCATCGGTGGTCGCTGATTTTAAAGGCATTCTACGGATAGCATTTTCGGCAGGGACAGTATCTCAATCAGGGGCTTCAGTCACTCGATAACCTCGACCTCCAGGACTATTGTGCCCACAAGTAGTTAAAACTCTGGCGGGAAATGAACAAGGAATCGCACTAGTGCTCAAACTGAACAAAGGATTGCTTTTCATAGTGTTGGTTGCGGTGGAGTGTGGACTTGCTATGGCCTACGGCGACCATCCCCCCTATCGAGATGCGAGAGTCGAGCGTGCGACACGGGAATACGTGGCTCACCCGACACCCGAAAACAAGGAAGCGGAACGGGATCGTGTGTACGCGCCCGGCAGGAAGTGGAACCGAATCGTAATGAGCTTATTGATCGTCAATTCCTGCCTGACCGCTGCTGTTGGTTACAGCCTCGTAAGAAAGAAGCGAGCGGGCATGCGGGCGGGGGCGATTCTCGTACTAAACTGCGGCGACTCGGTACGACTCCGCATGAGATGAGCGCCGAGTTTCGCGGGTCAGCAGATTATCTCGATCCTAAGAAGCGAAGCGATTGGAACTGCCAGCGGAAGA